>ERZ780166.1657-NODE-1657-length-11320-cov-1.803018_pt1 | contig 11320 bp, 10 predicted proteins | sample MGYA00511366_ERZ780166 | MGnify/ENA primary metagenome ERZ780166 (study PRJEB29588, sample SAMEA2162231) | human gut metagenome | biome: human gut; feature: human-associated habitat; material: faeces | place: Denmark | collected 2008/2010 ...
GAAGACAAACTAAAAGCATTGGCACAACTGCCCGACAGTTGTACTGCTTCCGCTGAATGTCTGCAACAACAACGTGAGATATTTGAAAAATATAATGTATTCAGTCCGGCCATGATAGATGGTATCATTACCAAACTACGTACTTATAACGATGCCACTCTACGCAGCGATATTCAAGATAAACCCATCGAAATGATGGAGTTGGTTGAAGAATATTTCCATTGCGGATAGTCATAGAATTTATAGACTCTAATACCCCGGTACTACTTTTGCAATACCGGGATATTTTTATATTATTCTATACATATTACAAATATTCGTCCCGGATTTGTCATCTACTTTTCGAACTTAAAAACATATAGAATATGTTTTTGTTTAATAATATACAGCATTATGTCCGTTATCTTTGATACCTTTATCACATTTTAAAAACTGTTGTTGTAATAATGCCCGATAAAAGTATGATGAATTTACGTAAATTACTTCTTTGGATATTAGTTAGTATAATAATATTGTGTGCATTAAGGTATGGCATATTAGAATGTGCCAACCAATATATCTATAATTTGCGTAACACACATTTTCCCTCCTTTGCGGAGAGCTTTGTATAAAGCTTTGTTTGCTCGCCCAAAATGCTGCTGTAAACCTCATTTTGAAATTCAAACTGATTTTTTGCCCTATATTCCGGTAGTGATCATGTTCGGAATGAAATTGGCGGGAATAAAAAGCCGGAGCCAATGGAAGCCGATGTTGATATCCACCGTTTTTTCATTTGCACTTATGGGCATCACTATCTGCTCTATCAAATCATTGGCAGGTGTACTCAGACCCGATGGTTCCGACTTCCTATCCTTTCCTTCCGGACACACAGCAACGGCTTTTACCTCGGCCTGCCTTCTATACAAAGAGTATGGTCCTAAGAGTTCATGGATAGGTGTAGCAGCCTTTTTGCCTGCATTCATCACAGGGCTTAGCCGTCAATTGAACAACAGGCATTGGTTGAGTGATGTGGTAGGCGGCGCTGTCATTGGAATTCTGATGGTAGAAGTGGGATACTGTTTATCCGGTTTGTTATTCAAAGAAAAAGGGAAATAGATCATCACTTGCTTCCATCGTCACATTTCTGGTGAACACCTCATCCTTAAAACAGTAGGTGCAATATTCTGCGTTTTGTGACAAATCGGCATTAGTACCGAATTCTTCTGCGGATTTCATATCCATTCCACAACTTTGGCAAATCGATTCACTCATCATTTTTTATTGTTAAGAAGTTAGTTTTTGATTGACCCGGTTCATTTATTAATAATTACTTTCCCGATCTTTGACAATCTTCTATGAATAGAAATTTATTCCATCCAATTGATAAACAATGGCAATTTAAAGAAAAAAGAGCAAACAACCAAAATGCATATAAAAAAACTCTCCGATAGCACCTTTGATATATCTCCGGAGCATTCTTTACCAATCTATCTGGCTGCGGAGAGCCTATTCAGACTTTCCAAAAGCATGAACAGATATTAGCATAAACTATATTATTATTTCAAAATATTAGAATATTTGGCCTTGAGCAATCCATAATCTTTATAGTTGAATTGTAGAGAGAGTGACGAAAGTACCTTTTTTTCCGTTTCAGGACTCCAATAAATTTGGAGCCTGTCACATGTCCGAGTAATAGCTGTATAAAAAATATTATGAGTTATCATATCTTCAACATCATGGGTTATCACAACTTTTACTGATTGGAATTCCAAACCTTGAGCCTTATGTATTGAAACTGCATATGCCACCTGAAAAGGCACTACCGTAGAATCCGATTCTATATCTTCATCTCCGTCATCGTTTTTCTCCACTGTAAGTTTTATCACTGACGTCGTTTCGGACACCGGCGGGCATAACTCCAATTCCGAATATTCAAGATCAAGTTCATTAAGAATAGTGTTAACCTCAAGCGTAAACTCAATCAAATCATCGTGTTTAGTAATCCCAAGAATTTTTCCCTTTAAGTTGTTGTATATCCAGGGTGAAAAGCGTTCGGTTTCATTAAACAAAATCGGATCATCAACTTTATATGTCAATATATCCCATTGGACAGGTGGGTTAGGATTATTACTTTGAAGAAAACGATTAATATTATTTATTCCATACAAACCGTCATAATTTAAACAAAGAATGATCTCGTCATCATGTGATTTTGTAAATATTGAGTTATCAAGATTTTTTGTATAACCATGTTTTGTCAAGTATTCAAGAATGTCAGAGGAAAGAGTTCTTACTTTATTCCATACAGCAAGCAAACCACTCTGGGAAGTACGATAGGTTTGCTTCAATTCTACACGGCAGCTACCTTTAATGGCATAATATGCTATACTGAACCAATTTCCGAAGAGAATTGATTCAATCTGATACATATCTCCTACAAGAATGAGCAATTTGAATTGCCCCTGTTTTAGTATATCATTCATGTCTTGATTACTTACAGTACTGCATTCATCAATAAACAGAAGATCCCATTCCTGCTTTATGGATTTTCCAGCCAAGAACTTGGCGATGGTCATGAATGTTCCATCATATGAATCAACTTTTCGACGTAGATTCTCAACAGCTGGATTAGTATTGGCTAAGTAAATTTTATTTTTATCACCAAAAATGCGTGAGATATAATTAATAAAAGTAGATTTTCCTGTACCTGCTGCACCATAAACCAAAGCAACTCTCGAATTGGAGAATAATTCTTTCAGTGCTTTTCGTTTTTCATCTGAATCTACGGCGACTCCTGGCTTGGAAAGCCAAGAATTGACCGTATGAGTATAACTAAATATCCCTTTACTACTCAACTCTTTTAATCGTTGGAGTATCTTCATCACATTATCTTCGTATTTCTGGATGTAATAATAACCATTCCAACATTCCAATTGGAGATTGTTGTTCTCAAGTTTGTGTTTATAATAAAGATTGGCATTATAAGCATCAACCAATGGTTGCATATCCCCGTAAGCAATCAATTCTTCTTGTGAAGTGTAAAGTATTCCATTATGCTCAGTATTGACTGTGATGTGGCGTGCCAACAATTCATGTTTATGTCCTTCAATAGGAATGGATGCCAAGATATCATCTATCGACGGATTATGTCTAACTAACGAAAATTTATAAGGCATACGGTCAAATGGCACACATTTGATGTTTAAATATAATTCTGACAACAAATCACATGCATCACTGTGATATTGCTTTTTGATAATTTTATTATTCAGCCGATACAGCAGATAAAGTAAAACATTGCCACCAGCCTTTTCAATTCGGCTACGACATTCAGTCAACATAGCTGAGAGATTGTGAACAGCCGCACCGTCTTTGACATATTCTATAAATTGTGTAAACTCATCAAATGGGAGTGTTAAAAGTTTCGGAAGCGATGTGCCCGATTGTTTAATAAATGCCATAAGATTCGTGTACTCTTTATTTTTATTAGGAGGAAGAGAAATATTAAGAATTTTAGCAAAATTTTTCAGTTCGCATGCACGTATAGCTACCTCCCAGTCAATTATGATTGAAATAGGCATTTTAACCCCAAACACACTAATTCCTGTGGAAACAAGACGAAGATCAACTGCATAGGTAGACGTGATTTCATATTTAGTAAAAGCAATAAGACGCTCAAATTTACTGGCATGTTCGTTAGCCCGGCTGAATGAAACTTCATAATATATGGAATCATTTACAAATATAGGCTTGGTTTTGTAGATATAGAATTTACCGGTATGTGTTACTGCATTCTTTAAGTCTTGATTTTCGATCCGATATGCAATTGCTTCATGATATATTTTGAATGCAGGATCAAGATTAAGGGGAAATAAATAGAGATTATGCAACAACTCCATACCAAACCGGCCTTTCATATATTGCTTAATCCTTAACAAATACTCATAATATTTTAACATCAACCGTTCGGAACTCTCTGGGTCGAAAGTATAATGAGAGGCCGATATTTGTAACAAGTCATGAAATTTGGCTATAAAATTAAGATTACCACACTTCATTACATAACTATTAGCTTTACGCAATGTCTCGTATTCTGTTGCAGCCGGTACTCCTCCGGCTGCCAAATAAATCTTGGCGGAGACATGCTCTACAAAGTTTCTAAGATGTCCTAAAATACTTTGTGAAAGCAATCCGCGATGGTCTGCCTTAAGTTGGTCAATACATGAACATATATATATATCGCAATTGATGATATACTGGTCAAAATTCATAATTGTAAATATGGAATGAAGATATGATATTATGCAAATATAGTAAAAATCTCACATTCTATATCAATATCATCTCTATCTTTAGCTATATTATTTACCTAATTATGAAATTTCACAACAAACATACAAAGTAAACAGAATAAGTTGTTTTAATTTACACGATCTCATTTTCATACCATTAATCAATATGTGGCTTAAATAAAGCTCATACTGAGAAAAAACTATTAATATTAAGAATCTTCAATCGGATATTTAAGGTTTTATATAATAAGAATTAAAAAAATGCACTACGCTACACGAGTAGAAAAGAATCCTTTTTCTGTACACATAATTATAATTCAAAGATATTCCATTTTCCTATAATTAAATTTCCGGTGTCTCTTCAAGGCGAACGTTTACTGCATTCATACCTTTCATGCCACGTTCCAGATCAAACGTTACAATATCATTTTCGGAAATATCTCCCGTTACATTATTTATATGGAAAAAATACTTTTCAGTACCCGAAAGGTCTTTAATAAAACCAAATCCTTTGGAAGTATTGAAGAACTCAATCCGGCCTCTCATTATAGTCGGAGCTTCCTTCTCTTTCTTAGGAGTCGCTATCATGATATCTTCCTGCTTGATTTCTTCTCTCTTTACGCTTTCTTCCGGTGGAGTGGAGGTAATCATACCATTCTCATCGACATAAGCAATCATATCATCGAAGCTGCTTTTGCTGGATAACTTCTTACTATCCTTTTTCTTTTGTTTTTCTTCTCGTTTAGCGAGTCTCTTTTTTTCATTTTCACGTTTACCTACCGTAATGGATTTTGCCATAGAACTTATATTTAATTTATACTATATTTTAATGAATAATGTAAGGGATTGCTCTTAAATTGCAATGTCAGCCCTATTTAGTTTCTTGCCTGTCAACTTCTGAATGTCATTAATCAATTTACGTTCTTCCTGAGAACAGAACGTAAGTGCTGTTCCTTCATTTCCAGCTCTTCCTGTACGTCCGATACGATGCACATACGTCTCAGGTACATCAGGAAGATCATAATTGATAACCAACGGCAGCTCATTAATATCAATTCCTCGAGAAGCGATATCAGTAGCAACCATCACCCGCGTCTTTCCCGACTTAAAATTGCCCAACGCAGACTGTCGTGCTGCCTGACTCTTATTTCCATGAATAGCCTGGCTGCCAATACCTGCTTTACCCAATATTTTAACGATCTTATCAGCATTGTGCTTTGTACGCGAGAATATAAGTACTGACCGATCTTCCGATTTTTGCAAGATTGAAATCAACAACTGACTTTTCTCTTTCTTCTCCACAAAGTAAACCAGCTGTTTTATAGAATCTACAGTTGATGATTTCGGTGTTACATAAATCTTCACCGGATTCTTCAACAAAGAATTAGTCAGCGCAATAATTGTATCAGGCATCGTAGCCGAGAAAAATAAAGTCTGCTTTTCCTTCGGAAGTTTCGGTAATATCCGCTTAATATCATGAATAAAGCCCATATCAAGCATACGGTCTGCTTCATCCAAAACAAAATACTGAATATTATCCAATCGTATATGCCCTTGATTCATTAAATCGAGCAGGCGTCCCGGAGTAGCAACCAGGATATCGATTCCCTTATGCAACATATCCACTTGTGGGCGTTGATTTACACCTCCAAAAATGACTCCGTGACGAATACGTGTATATTTTGAATAATCGTCAATACATTCACTTATTTGTAATGCGAGTTCTCGCGTAGGAGTTAAAATCAGAGCTTTAATTCCCAAACGCTTGCCCTCTCCCTTATTGAGATGTAAATGTTGTATTATAGGTATTGCAAAAGAAGCGGTTTTTCCGGTTCCAGTTTGCGCACAACCTAATATATCTCTTTTTACCAATGCTACAGGAATCGCTTTTTCCTGGATAGGAGTAGGCACAGTATATCCTTTTTCTTCAACTGCTTTTAAAATAGGTTCGGTTATATTTAATTCTTTAAATGTCATAAATGTTGTTTTTGCTGTTTTCGAAGCAGCGGTTAATTTTATATATAGTGAGAGACTCGGACAAATCCAATCACGGAAATGCAAGGTCTCAGAGATTAAGCCAGTTTGTGAGTCGCTAAAAAGAACTCGCTTTCCAGTGTATTCATTACTTCCTTCACACTGCTTATTTTTTCTGCCAGAAAGGCATTGCTACCGGCAAAAGCATAGCCTTTTTTCATATTTCCTTTGGCTGCATTATACAGCGCCTTAATAATGCAATAAGGACTTTTCGTATAGTCACATGTCTTAATGCAATGGAATGAACACTTCCTTGGCTTTTCCAGACCATCATTCACGCTATGAATGAATTCTCCGTCAATAGCCCGTCCCGGCATTCCAACGGGACTTTCAATAATAAGTACATCTTCGGATTTGGAGTGAATATACACTTCTTTAAAAGTTTCCGAAGCATCACATTCGAGAGTTGTCACGAAAATACTTCCCATCTGTACTCCCGAAGCTCCCAGTTCCATAAAATGAGCAATATCTTCACCCGTCGAAATCCCACCGGCGGCAATCACCGGAATATGTTTCTGTTCTTTATAGTTGGCCGCAATCGCCACTACTTCAGGGATCAATACATCCAAGGCAAAATTCTGATCTTGCAACTGTTCCTTTTTAAATCCCAAATGCCCGCCAGCTTTGGGTCCTTCAACTACTATCGCATCCGGCAGATAGTTATAATTCTTTTGCCATTTATCACAGATTATTCTGGCAGCTCTCGAAGAAGATACGATAGGTACCAGTTTCGTTACGCTCTCCGGAATCAGATATGAAGGCAGATCAAGCGGAAGTCCGGCACCGGAAAATATCACATCAATCTTTTCATTAATCGCAGTACGCACCATATCAGCATAATTCGACAAGGCAACCATGACATTCACACCAATAATGCCTTTTGTTTTCATGCGTGATTTACGAATCTCTTCCTTCAGGCCACCAATACATTTCTCGGTATAAGTACCTTTTTCTCTAGGATAAAGCAGTCCCAGACCAGCACATGATATAACTCCTACTCCTCCTTCGTTTGCTACTGCCGACGCCAGACCGGACAATGATATCCCAACTCCCATTCCACCTTGTATAACAGGTACCTTTATTTCAATATTTCCTATAAAAAATGATTTCATATATTTCATTCTGTGTTTGGCCATTTCAAAGTCGTCACAACCTGAATATAATTTATTCAAGTATTCAAAGTCGCCTTCATCATTGACTATTTGCCTGATTGGATATTAGTTATTAAACTCTCACTCTTGGTTCTTTCAAGAGTATTGTATTACAAAAAAGTCTAATAAATCTATTTTCAGAATGGAAAGTACAGGATTAGAAATTCCTAATTTTGCATAGAAGAGCCAGAATTATAGCAGAACTTAAATGTAAAATGATTTTTCGTTTTCTCTGTATAACAGAAACACCTCCGTTAAATCATGAAACGGAACAATTTATATAAAAGCAGAAGACATCATCTTCTGCTTTTATGCTGATATTAATATCTTCTTGAATTGTTATAACCACCTCCGCGATTACCACCATATGACGGTTTTTCTGCGCGAGGACGTGCAACGCTCACTGAAATAACCTTCTGGTCATATTCAACGCCGTTCAATTCGTCAATAGCTTTTTGTCCTTCTGCATCATTCGCCATTTCTACGAAAGCGAATCCTCTGGATCTGCCAGTTTCTCTATCAAAAATAACTTTGGCAGAAGAAACTTCTCCAAATTCTGCAAATAAATTTGTTAAGTCAGCATCATTTGTGCCATAACTTAAACCTGAAATGTAAATGTTCATCTAAAATTTTATTAAAAATAAATACTAAATTGGAGTGAGGAGGATAATTACAGAAGAGGACTACTTACTAATAATATATTATAAAGAAGAACTACACAATAATGATTCGTGACTCAAACTCTGGGAACAAAGATAATACAATTAATTAGATAACTATCTTTTTATTATTTATTTTTCAAGAGATGTTCATTTATTATCATTTGTTAGCACGATTGTTGTATGAAACAATAAGAATAAGTAAATCTCCTCTCCTTCCTTGATAATATCCCGGATTATGTCTACTTTTGTCATACTTCAATCCAAAAACAATTCCACAAATGCCAGAAACCAAGTCTATAGATATCACACGGGAAGAATTGTGGGCAAAACAACGCTTGTCTTTTACTGACATAGACTACACCGTATGGGAGCGTGATAAATCCATGCTTCACCAGTTTTCCAAGATAAGCGGCAACTGTACATTTGTAGTTGATGTATACAAATGCAGATACGCTTATGCCTCTCAGAATTTTGTGGATTTACTGGGATATGACAGCCATAAGATAGCAACATTGGAAAAACAGGGAGACTATCTGGAGTCACGGATTCATCCGGACGACCGTGCACAACTGCTCACCTTACAAATTAAATTAAGTCAGTTTATTTACAACTTGCCTCCGGAACAACGAAACGATTATTCTAATATTTACAGTTTTCGTATTCTTAATGCAAAGCAACAATACATACGTGTCGTCAGCAAGCATCAGGTTCTGGAGCAGACAGTCAATGGAAAAGCATGGCTGGTAATCGGGAATATCGATATTTCGCCCGATCAGGAAGAGTCCGAAACAGTAGACTGTACTGTACTCAATCTGAAAAATGGAGCTATATTCTCCCCTTCTCTATCGCTTCATGTCCCTAACCCTCTCACCAAACGGGAAACAGAAATATTACACCTCATCCAAAAAGGACTGTTGAGTAAGGAAATAGCAAACAAACTGTGCGTCAGCATTCATACCGTCAATATTCACCGACAAAATCTGTTAAGGAAACTAGGGGTGCAAAATTCCATCGAAGCTATCCGCATAGGATATGAGTCGGGCATATTGAGCTGATTAAGGCATCCATTCCAACACTCCTGCCACCGGATGCTTTTTTCGCCATTCTTCAAACCCGGCATAAGTCCGTACTCCATCCCGTATAACAGCCTGGTAATATTCTATCCCCATAATCTTTTCACTTTCGGGTGTCTCATTTTTCAATTGAAGAATTGCCCGCTTAGTTTCATCCGTCAAGACGGAAGAAATACGTTCAGCTACTTTCTCAAAATATCCATCGTACCGGGAACCTTTCCGGATATGTATCATATCAAATTGCCAGAGTGTATTATCCGAATCCTGATACCAGGCATGCCATTCAATACATTCCTCAATAGTATGCAAAAGATTCACACACTCTATCTTCTTCACTGACGTGTTTTCCGCCAGTCTCGCCATTGCCCTGAAACTATCGGCTAAATTTAAAGAAGGCGTATATATATGAAAATCAATATCCCGGTGTTTCATCAGCAATCCCGTACGAAGAGAGCCAACCAGATTAATCTGTGCACCAATACCCTCCCATATCGGAATTACATTGATTTTCTTTATTATTTCCCATGCCTTCTGTTGATTTTTTCTTGCAATGTCGAGGATATCCATCTTTCTTCTTGATTAAATGAGCGTACAAAAATAAGAAAAAGGCTTTAGATATAGCTATAAATAACTATTTAATACCACACTGAATCCAACTAACTTTGCCAGCCTTTCAATCAACTTTTAATACCCAAACTGAATTTATATATGATATTCAACGGAACAGAAGAACAGGAAAAAGAATATTTGCAACAGGTGATCGATATCATCAATGATACGATAAACAGCACAGACAAGTCAGTAAAAGAGCATGTAGACACTCTGCAGGAATACAAAGATTATCTATGGTCCAATAAGGACATCGATCCTCACGAAATCCGTTCCATACGTGAAAGTATCCTGAATCATTTTGCACGAGGCGAGAATGTGATAGACAAACGCAATCGCCTGAGTAAAATACTGGATATTCCTTACTTCGGACGAATCGACTTTAAGGAAAATAGAAGCGACAGCAAAAACATCCCTATATACATAGGTATCCATACATTCTTTGATATCAAAAGCAAAAGAAACCTGATATACGATTGGCGGGCACCTATTTCGGGTATGTTTTATGATTATGAGTCAGATGAGGCCACTTATTCTTCTCCTTCAGGCGAAGTGCATGGAAAGATTTCACTCAAACGTCAGTATCGCATTCGTAAAGGTAAGATGGAATACATGATTGAAAGTTCCGTCACTGTTCATGATGATATCCTGCAAAAAGAGCTCTGTTCCAATGCAGACGACAAGATGAGAAATATCGTCACGACTATCCAGCGCGAACAGAACCGGATTATCCGTAACGAAGATACGCCTGTGCTCATCATACAGGGAGTCGCCGGATCGGGAAAAACATCTATTGCATTACATCGCATCGCCTATCTGCTCTATGCGCAAAAAGGAAAGATTGCATCCAGAGATATCCTGATTATCTCCCCCAATAAAGTGTTTGCTGATTACATTTCCAATGTCCTCCCGGAACTTGGCGAAACAACCGTACCGGAAACCAGCATGGAACAAATTCTCTCCACCGTCCTCAACAACAAATATAAGTATCAGGATTTCTTCGGACAAGTTTCGGAACTACTGGAAAAACCGGTTCCGGATTTTATCGAACGTATACAATACAAAGCCTCTTTCGAGTTTGTTTCCCGACTCGACAAATTCATCCTCCATATGGAAAATCACTATTTCAAAGCGACTAATGTAAAAATTACCAAGTATATCACTATTCCCGCTGAATTCATAGGGGAACAATTCAAACGATTCCATCGTTACCCCATACGCCAACGATTTGAAACCATGACGGATTACATTCTGGAAATGATGAAAATCCAGTATAACCTTACAGTCACTACCGCTGAGAAAAATCTGCTGAGAAAAGAAATTAAGAATATGTTTTCAGGAAATAACGACCTTCAGATCTATAAAGATTTTTTCGAATGGGCCGGAAAACCTGAAATGTTCAAGATGCGAAAGAATCGTATGCTGGAATATGCAGATATGGCCTGGACATCGGCCTTAGCTCAGCAAGGTTCGGTGGATAATTTGATTTATAATTACAACGATTTCTACTATGAACCCGA
>ERZ780166.1665-NODE-1665-length-11249-cov-7.367072_pt1 | contig 11249 bp, 11 predicted proteins | sample MGYA00511366_ERZ780166 | MGnify/ENA primary metagenome ERZ780166 (study PRJEB29588, sample SAMEA2162231) | human gut metagenome | biome: human gut; feature: human-associated habitat; material: faeces | place: Denmark | collected 2008/2010 ...
TTTCTGTGGGTATTATTGGCATTTACACGGTTCGGTATTCAGACTCATGTCCGAAAAACGTTCGTTTTTTGAACAGTACTCTGGCTTACAAACATACAACATTTTCTTCTCCCCCCCTGCTCTTCCCTCTTAGGTCAATTATATATTATATAATTGATACTATCAGAAAAGGGGGTGAATTATTGTGTCAGAAAAAATCGCGATAAAAATCGCTATACTCGTCCTGTCTGCTCTTCTGGGCGTAGCTAAGATCATTTCAGATGAAACGCTTATCGATTGTTCTGAAAATAGTCTGGAGTAATTCAAGAGCAAAAGAGCAATATGGAGCTTCCCGATAATGGAAGCTCCTATCGTTCTGATAGGACGTTAAGTTAAACTGTCGCTTATTGTTTTACATTATCTTTTATTATTATTAATTTATTGTGACGATAAATCATTGCACTATTTTACGTTATATAGTAGCAAAATGCACTTTGTAAAATTTGTAAACAGGTATTAAAAAAGCCATTCAACGCTTATCACTATAACATATTATTAAATATACTCTAAGGAAAGGTGATATTATGTTTGACGAATACACGGATATAGTAACAATTGATGAACTGCAAGAAATGCTCCGTATAGGCCGCAGCACAGCATATAAACTGTTAAGGAGCGGACAGATCAAAGCAATCCACAGCGGCAGAGTATGGCTTATTCCGAAAGCGTCTATTATAGAATACATAGCAAGATGGTGCAGTTGATGTGTTTAAAAAAGGCAAGGCCTCAGGGCTCTTGCCTTAGTTTTATGATTTTTATTGACAAACAGCTGTCTACATGGTATAATATTCGTAAAAGCGGTTAATTCTACGAATACAATCATTAAAAAGAGGGCTGTGTTATGAAATACGAACATCTTAAAAGCGTAAGCTACCAGAGTGCAGAGGAATACGAAAAGCTATATAATTTGAGATTCAGCAGTGAGGAAGCAGTACACATCGACCTGCTAATACACGACTCTCCGGCTTTTTTCCTGAGAACTCCGGATCTGTATGAGCAGATAATCCGCATAAACAAGCTCGACAGAAAGGCTCGCAAGCTCTGCGAGAAGCTTCCTCCAAGAGCCATGTCGTGGTTCAGAAAGAAGTGCCTTATCGACGAAATCGTCAGCACCAACGGTATTGAAGGCGTTATAAGCACCCGCAAGGAAATAAGCGATATCCTGTCCGAGCGGCATATCAGGTCCGGAAACAGATTCTACGATATATCCGGCAGATACGATATGCTGTCCGACAATTACTATCGACTGAAAACATGTAAGGATATCCGCAATATCTATAATGAGCTTCTGTATGCTGAGATAGAACAGGAAGATCCGGACAATCTCCCAGACGGCGTTCTGTTCAGAAAGCATCAGGTGAACATCCACAGCGAAACTGACAAGATACTTCACCGCGGACTCATGCCAGAAGAAAAGATAATCGACTATATGCAGAAGTCCCTAGATTTTCTCAACGACGACAGCATAAGCATATATTTCAGAATAGCGGTTTTCCATTATCTGTTCGGATATATCCACCCGTTCTATGACGGCAACGGAAGAACCAGCAGATTTATCAGCAGCTACCTGCTGGCAACGGAAACCGAAACCCCTGTAATCGGATATCGTCTTGCTGCGACGATCAATGAAAATATAAGCAAGTACTACAAGGCGTTCAAGGTTTGCAATGAAGAACGTAACAGAGGCGACCTGACTCCGTTCGTGATAGCGTTTCTTGATATCATCGAAAATGCTTACACAGAGCTTATCGATGAGCTTGAAAGCAAGGCTGAGATACTTGAATACTTTACCCGGCATGTTTATGGCCTGCCGTCCGCAGATGACAAAAAAATCGCGAATGTATATGTGGCACTGATTCAGGCTGCATTGCTTTCAGATAACGGCATTGAGATAACCGAGCTTGCACAGATGACAGGTGTGAGCCGCTCGACCGCAGAAAAGCGTCTGAAACTCGTTGATGAAGCATTCCTGATAACGAACATTATCGGCAAGACAAAGTACTATTCAGCTGATATCAACGCTATCGACAGCCTGTTTTCCAAACCATAATGCATTTCACGAATAAATATCATCTAATAATTATACAACATAATATTAAACAAATAATATACTAACATATTATTAAAAGGGCGGAGCCCTTTTAATAATTTTCCAAGGGGGAGGGCGCGGAACTCGTGATGCTTCGCATCATTCGTTCGCCCTCCCCCTTGGAGAACCCCCTCCTCGTGAAAAGTATGAGGAAATTACTGAAACCAATTTAATTTTCTATGGCTGATAGATAATTGAGGCAAGGGCGTATGCTCTTGCCTCGTTTTCGTTCGCTTTGACATAATGACTTTTTTCAGCCATGAAAAGGAATGTATCTAAGAAACATAAAACTATACATCTGATTATGGAAGTTCAATGATCTTTTTCAGGATTTTGGTGCCAATCCTTTGATAATCAATGTACTCTTCCTTATAACACCAGTTTTTATTTATATGATTAAGAACCTCTGTGTTATATATTCTTGAAATGTAATTTTTGTATTCTGATGGATTCTCAAATGAAGTAATCAGATCATGATACAGGTTTTCTAAACAAGAACTAATAGCTTCTCTCCAAAACAATTCTAGTTCAAAATGTATATACTGTGATTCTGTGAAAAACCTGGCATTTCTTAATGATACCAAAATGTGCTTCTTATTGTTCATCACGTTATAGCGTGATTTTAGCATTTCAAATTGATTCTCCATAGTTTTGCTTTGTGTTGGCAGCGGACGCACTATATAGTTATATCGAGCATTTGGGCTGTACTCTGCAATTGTTGGCGTATTAAAGCAATTATTTATTAATTCTAAGACAAGGTTCTTAAATGACCTGATTTCTGTACCAGCTAGTTTCATAGGATTATTAGAATATCTTATATTAAGTTTGCTTTTAGAAAAATGAGCAGACTTAAAGCTATTCTTCATAATTTTTTTGGCTGGGCTATGAAGAAAGTGATATTTATGTGATTTACAGAGTGTAGAATGAATATGTTTAGAAAACCTCAATACAATTTCACTCTCACCTGGCATATGTATTGTAACAGGGAAAGACAAGTCCTGGATGTCAAACCGCTGTCCTGTTTCAGTATCAAGAACATTGGCGTGTAGTATTTTCTTAAATTCCGGTTCTCTGCTAAATGCCTCATTTGCTGCCTCGATTTTAGTTTTTACCTTTTTCTTTATATCAGTAAGCAGAAGTATCTCATCATGCGTTAATTCTTTTTCGCCAGGAAGTGAAAAAGAAAATTTTTTAATCATGATGTCGATAAGGCACTGCGTTTTTAAGGCAATTTCTTTGCTTGCATCAAGTGATTTAGAAAAATCGTCGTTTACATTGACGTAAGAATTATTAATACATTTATTAATATTATGGATGTGAGTCAATAATACTTCTTTGGCAAAAATCATCACCATAAGAATATAACCCGGATCAGGTTTGTCTTTTGAATTTAATACTTCATTCCATTCCTCAAAAGAAATCCCGGACTTCTTAAGAAAAGTGAATTCCGATGCGGAACAGAAAGTGACCATTTTCTTAAAGCTGCCTGCATCTAAATTCTTGTATTTAAGCGGCAAAGTAAAATTGATTTCTTCCTTTTCAAAAAGATCTGCTAGGACCTTCTTAAACAAGGTATCTCTATAGTCTGGCTGATAGATAAAGTTATCAATGGGAATATAAGATAAGCCACTTGCCATCATTCGCTTTAATTGAAAACCATAGGTGTTTTCTAAGTAATATTCCATTGTGATTTTCTGGCATTTTTTTATTTCTTCATCAGATATCATATTTATGTAAATATTAGCAGTATTTTCTAACTTGTTTCTTAAATCAAAATAACTTCCCGGTTCTAAAACAGAATCATGTCGGTTAAAAGGATTGTAGCATGAGTTAAAGTTTGTAGAGTAGACACATAAGAAAAACGGAGGTAAATCATAATTAAAAAGATCGTCTTTATAGTAATCACCATGACGCTTTTTGCCGTCCCGAAATGCAATGTAAAATCTCTTGTCATTTATATGATATATTTCTTTTATACATTTTTCTGTAAAATCAATTGGACCACCAATAATAGGAGAAATATTCGCTTTTGCCTTTAACCAAGCTAAGATATCATATTTGGTTGACTCATCTAAAAGAAGATTGGTAAAGTAAGGGATAGTATTTTCATCTATGAACGAATGTGATGATGGGTCATTGTTTATAATGTTATCTATAATCTGAGGTACTTGCTCACTCCAATTCTTATAAGTTGTATCAAAAAAAGTATTATCCATATTATCGTCCTCCTTTTTATGCGTTAATTATATCATAATATAAAAGAAAAAGCAAGGACCATTTTAATTGGGGCAATATTTTGCCTACTTTTTTATTGTAATGACTTTGCCAGCGAATTCTGATATACTAAGCTCAAGTTCCAATCAGGTGCTGAAAGTTCAAAAGGAGGTATTCATTATGAATACATTAAAATTTCCAAAACCGATTGATGCTTTATGTGATGCTATCCAAACAGAAGATCTATCCAATGCCCTGGCAGAGCTTATGCCATTTTCCGTATCAAGCAGTAAATTTTATGTCTGGGCTCCTGAATTTGGCAGGTACGATGGCGTGGTAAAGGCGCAGGAACTGTACAGCATTATGCTTGATGACAATCAGAACAACTGATAACAAAGAAAGGACGATCGTTAATGAACAATCAAAACTCCCCGCCGCTCTTCATGCCCTCGGATGACAGTCTTCAGTCCGAGGAATTTCACAGGTACTTTCGGAAAAATATCCAGTATTTCTCCGCCGGGAACAGGCTGTATGTCTGGATAAACGACAAACGCTGCTTTGAGTACATGACAAAGGCGCAGGCGATGATACTTATGGATTCGCTTATTGACCCGGCATATGAAGGCAGGGTACGGAGCTCCGCACTGGAGGAGACCTACAAGAAGCTGATACGCGACAGCACTCACATCAGAAATCCAGATGCCTTGTTGAATGAAGGACAGTATTACCTTAACCTGCGAAATGGTGTACTGGACCTCCGTACCCTGAAACTGCTTACAAGAAAGGAGTCGGCTGAAAAGGCAGAGTCGCTCTGCTTCACCTATCAGCTTGAGTTCAGCTACGTTGATACAGCCACTTTAAAAGACGCTCCGGCGTTCTGCGGTTTTCTCGATACGTCGCTGGACGGCGCTTCAATGGAGAATCCGAAAGCCGTCCTGCTGCTGGAAATAATCGGCACAAGCCTGTCGTCGCTGAAAATGATACGGAAGATGTTCTTCCTTGTCGGAGCTACCAAAAGCGGGAAGTCGGTCACTGTGGATTTTCTGCAGAATATGATCTGGCCTGGAACAGCAGTCACCGTATTCGGAATTAACGAGCTAAGCGGGCGGTTCAATATGCAGCACCTTGAAAGCTCCAGACTGAATATATGCCGTGAGCTCACCGCAGCGAAAATCACCGGTACGGACACCATCAAGAAGATAGTATCCGAGGAACCGCTGTTCGTTGAGGGCAAGGGTAAGGAGGGCTATGTGGCTGATATCCACACAAAACTTGTGACCTGCGCAAATCAGATGCCGGTGTTCGGTGAAATGGATTCAGCCGGAAACAAGTCCGTCACCGACCGCATGGTCGTGCTACGAATCAATCACACTATCCCAGAGGAACAGATGGACAGGGAACTTCCGGACAAGCTGCTGAACGAACGTGATACGATATGCTCTCTCGCAATGAAGGCGCTTAACGGGCTTATAAGCCGGGGATATATCTTTACTCTCCCTGAGGACAGCAAGAAGCTGATAGATTCGTACATACAGGAAAATGTCAGCCTGCAGTTGTTCCTTGAGGACTGGTGTATTGAGGATCCAGACGGGAAAGTCCACAAGCACGACCTCATAGCAAGATATCACGAATATTGTCAGGATAACGCTCTGAAGCCCTACACCGACAAGCAGGTGAGCGCATTCATCGAGGGCAGATATCCTGATGTAACACGGGGCAAGTTCCGCATGAATGGAAAGTATCTGTGGGGCTGGTCAGGAATAAGTCTGAAGTCTGTGGGAACGGATTTCGGCACATTAGAGGAGGAAAACGATAATGAATAACACGACAGTCAAAAAGAATGATGGAATAATAAATAATTGCAAGATTCAAGAAAATATTATTCCGACGGATAATACGATAGCGCCTGCTGTAACGAAGTCTAAAAAGGTACAGGCAACTTCGCTGTCGCTGAAACCTGATGTAAGGCAGAGGCTGATTGACCTGTCCGCCGCCTGCAACATGAGCAAGACGGAATTTGCCTCGCGCCTTATTATGGACAGCGACAGCCGGATAGTCTCATTTCCGGAGGGAAAGGAGATACTGACCGATATAGCCCGGTGTTATCAGATATTATCGGATATTACTGATAACATGAGCGACAATAATATTCTGCATGATAAGCTGGACAGCGTTATTAAAGCCATCGGCAATGCGGCGTTCAATATGTCCTGCATATGCAATAAGATGGACACCCTACTTCCCGGCGAGGAGGTAACGGACGATGATAATTAAATCAATATATTGCTCAGACGACAGACCGTATGCGACGCTCGACGCCCAGAAATATATCTTCAACGAAGCAAAGGTTCCCATCGGAGGGACCTTTGCCTACGGGTGCGCTCCCGAACGCTGGAGTTCATCAAACATTTCAACCAAGATAATATGGAGGAAAAAGGGGCGTGGCAAGTACTATCATATCGTTATAGGCTTTGACCCGGCAGATAACGTTCCCGGAGAAAAGGCGGTCAGGATTGGAAAGAAAATAGCCCGTTTTTTCAAGGACAGATATGTGGCAGGAGCCGTTCACACCAATACTGATAATATCCACATCCATATTCTTATCAGTTATACCACCATATACGGCGAACAAAAAGGGATGACGAAAAACTGGCTCAACGATTTCAAGAGCTTTGTTTCCGGTATCGCAGAGAAAGAGCACTGCCTTCCCGTCAGAATGCACAGCAACGACTGGAAGTCTATAAATGGGATACATTCACTGGACGTAGAGGACGACCCGGAAATGGAGATAGGTGCAAGTGAGTACCTTGGCAAACCCGAAGATGTTTTGTTTGAGAACCTTCCGGCTGAATCCACGTCCGAAACGACAGTCGGCTTTGCACCGGGTTACGAACGACAGCAGCGTACATATATCAATTATAACTTCACCGTCAACAACAATTATTACTCTCCCGGGTATACTCCGTGCAAGCCCAGAGGAGCCAATAATTACAATGCCCGCAGGGACTGGAACTCAAGACGGTCTTTGCCTGCGGTCGCTCCTGTGACACCGACAGAAGAACCGGGATATACATTTACGACTGAGGAAGTGAATGCTCTAGTTACGGTTATTGAGTATTGTCTATGTATCAACGGTATTGCCACAGACATATACAATAAGCCACTGTACAAATTTCCGGATTACAATAGTGCCTTTCAGTACGGTATGTATTGTAAAGGAATGGGCTACCTTGTAAGCATATTTAAAATCAATAACGGTTTTATTGATCCATTTTGCACAAATCTCTAATATGTCAAATTTTATGGACCGGTTGTACCATTGGACAGTATGAAATTTATTTTCAGTATGGTTATATATTATAACTATGATAACACAATTGAGCTATCCACATCAGCTCAGCATCACTATAAAGGAGGTTTTACCTATGAATGAAAACACAAATGTCCAGATCATCACACTCTTCCCTCTTGCGGACAATATGCCGCCACAGCTGATAAACAATGTCTCTGTGACTGCAAAGATATGCCGCGAGCGGCACATCGGTCTGAACGAAAACACACTGCGCTTTCTCTGCAAAACAGGTCAGATACCCTGCATAAAGGTCGGAAATAAGACACTCATCAACTGGAATGTCCTGATGGATTACCTGACTAAAGGCGGAGTCAAAACTGAACAAGCGGAATCCGAAGCGCCTGTTCCCACGTCAGTGGCAGGTGGTATCCGTAAAGTACCCACCAGGTTGAAGCGGTAATCTGCTGACCTGCCTGTCCGAACAGGCTGGTCATACTTTGGAAAGGAGATAAAATATGGGAAATGTGCAGATACGCGGAAACAGCGTCCGCATAAGGGTGTCGGACGGATTTGATCCCAAGACCAACACACGCCGCTACAAGACGCTTACGATACATCTTGACCCTGACCTTACTGAGCGGCAGCGGCAGGAAGAGATAAACCGCCAGAAAGTACTCTTTGAGGAAAAGTGCCGCCGAGAGAGCTACATAGATGATTCAATGACGCTGAACAGCTTCATTGAGCAGTGGCGGCAGGACTACGAACAGTCCCACCTGAAAAACACCACACAGAAGCATTATGACGATCTGCTTGAACGAATAAAGCCTGCCCTCGGGCATCTCAAGCTGTCGGAAATCACGCCGCTTCACCTCAATGCGTTTTACAAGAATCTCGCTGAAGGAGGAATACGCATTGACTACAAATACAAATGCCGTATAGATTTCAGAAAGTTTCTGAAAGACAACGACATTTCGCGCTACAAGCTCATCGACGCTGCCGGAATATCCATGACTACTCTGGAAAGCATTGTGGCAGGAAAGAACGTCAGCAAGGAGACGGCGCTCGGAATCAGTAACGCTCTGGAAATCGAGCCGGAAGAGCTGTTTGATGTTATAGGCACCGATAAAACTCTTTCGCCGAAAACGCTGCTTCATTACCACAGGTGCCTTTCGGCTATCCTGTCAAAGGCAGTCAAGTGGGGATTGTTATTTTCAAACCCGTGTGAACGTGTCGATCCTCCAAAGCTACGCAGACGAGAAGCCAAGTGTCTCAACGAGGAACAGACGCTCAAGCTCATAGCTGCGCTGGACGAAAAGGGACAGTATCAGTACTCCGTGATGGTAAAGCTGATGATTTTCAGCGGAGCAAGACGAGCGGAGATATGCGGCCTGGAATGGGATGATGTTGACTGGGACAAGGGCTGCATACATATCTGCCGGAACTCCCTGTATCTCCCTAATGTGGGTATGTACGAGGATACCACCAAGACTGAAAGCTCGGAACGCTATGTCAAGCTACCGCAGTCGGTAATGACAATGCTTTCTGAGTTCAGGGAATACCAAGACAAAATCAGGGAACAGATGGGAGAAGGCTGGCAGGACAGCGGCAAGATATTCACACAGTATAACGGTTTGCCGATACACCCATCAAGCGTAACATCATGGCTAAGGAAGTTCACCGAAAGGAACGGGCTTCCTCATGTAACTCCGCATATGCTACGGCATACTTCGGCTACAATGCTGCTTATGCAGGGAGTTCCTCTCAAGGCTGTGTCCAAACGCCTCGGACATACGCTTGCCTCAACCACAAGCGACATCTACGGTCATTCCCTGCGCTCGGTGGAGGATATTGCTGCGGACAAGCTGGAGGCTATGCTGTCACCAAGCTCACAGCTCAAAATGGAGAATAAATAAGATAACCGGAGAGGTACGCAGCCTCTCCGGATTTTTTATTTTTTAGGGTGATCACCGCCGTACCTTACAAGTTCAAGCAGCTCTCAACCCCAGTGTGACCAAAAGTGTGACCATTTCAACTGTGACCAAAGATATCCGGATATAAGAAAAACCGCTCAACCATAATGGTTAAGCGGTTTTCTGTTGGCACGCCAGGAGGGATTCGAACCCCCGACCCTCTGGTTCGTAGCCAGATACTCTATCCAGCTGAGCTACTGGCGCTTACACTCTCTCGAGCACTCATATATTATATCATCTTATTCCCGATTTGTCAATAGCTTTTTTGAAAAAAATCAAAATTCCCCGGAAAAATTTAAGAAGGCGCTGTAAAAAAACAAAAGGTAACCTCTAAAAACCCACAAAAATACAGGCCAATAGAGGCATTTAGCATAATTGGTCAAATATTGACCAGCAAGTAATGTTTTGGAACAGGAACTTTACCTTGATTGTTACCTTTTAGTTGAAAAAGGGCACAGTTATCCCATATCAGGCAGAGGTTCGTTTTAAGTAACTGTACCTGCAAAGGTTATATACCAGATTGGTGATTCCGATATTCATCCATGCACGTGTAATGCCATGCATAGCCCCTGTCATGAAGCCAAAGATATGTTCAATGCGGCATCTGATTCTGGATTTCCTGCGGTTATTCATTTTCTGCTCTGAAGTCAGCGGAGAGTTGCGATATCCTTTTTCACAAATCTGATTTTTACAGTTTTCAGGCAGAGCTAAGGCAATTGGTTTTCCTGAATATGCGCTGTCTGCATACAGCACTTCATCTTCTTGTCCAATAAATACTAGGCAGCGCTGGCTGTCATGCACTGACGCACTGGTTACGCTATAGTTTGTTATCAGCTTGCTGTCGGCATCACATTTTACATGGTTCTTATACCCGAAATGCCGTTCGCCGTTCTTCTTTGTCCAGTCTGCGTCTATGTCTTTCTGAGCGAGTTTACTTTTGTTTTCGGGCTTTTCCCATTCCTCGGGAATCTCACCGTTTTTGATTTTTTTGTTCTCGTCTCTGCTGTTTCTCTGTCGAAGTGCGTCAACGAACGTTGCGTCAACTATCGTACCTTTGTGGCTGATCAGTCCTTCTTTTTCAAGGTACTCGTCAAACATACAGAACAATGTGTTTACTGTTTTTGTTTCTGCAAGGTCATTCTTGAATTTCCAGATCGTCTTCGCATCGGGGACTTTATCGCAAAGGTTTATTCCCAGAAATCTCATAAAGCTCATTCTGTCATTGATCTGATATTCTGTCTGATCGTCTGACAGGTTATACAGCCGCTGCAATACCAATATCTTGAACATCATTACCACGTCATATGGCGGGCGTCCTCCCTTTCCTGTGTCCTCCTTATGACACCCTTGGTTCAGTACGCTGCGGAACTTTTCCCACTTGATTACTCTGTTCAATATTTCTAATGGATCTCCTAACTGACTTAGCAGCTCTAATCTGTTTTCTTTATCAAATAGTGTTTTCTGTTTCATATCCTTATTATATCACTTTTTTCTTCTTTTTCATAGGGGTTTTTAGAGGTTACCAAAATAAAAGGCTGCATCCAGAAAAAGAAAGGATGCAGCCTTTCTTGTGGTATAATGTAATTGTGCAAAAACAAACCCCACAAGAACATTATACAGCATATCAGCTGAAATTACCAGTAGA
>ERZ780166.1679-NODE-1679-length-11160-cov-3.923368_pt1 | contig 11160 bp, 8 predicted proteins | sample MGYA00511366_ERZ780166 | MGnify/ENA primary metagenome ERZ780166 (study PRJEB29588, sample SAMEA2162231) | human gut metagenome | biome: human gut; feature: human-associated habitat; material: faeces | place: Denmark | collected 2008/2010 ...
TTTCCGTAACGAGATCACACCGGGTAACTTTACATTCCGTACCAGAGAGTTTGAGCAGATGGAGCTGGAATTCTTCTGTGAGCCTGACACCGACCTCGAATGGTTCGCATACTGGAAACAGTTCTGTATCGACTGGCTGCAGACTCTGGGCATCAAGCCGGAAGAAATGCGTGTCAGAGACCATGAAAAAGAAGAGCTTTCCTTCTACTCCAAGGCTACAACGGATATCGAATTTTTATTCCCCTTTGGCTGGGGCGAGCTGTGGGGCATCGCTGACCGTACCGATTACGACCTTTCCCGTCATGCAGAGGTTTCCGGTCAGGATCTGTCTTACTTTGACGATTCCAAGAATGAAAAATATATCCCTTATGTTGTTGAGCCGTCTCTGGGTGCAGACCGTGTCGTTCTGGCATTTTTATGCGCTGCTTATGACGAGGAAGAGCTGGAGGGCGGAGATGTCCGTACTGTCCTTCATTTCCATCCTGCTCTGGCACCGGTTAAAATCGGTATCCTGCCGCTGTCCAAGAAGCTCAACGAGGGTGCAGAGAAGATCTATACCCAGCTGTGCAAGAAGTACAACTGCGAATTTGACGACAGAGGAAATATCGGTAAGAGATATCGCCGTCAGGATGAAATCGGTACGCCGTTCTGCGTTACCTACGATTTCGAATCCGAGACAGACGGCTGCGTAACCGTTCGTTTCCGTGATTCTATGGAGCAGGAGCGGGTTGCGATCGCTGATCTGGACGCATACTTTGCAGAAAAGCTGGATTTCTAAGAAATTTTAAATTGGCTGTGTATAATCGAGTACGCGCTTCGTGGGTACTTAATTCTGTGAATTAGAAAGATCCGTCTTTTCCGTGTGGATTCCACATGGAGAAGGCGGATTTTTTTGCAAATGACGCGGGTGAATTGTATTGCGCGTGAACGGCTCCTTTTGGAAACATTTTGCTGTTTGTGAAAGATTTTGTTTGTTCTGCGACAAAATTTGGTAGGAAAACTAAAAACTGCACAAATAAAAAACGAATATATTGTTTGACTTTACATATTTTAATGTGTTAAAATGATTTTATGAGAAAAACAGTCCGGCATAATGCTAAATGACTGTAAATACAGACCAAAGGGGGACCATTACAATGGCGAAATGGGTGTATTTATTCAGGGAGGGAAATGCGGATATGCGCAACCTCCTGGGCGGAAAAGGTGCGAACCTTGCAGAGATGACGAATCTCGAGCTGCCGATTCCGCCCGGCTTTACCGTGACGACAGAGGCCTGCACAGACTACTATAACCATGGCAGGTCAATTTCTGAAGAAATTCAGACACAGATTTTTGATGCACTGGCACTTTTGGAGGAAAAGCTCGGCAAGAAGTTCGGAGATACCGAGAATCCGCTGCTTGTGTCGGTACGAAGCGGAGCGAGAGCTTCGATGCCCGGTATGATGGATACGATCCTGAATCTGGGCTTGACCGATATTTCGGTCGAAGGCTTTGCTAAACGGACAGGCAATCCGAGATTTGCCTACGATTCTTACAGACGCTTTATTCAGATGTTCTCAGATGTTGTCATGGAAGTTCCCAAATCGTTATTTGAACGGGTCATTGATGAAATAAAAGAAGATCGGAAAGTTCATTTTGATACGGAGCTGACGGCGGAGGATCTAAAAGAGGTGATCCGGCGTTTTAAAGAGATCTATAAGGAAAAAATGGGCGAAGAATTTCCGCAGGAGCCGCGGGTTCAGCTGATGGAAGCGGTAAAGGCGGTATTCCGTTCGTGGGATAATGAAAGAGCTATCGTATACAGAAGAATGAATGACATTCCGGGGGACTGGGGAACTGCAGTCAATGTACAGTCGATGGTATTCGGAAATATGGGCAATACCTCCGGTACAGGCGTTGCCTTTACGAGAAATCCCTCCACCGGAGCAAAGGGCATTTATGGCGAATATCTGATTAACGCACAGGGTGAGGACGTTGTTGCAGGAATCCGTACACCGCAGCCCATTACCCGACTGGAAGAAGACCTGCCGGAATGCTATGAGGAATTTTTGAAAATTGCAAACCGTCTGGAAGAGCATTACCGTGATATGCAGGATATGGAATTTACCATCGAGGACGGAAAGCTGTCCGCAAGTCTTGGCGAGATCTCCGTCGAGGACGGGGGAGGGGACCACACGGCGCTTCCGCTGGTGATAGCCGGGGCGATAGACGGGCTGAGCGGAATTTCCGCCGGAGAGCTTACGGAAAAGGACGGAGTGCTGTCCGCCCGGAGCGACTGCCAGGGAGCGCGGTGTACAGTGACTATCGACAAGGCTACCGGAGATATCCTTTCGGTGCGGTCGCCGTCAAACAAGCTGTCCGTGTATTTCAGCGATGTTTCGCCGTACACCGCAGATTCGGCTACGGTGGAATGATATCACAAAAAGGGACTGTTTTCACAGCCCCTTTTCACATTATACCTTTTAATTCAGTGCGTGAGTATATCCACGCTGAGTATTATCGCCAGTGCCACGTTGAACGAATTTGCAATACTGATGTAAGTGACCCGTGTTTTACGGTCGGTGAATCCGTTGGAAACCAGTCCCAGCCATACGCAGGAGATTGCTACGGCGGAGATAAGAACCACGACTCCGGCAATATCATTGATAGTGACCTTGAGTACGATACCCACCACGGCGTATGTGACGAAATACGCGAGTGGCACCAGGGTCAGCGGAAGCGTCGCCCAGAGCCACTGGATACGGCGCCTGCGCAGGAATATAACCGACATCAGCAGGAATATTCCTGCAATGGCAGCGCATTCGATCCACATGCTGATTCTCCTTTCCCGTTGTCATTCTGCAGAGGAAGCCTGCACCGTTATTTCAGCGGAGCCACTTTCCTGCGTGCCTGCGGAGGATACCTCAGATACCGAGGATACCGGCGTGGAATTGTCGTCCGGTGTCGGTACGTTCCACCCAAGATCCTTTGCGAACATGGTGAGCGCGAAAATAAGTCCGCAGATGGCGAGGAGTATCACGATCATGATTATATTCAGCGCAACGATATAAGGCGGCAGTTTCTGACGTCCAGCCATGACAATACCTCCGTTAAGGCAGGCGATGTTCACCGCCGCCGTGAATTAATAAATTTATGGGAACCTCTAAAAGCCGATGTGAAAAGCAAAAATGGGCAGGGTGCGCCAGCTTCTAGGAAAACCGACGAAGTAAGGCTGTATGCCTTACGAGGAGGTTTGACAACGAAGATGGTGCGTACTGCACATTTTCGCTCACATGAGGTTTTTAGAGATTCCCTGATACTATTATACACTAATATCCGGAAAAAATCAAGCCCAATTATTCAAATTCCCGGTCGCCGCTGTAGATATTCGTCCGGACTATCCGCAGACGCTTCACCTTCTCGCCGTATTCCGCGGAATACGCCTCGAATATCAGCGATGGATTGATGTTGAACGTATTGCCAGCCGGGAGAGTTACCTCCAGCACGTCGTCATGCAGGCTCACGTCCGTCATCAGTGGCTTCAGGTCTACTATCGTGCTGCCCTTCTTTGTGCGCTTTTCGACGTTTATCTGCTCCTTTTCGCACAGCGCCCGGAGCTTCTCCGGGTCGGCGGAGGATTCAATGCGGTAGCGCGCCGCGGTTATATCGGTGTTCTTGTCCTTGGGCACGGTGATCTCCGTCACCTGGATATCCGGCGGAAGCGCGGCATTCAGCCTGTCCCGTACCTCGGAGTAGGGCACGTCCTCTGTCAGGCGGAAATCCATCGCTTCGTGGAGTCCCTCCTGTCCTAGGGAGAGGGGGAGCATGAATGTGACATAGGTCCTCGGATTGAATCCCTCGGTCTGCCAGATTGGGAGTTTCGTGCGTTTCATAGCGCGGATAACAACGCCGCTGAGGTCCAGGTGCGAGATGTACTTCGCCCTGCCTGTCTTGGAGAAGAACGCTCTTGTATTAACGGATGGCACGGCAGATCTCACCTCCCACGCACTTTGCAACGCCGCAGTTGGAGCACTTCTCCCGGCAGTTCGGGGTAGTCACTCCCTGGTGGGCGCGCTTATTCTCTTCTATCAGGAATTCACGGCTGACCAGCATGTCAATGTGGCTCCAGGGGGCTACTTCGTCGTAGGGACGGCGGCGGTTGGCGTAGAACGCCGGGTCCAGTCCGCATTCCTGCATTGCTTCTATCCACTTGTCGAACTTGAAGTATTCGTCCCAGCCGTCCAGCTTGCAGCCCTTCTGCCATGCGAGGTAGATTGCCTTTCCAAGTCTGCGGTCGCCCCGGGCGAGCACGGCTTCAATCAGCGAGAGGTCGTATTTCGACCAGCTTATCACGATCTTGCGGTCGTTGTTGATGGATTTGAGGTGCGCCTGGCGCTCCTTTACTCCGGCTTCGTCCAGCTGCGGCTCAAATTCGAACGGAGTGAACGGCTTCGGAATAAACGTAGACAGCGACACCGCAACTCCCGGACGTCCCCTGGCGTGGTTCGGGGTGGCGTAGAATTCCTCAATGACAGCCTTTGCCATGTTGTATACGCCCTCCACGTCCTCCATTGTTTCGGTTGGAAGTCCCATCATGAAATACAGCTTGATGTTGGTGTATCCGCCCTCGAACGCGATACGCACGCTGTCCATGACGTTTTTCTCGGTGACGTTCTTGTTGATGACATCGCGTATTCGCTGTGTGCCGCCCTCCGGGGCGAAGGTCAGTCCGGATTTACGCACGTCGGTTATCTTCTTCAGCACCTCGTCGCTGAAGCGGTCGATACGCAGCGACGGCAGGGAGAGATTTATTTTCTCGGCGGAGGTGTAGTCAGTCAGTTCCGACAGAAGCCCCACGATGTCTTTGTAGTCGCCGGTGGACAGCGATGACAGCGAAACCTCGTCATAACCTGTGTTTTCGCACAGCGTCTTAGTGCTCCGGAGTATCGTATCCTTCTGCTTTTCTCGGTAGGGTCGGTAGATGAATCCCGCCTGGCAGAAGCGGCAGCCGCGGATACAGCCGCGCAGCACTTCCACAACGGCGCGGTCGTGGACTATCTGCGTGAACGGTACTACGAAATTATCCGGGGCGTAAACCTTGTCGAAATCCTTTATAATGCGCTTCCTGATAGTGGCAGGGGCGCCGTCCTTCGGCGTGATGGATTTTACGGTGCCGTCCGGGTTGTAATCCACGTCGTACAGCGACGGAACATAGATTCCCTCTATCTGCGCCGCCCTGAGCAGGAATTCCTGCCGGGTAGCGCCCTCTTTCTTGCACTGCTCCATCAGCCGCATTACTTCAAGGTTCATCTCCTCGCCCTCGCCTATTGCGAAGAAGTCGATGAAATCCGCCAGCGGCTCAGGATTGCACACGCAGGGACCGCCAGCCATGACGATGGGGGTGAGCCCGGTGCGGTCCTTTGCCAGCACCGGAACTCCGGCGAGGTCGAGCATTTCCAGTACGTTGGTAAAACTCATCTCGTATTGCAGCGTGAACCCGATGAAGTCGAACTCCTTTATGGGGTCCAGACTCTCCAGGGCGTAGAGTGGGATATTCCGGGCGCGCATCTGCTCCTCCATATCCGGGAGAGGCATGAATACACGCTCGCACCAGTAGTTCGGCACGGCGTTCTTCAGCCCGTAGAGTATCTTCATGCCGAGGTGGGACATGCCTATTTCATATGTGTCCGGGAAGCAGAACGCGAAGCGGATATCCACCTTGGATTTGTCCTTTATCACCGCACCGTGTTCGCCGCCGATATATCGCGAGGGCTTCTGGACTTCCAGGAGGAATTCGTCCAGCTGCTCCATCATTGCTTTGTTTGTATACAGGTTTTCTGCCATTTTAATCTCCTGTTAGTATGCTTTCGCCTGGGTGAAATCCACCGTCTTGTTGAATGGGTTGTAGCTGATATCGGCGAAATTCTTGTTGATATAGAAATATTCGTTCTTGTAGTAAAGCGGAATGAATATAGCGTCGTCGATGATCGTCTGTTCCGCCTGCTTGTATAGGTCGGCGCTGGCGCTGAGGTCAGCTGCGCGCTGCGCGGAGTTCACAAGCCTGGTCACGTCCGCGCTGGAATATCCCGAGTAATTACCGGAGCCGCCCTTGGTAAAGGATTGCAGATATGCGGCAGGGCTGTTGGTGCTGCCGTTGAGGTCCTGCATCGCTATTTCGAAATCTCCGGAGGAGAGCCTTGCGTTGAAGTCCGACTCGCTGAGGGTCTCAACAACACAGTAGAATCCGAATTCTCGCTGCCATTCCTGCATTATGACGGATATCATTACGGAGGCTGCGCTGTCGTCACGGGTGATTATCCGCGCGCCGGAGAACAGGTCCCTGTCCAGTCCCGGGAGCGCCTGCTGGTAGTATTGCTGCGCCTTGTCGGTGCTGTATTCCGCGGTCAGATTTTCCCCGGCGTATTCCCGGTAGCTTTTGTCAAGCAGCGTGACCTCTCCGGGGACTATGGCGTATGCCACGGCGTGGTCGGTCACGGTCTGCGCCAGCTTCTCCCGGTCGATGAGGGAGGCGAGCGCCCGGCGGAATCCGGCGGTGCGGAACAGCTCAAAATCCTTGTTGAACAGCATTCCCACGGTTATCGCGTCGTATTCCTGCACGGTGTACTTGTCATCGGTGATAAGTTCGCGCTGGTCTTCTGTCACCGCAATACAGCTGATGGTGCCGGAAACAAAGTCGTCCACGAAATCCTCGTCGCCCTCAATGAAGAAGTTCAGCCCGGAGGGATAAACCTTGTTCGCCTCGCTGTTCTTGGCGTGGCGGCGGAGGATCAGCAGATTGTTGTCGGTTATCGTGTAGGGGTCGTAGTTCCAGGTGCGCAGGTAGAATGCGCCGTTGGAGGGAGTGGTGTCCCTGGAAAGCCCGTACCTTCCCTGGGAGGAGATGAAGTACTCCTCGCTGCACGGCATTGAAGGAGCCTCGGTCAGCAGCATGGGGAAGTTCGGGTCGGGGTATTCCAGCTCTATGGTAAGCTCATAGTCGCCGCTGGCGGTGACCCCGAGCCTTGACAGGTCGGATACCGCCCCGGAGTTTATCGCCCGGGAATTCTTTATGCAGAAGTATTCCGAAGCCCGGGGCGCACGGGTCGCCGGGTCGAACAGCCGCTGGAATCCGAACACGAAATCCTGCGCGGTGCATACGGAGTCGAATCCGTTGGCGTCCGTCCAGTAGTTGGAGCTGCTCAGCTTGAATCTGTATGTAAGTCCGTCGTCGCTGACGGTGTAGTCCTCGGCGACTCCGGCGCTTAGGCTGCCGTCCGGCTCCAGTCGGAGAAGTCCGGTGTACAGGCTTGCGATAAGCAGCGTGGAGGAGTCGTCGGAAGCAGTCTGGGGATCCAGGCTCCCGGGATTATAGGCGATATCGTATTTTATTACGCCATCGCTGCCGTCTTTTTCAAAGCAGCCGGTCATGGATAGTATGAAGCAGCAGAGCGCTGCTGCGATTATTCTTCTGAAATGCCGTTTCACGGTTGATTCCTTTCTACTCGAAAATGCAATTTACAATTAATTATAGCATTATCTTCTGATTTATTCAACCGATTTCAGCATTTTTTATTATTACAGTTTTGTAATAATTTGAGTGATTCACAGTTCAGAATATTCCACCGCCGCGCCGGTTCTCAGGCTCTCGGGGACGTTTATCAGCCGCTGATTGGAGCTTCCGCGGAATTGCAGCGACAGGGAGCGCTTCGAAATATCGAACCGCCCGTCCACCAGCACGTCGAGTATTCCCAGCAGCTTCCCGACGTATTCCTCGCGCTGAGCCTTTGCCATAAGTTCCTCGAATGTCCAGCCGCTGTAGCACATTAGGTGCTTGCCGGCGGCTCTGAAGCGGCTGCCCAGTTCGTAGAGGGCTTCCGCCTGGCAGAACGGCTCCCCACCGGAGAACGTTACTCCGCGGCACAGGGGATTTTCCATGCACTGCTCATACAGCGCATCGGTGGTGGTCAGCTTTCCGCCGGAGAAGTCGTGGGTTTCCGGATTGTGACAGCCGTCGCATTGGTGCGGACAGCCCTGCACGAATACCACGAAGCGCAGTCCGGGGCCGTCAACGATGGAGTCCTCGACTGTGCCTGCAATTCTTATTTCCATGGTGATTCCTTTCGATTCCTGAATACAAAAATGACGGGCGGATACAGGATCCGCCCCTACATTTCGGTTGTGGTTTGATTTATTCCCCGAAGGTGCCGTGCTTTACGCGGTCGGATTCCTCGGCGCGCTTTGCATTGTTGAAGCGGTCAAGGGTACCTACGAGATATCCTGTGATACGGCGGATACGCTCGAAGGCGATCTCCTCTTCCTTGCGGTGGCAGCAGGGGCACTCGTCGTCGATTATTCCGGTGTAGCCGCAGCTCGGGTCGCGGTCGATCGGGTGGTTGATTGCGCCGTAGCCGATACCCTGCTCCTTCATGCAGCGGACGATCTGCTCGAATGCGTCGAGATTCTTGAGCGGATCGCCGTCAAGCTCGATGTAGCTGATATGACCTCCGTTGGTGAGGGCGTGGTAGGGCGCCTCCAGCTTGATCTTGCGGAACGCGCTGATGTTGTAGTACACCGGGATATGGAATGAGTTCGTGTAGTAATCCCTGTCGGTGACTCCGGGGATCTCGCCGTAGCGCTTCTTGTCCATGCGGACGAACCTGCCGGAAAGTCCCTCTGCCGGAGTAGCCAGCAGGCTGAAGTTGAGGTGCGTTTTTTCGCTCTCGTCGTCCATGCGCTTTCTCATGCGTGTGATGATGTCAAGACCGAGCTTCTGTGCCTCGGAGGATTCGCCGTGATGTACGCCGATGAGCGCCTTTAGGCATTCCGCAAGACCGATGAATCCCATTGAGAGGGTGCCGTGCTTGAGTATCTCGGCGATGCTGTCGTTCTCCGACAGCTTCTCGGAATCAATCCACACGCCCTGACCCATCAGGAACGGGAAGTTCTTAACGTGCTTGCGGCACTGTATCTTGAAGCGGAACACTAGCTGGTCGACAACCAGATTCATCATATCATCCAGGGAAGCATAGAACTTGTCCAGGTCGCCGTGCGCTTCGATGGCAAGGCGCGGAAGATTGATGGTGGTGAAGCTGAGGTTGCCCCTGCCAGTGACTATCTCACGGGTGGGATCGTATACGTTGCCGATAACTCTGGTGCGGCAGCCCATGTAAGCCGCCTCGGTGTGGTAATCGCCGGGCTTGTAGTACTGGAGGTTGAACGGCGCGTCAATGAAAGAGAAATTCGGGAACATACGCTTTGCCGAAACACGGATAGCTAGTTTGAACAGGTCGTAGTTGGGATCTCCATGGTTGTAGTTGATCCCTTCCTTGACCTTGAAAATGTGGATCGGGAATATAGGGGTTTCTCCGTTGCCGAGTCCGTGCTCCTCCGCGAGCATTACGTTCTTGATGACCATGCGGCCCTCGGGGGATGTGTCGGTTCCGTAGTTGATGGACGAGAACGGATTCTGCGCGCCGGCCCTGGAATTCATGGTGTTCAGGTTGTGAATGAGCGCTTCCATTGCCTGGTATGTGGCGCGGTCGGTTTCGGATTCTGCGAGTTTTTCGGCGCTGTCCTGGAGGTGGGAGAAGTTCTCGCCGTACTTTCCGGCGATCTTTTCCCATTCCTTCGCCTTGTAGTCGTCGTTGTTTCGGAGTCTGGGGTACAGCCCGGATTCCTGTTCGATGTCGGCGGCTGCCTTCTTCATCTCGGCGAGGACATCGGTGAAGTCGTCAAGCCCGAGTGAGAATGACACTGCCTTGGCGAGATTGTTGGTGTAAAGCCTGCGGAATGTCTTTTTTACGCCCTCTGCCATTGCGTAGTCGAAATTCGGCACTGACTGACCGCCGTGCTGGTCGTTCTGGTTGGACTGTATTGCAATGCATGCAAGCGCTGCGTAGCTGGAAATGTCATTCGGCTCGCGCAGATAGCCGTGACCGGTGGAGAATCCGCCGTGGAACAGCTTGAGCAGGTCTATCTGGCAGCAGGTGGTTGTGAGGGTGAGGAAATCCAGGTCATGGATATGAATATCGCCGTTGATGTGCGCCTGGGAGTGCTTCGGGTCGAGGACGTACATCTCGTTGAACTGCTTCGCGCCCTCGCTGCCGTATTTCAGCATGGTTCCCATGGCGGTGTCGCCGTCGATATTTGCGTTTTCGCGCTTGATGTCGCAGTCTGACGCGGATTTGAAGGTCAGATCCTCATATATCTTCATGAGGGTGGAATCCATCTCGCGTGCCCGAGTGCGGTCCGCACGATAGAGAATATACGCTTTGGCGGTTTTTGCGTGACCCTCCTCGACGAGAACTTTCTCCACCATATCCTGTACCTCTTCAACGGAGGGATTCCGTCCGATTATCTCCTCGGAAAGACGCTGACACACCTTGTCAGCAAGCGCCATTGCCTCGCTGAAATCTCTGCCGCCTACTGTCTGAGCGGCTTTGAATATTGCGTTTGCTATTTTCTCTATATTGAAAGGCACCTGCCGCCCGTCCCGCTTTTTTATCATCGTTATCATTGCCATGTCACTGTTCCTCTTTCCTTTTTAAATAAAATAACACAATATCTTGTATAAATAATGCCGATATATCTATTATATAGGCATGCAGGATATTTGTCAAGGTATAATGAAATTAAGTTTTGCACAAAATACCTTGTTGAATTTCGTTGGATATACACAAATCAATGTTGCGGATTATGGGACAGCGTGTTGCTTATAGGCGGCATTCTGGCAATGCTGTGCGGTTTGCAGTAATGTTTCACAAATGCGCATATGCGGACAGGTGTGGCGTATTTGACGTAGGGCTGTGGTTGTGGTATACTGTTACACATCTACACTACATATAAGCAGGGGGACGACATGCCACAGAAATTCCAGTATTCCGACGACGGAAGCAGGTATCACACGCTGAAATACCACAACATGCGCATATGGGGCAGACCGGTGTACAAGGCTGTTGTGGACGCCGGATTCACCTGCCCGAATATTGACGGCAGCTGCGGCTCCGGCGGCTGTATTTACTGCTCCGGCGGCAGCGGATACTTCACTGCTCCTGCGCTTTCCGTCAGGGAACAGATACTCCGGGAGAGCGCGCGGATACGCGTTTCCCACCCGGACGCCGGGGTTATAGCGTATTTCCAGGCGCACACGAATACCTACGGCAGCCCGGAGCGGCTCCGGGA
>ERZ780166.1684-NODE-1684-length-11127-cov-10.309790_pt1 | contig 11127 bp, 8 predicted proteins | sample MGYA00511366_ERZ780166 | MGnify/ENA primary metagenome ERZ780166 (study PRJEB29588, sample SAMEA2162231) | human gut metagenome | biome: human gut; feature: human-associated habitat; material: faeces | place: Denmark | collected 2008/2010 ...
GGCTGCACCAGCTGTTCGGAAAAACCGAGGAAAAAGCTGTGCAGCCAGTCAAAACAAAGAAAAAGCTGTCCCGCGCCGACAGAAAGCAGATTGAAGCTGCCATTGCCCGCGCCAACCGCACGGACAAAAAGGAAAAATCCGCGCAGGACAGTATCCCTTATGAACGGATGTGGCCGGACGGTATCTGTCGGGTATCAGACGGTCACTACACAAAAACCATTCAATTTCAGGACATCAACTATCAGCTTTCGCAAAACGAGGATAAAACCGCGATCTTCGAGGGCTGGTGCGATTTCCTCAACTACTTCGACAGCTCGATTCAGTTTGAGCTGTCTTTTTTGAACCTTGCAGCATCGGAGGAAACCTTTGCCCGCGCCATCAACATCCCCCTTCAAAGGGATGATTTTGACAGTATCCGGGTGGAGTACACCACCATGCTGCAAAACCAGCTGGCAAAGGGCAACAACGGCCTCATCAAAACCAAGTATCTCACCTTTGGCATTGACGCGGACAGCATCAAGGCGGCCAAGCCCCGTTTGGAGCGCATTGAGACCGACATTCTCAATAACTTCAAGCGGCTGGGCGTAGCGGCGGAAACGCTGGACGGAAAGGCGCGGCTTGCCCAGCTGCATGGTATCTTCCACATGGACGAGCAGCTGACGTTCCTGTTTGAGTGGGACTGGCTCCCCACCAGCGGCCTGTCCACCAAGGACTTTATCGCCCCCAGCTCCTTTGAGTTCCGCACCGGCAAGCAGTTCCGCATGGGTAAAAAGTACGGAGCCGTCAGCTTCGTACAAATTTTGGCCCCAGAGTTGAATGACCGGATGCTGGCTGATTTTCTGGACATGGAAAGCTCACTGATCGTCAGCCTACATATCCAGTCGGTGGATCAGATCAAGGCCATCAAGACGGTCAAGCGGAAAATCACCGATCTGGATAAATCCAAAATTGAGGAACAGAAAAAGGCGGTCAGAGCAGGATACGACATGGACATCAGTGCGACTCGTTCCTGAACAAAGCCTTCGTGGTTGAAGGACAAAATCAGGCACTAACAAAAGAACGAAAATTTCAGATGTTAGGAGAACTAACAATCCAAGAGGTGGAATGATGGGGTAACGCCCTGAAACGCCCCCTTAATACTCCGACTGGCGGGTGTAAGTGAAAACTGACCTGTCAGAAGCTCGGTGAAGTCGGCTGAGAGTAGCCGTATGGATTGCTGGATAATTACCAGCCCCACGAAAGCTGTCCAGAGGTGGACGGTGCTACCTATAGGCCGGAGGTCTACAAAATACCCAAGGTCAGAATGTTTGAAATATGACTGACGAAAACCGCGAATGTAAGGGTCTATACCATGACGGCATAGAAATGTGCTGGTAGCGTTCATCGCTAATCAGTGTGGTGGAGTAAAAATTGATGTTATGAAACACCATAGCACGTTACAGGCGTGTTCAAGCTGACAGGCTTAAAGCGGAGACCTAAAGGTATATGTAAAGATAGGATTGTTGGAACGAGGAAAGGCAGTAGGCTTCTACCATTAGGAAGTAAGCAGACGAATCATATAAGCTGCTGTACTACTGCTGAAAAGCAGAGGTCGAACTGATGATGTTTTCTGCGAAAAAGAGGAAAACGGAAGAATGGCCTCAAGTCAGTCAAACAGGCAACTTAGCACTTAGTCGCAATTAGGATTGCGAGTATGACAAAAAGAAGTCACTCGCCGTAAAGGAGAGTGATGCCTGATGCCAAATGAGAAGAAACCAAAAACCAAATGCGTGGAGTATCTCCGCCATGCTGAATACTACGATATGCAAAGTACCTTTGATGAACTGTATGCCAGAAGTCAGGCAGGAGAAATTTTCGAGAACCTGATGGATGTGATACTTTCAAGAGAAAATATCCTGCTGGCCTATCGGAACATCAAATCCAATACCGGGAGTATTACGCCGGGAACAGACAAGCTGGAGATTTCTGATATTGGTAAACTTACCGCTGATGAAGTCACAGCAAGGGTACGCAAAATCGTCAAGGGAGCTAAAAACGGCTACACCCCAAGAAGCGTAAGACGCAAAGACATCCCAAAACCAAACGGGAATACCAGGCCACTGGGAATCCCTTGTATCTGGGATAGATTGGTACAGCAATGTATCAAGCAGGTCATGGAACCTATCTGCGAAGCCAGGTTCAGCAACAATAGCTATGGATTCCGTCCAAATCGGTCGGTTGAAAATGCGATAGCGGCAATCTACAGGCTTATGCAAAAGTCAGGACTTCACTATGTAGTAGAGTTTGACATAAAAGGTTTCTTTGACAATGTAGACCACTCAAAGCTGATAAAGCAGCTATGGTCGCTGAATATTCGGGATAAAGAACTGCTCTATGTAATCCGCAGGATTCTCAAAGCGCCAATACTCATGCCGAACGGTCATACAGAACACCCAACAAAGGGAACGCCGCAAGGCGGAATTATTTCCCCATTATTGGCAAATGTGGTGCTGAATGAACTTGACCATTGGATAGAAAGCCAATGGCAGTGCAACCCGGTAACGGAAAACTACGCTTACAGAGAAAATGCGGCGGGCTGTCCGATACAAAGCCATGCGTACCGGGCAATGCGGAATACACGGCTGAAAGAAATATATATCGTCAGATATGCAGATGATTTTCGGATTCTTTGCAGGACAAAAGAACAGGCAGACCGGACGCTGATTGCGGTAACGCAATGGCTGAAAGAACGCCTGCGCCTTGATGTTTCACCGGAGAAAACGAGAGTTGTTGACGTCAGACGGAGCTATTCTGAATTTCTCGGATTCAAAATCCGACTACGCAAAAAGGGGAAAAAGTACGTCGTTCAATCGCACATGTGCGATAAAGCATACAAAAAGGTTAAAGCCAGCCTGACTAAACAAGTCGGAAATATCAAATTTCCCAGAAAAGGACGTGGAGAAGCCGGGGAAGTACGGCTGTTCAACTCCATGGTTATGGGAATCCAGAATTACTACCAGTTAGCCACTGACATCAGCATAGACTGCGGTGATATTGGCAGAACTGTTAATACAGTTCTCAAAAACAGGCTGAAATCTGGAAAGACACACCGGCTGAAAAAGGAAGGCCGTGACCTGACAAAAATGGAAATCCAAAGATATGGGAAATCGGAGCAACTAAGATATATAGCACAATCCAAAGAACCGATTTATCCAATAAGCTATGTTCAATGTAAAAATCCAATGAGTCAGCGGCGAAAAGTGTGCGCTTACACAGCGGCAGGAAGAAGTGAAATCCATGACGATTTGCGGATAAACACTTTCTTACTGCTACAGCTAATGAGAGCGCCTACATACAGCCGCAGTACAGAGTATGCGGATAACCGTATCTCACTGTTCTCCGCTCAATGGGGAAAATGTGCGGTAACGGGAAAGAAATTTCAGTGTATATCAGAAATTCACTGCCATCACAAGAAGCCAAAAGGAATTGGAGGCAGAGATAAGTATGAAAATCTGGTATAGGTGCTTGCACCAGTACATGAACTGATACACGCAATTGATGAGGACACTATTCGTTCTTATCTCACCGCTCTTAAATTGGATACTTCACAGCTCACAAAGCTGAACAAACTGCGAACATTGGCAAAAAGGAAACCCATTGATTTGGAGAAGCCAAATCTTACGAATAATTCTCATAATGGTATGACTAAGGAGACTAAGAAATCTGTTTGATTGATGGAACGCCGGATGCGGTGAAAGTCGCATGTCCGGTGTGAAGCGGGGGAAAAGCTGGAGATAACTTCAAAGGCTTACCTATCGCTATTCCCTTCCGACCTTGCCACTTATGGTGTTGAGGCCAAAAAGCTCTTGCAGGATTTGCAGAGCCGCAACGAGCGAATGTTCCTTGTGACATTTCTGTTGCTGAACACGGCGGATAACCCCCGCCATCTGGACAACAATGTGTTCCAGGCATCCAGTATCGCGCAGAAATACAACTGCCAGCTGACCCGTCTGGACTTCCAGCAGGAAGAAGGGCTGATGAGCTGCCTGCCCCTGGGTATCAACCAGATTGAGATTCAGCGCGGACTGACCACCAGTTCCACGGCAATCTTTGTGCCGTTTACCACCCAGGAATTATTCCAGAACGGTAAAGAAGCTCTGTACTATGGCATCAATGCTCTGTCCAACAACCTCATCATGGTGGACCGCAAGCTGCTGAAAAACCCCAACGGCCTGATTCTCGGTACGCCGGGTTCCGGCAAGTCCTTCAGCGCCAAGCGAGAGATCGCCAACAGCTTTCTGCTCACTTCGGATGATGTCATCATCTGTGACCCGGAAGCGGAGTACGCCCCTCTGGTGGAGCGTCTGCATGGGCAGGTCATTAAGATTTCGCCTACTTCCACCAACTACATCAACCCCATGGATTTGAACCTGGACTATTCGGACGATGAAAGCCCGCTGTCCCTCAAGTCCGACTTTATTCTCAGCTTGTGCGAGCTGATTGTGGGCGGCAAAGAGGGCTTGCAGCCGGTGCAGAAAACCATCATCGACCGTTGTGTGCGGCTGGTCTATCAGGACTATCTGAACGACCCGCACCCGGAGAATATGCCCATTCTGGAGGATCTGTATAACCTCTTGCGGGCGCAGGACGAAAAGGAAGCGCAGTACATCGCCACAGCGCTGGAAATCTATGTAACCGGCTCCCTCAATGTGTTCAACCACCAGAGCAATGTGGACATCAACAACCGCATTGTCTGCTATGACATCAAGGAGCTGGGCAAGCAGCTGAAGAAAATCGGGATGCTGGTGGTGCAGGATGTGCGCTTTGTTTCTTGTTAATCTCCATAGAAATATGGAACAAAGCAAGACAGATTTCTAATGAAATCTGAACTCTATATTCGATTTGACAGGGGAAGTTCCTGTCTGACCCGGTGTGACGGGTTACAAAAATTCTAATCTCCGACGTGCATTTCATTGTGACAGGTGAATTGTACGAAGCTCGGTGAAAAGCGGGGAAGAAGCTTGAGACAGCTTGGATAACCGCAAGAAGCTATAAATTAGTCATGTCCAGTATATTTTGTTGCAATCGACAAAAGTCCTGAGTGTAAGGCTCGTAAACGATGGGATGATAACACAGCCATCCTCCCCATGTGGGGTGCTGTCGCCGTTGAAATATGTCTTGGTGGAAAACGGCAGAAAACCGGAATGGTCGAATGTCACTGGCAATCAATCACACAAGCCAGTGATGGCAGCCGGGTCAGAGGGACGGGCTAAAACTAAATGTAAAGCTAGAATATAGGGAACAAAGGAACCGTGGACGGCGCTCCGGTACATGCCGGTGCAAGTAAGGTGTCACCCTTGCCGCACAGGTAGGAAATGACCTGTTAATCCACGGGGCATCAGCCCGTAGTAGTGATGAAGCTCCTGTAATGGGAGTGGAGCGAAGGGGCATAGTCAATATGGATTCGTATGTGAACAGAAAGTCGAGGAAGCCGTAGGCAAACCTGACTAAAACCAGAAACACAACCTCGGAAGGAGGTGGTGCGTATGGCACAACAATTCGACTGCCCAAAAACTGAAACTGAATTACGCACTTTGTTAGACGAATTGTATCAACAAAGCAGGAAAGCCAGACAGGAAGGGAAATACCCTGCCTTCAAAGGCTTACTGGAAATTATGTCAGCAGAAACAACGATTGTGACTGCAATTCACAATATCAAGAGCAACCATGGGAGTGATACTCCCGGTGTCGATAACAAGACTATGCGGCGGGAATATCTGCAAAAACCCTACCGATGGGTTATTAACGACATCCAGAGAGCTTTTGAAAAGTTTGAAGCACAGAAAATACGCAGGAAATATATTGACAAACCGGGGAAAAAGGAAAAGCGTCCGTTAGGTATTCCTACAATACGGGACCGCATTGTACAGGAATGTATGCGTATCGTGTTGGAACCCATTGTAGAAGCGCTATTCTTTGAACATTCTTATGGTTTCCGCCCAATGAGGGATACGGCAATGGCGCTGGAAAGACTGAATTTCATCACTTTCCACACAGGTTATTACTGGTTTGTGGAAGGAGACATCAGTAAATGTTTCGACTATATCGACCACGCTATACTTCTCCGCAGACTATATCATTTGGGAATTAAAGACCGGCGTGTGCTTCAAATCATCAAACAAATGCTGAAAGCAGGCGTTCTTGATGAATGTGAAGTAAATGAAGAAGGCACTATGCAGGGCGGGATTATCAGCCCTCTGCTTGCAAATGTCTATCTCGACATTATGGATGAATGGGTAACAAAACAGTGGGAACTGAAAAACACCACCCACAAATACAATCAGGATTCCGCAAAAAGAAGGGCATTGAAAAAGACCAGACTGGTGCCGGGATTCCTAGTGAGGTATGCCGACGATTTTGTAATTATTACAGATAGCCGGGAACATGCTGAATTTTGGAAATCATCGTTAAAGGAATTTCTGGAAACAGAGATGAAGCTGACATTATCCAAAGAGAAAACACTGATTACGGATGTAAGAAAGAAACACGCCACATTTCTCGGATACGAGTTTAAGGTAGTAAAGGGGAAAGGCGAACATGGTTATGTTACCAGAACACAGCCGGACAGAGAAAGACTGAAACGCAAAGTTGATGTGATAGCGGATAATATTAAGAAAATCCCACGGGATACAAGCCGTGAAAAGCTGATTGATGAAATCAATCGGATTAACAGCCAGATACGAGGGGTCATCCAGTATTATCAATGCTGCACATGGGTTAGCGTGAGCATGGACAAATATGGCAGAAAGATACAACTTGCAGCGAGCCGCCGGCTCAAACAGTATAAAGGGAAATGGATTCGAGCCAAAGATACGCAGAACCTTCCCCGAATACACCAGAATTACAGGCAAAAGATACCTTCTGTCAAATACCGTGACATCTATGTTGGAGTTACATCGCTCACGTTCTGTAACTGGCAGGAAACGAGAGGGAAAAATCCAAAAGAAACGCCCTATACTGCCGAAGGACGGGAAATCAATTTCAGGCGCACTAAGAAGAAGCGCATACAAGCCAGATTGGATGATGTGTATTCAGAAAATGCGTCAATCGCTGTCTTAAAGGGTAAATGGGGCTATCTGAACAATTTTGAGTTTGTCATGAATAAGGCATACGCCCTGAACCGTGACCGGCTCAAATGCAGGGTTTGCGGAAAATGGTTGATAGACCATGCTCCATACACCCATAGAATTAACCCATATCTTCCGCTGGATAAAGTAAACCGTGTCAACAACCTTATATCAGTACACAAGAAATGCTATATGGCGATTAACACGCCGGGCATGGACATCAGTGATTATGAAAAACAAGTGCAAAAGAAGATTTTAAGTTATAGGGAAAAACTGGTAGTTTCACATACACGCAACAACTAATCCGTATTGATGGAGCGCCGTGTGCGACGAAAGCCGCACGCACGGTGCGACGTGGGGGAAAATCCGTCCTGACTACCATATCGGGAGATATGGCAAAAGCGGCGGATTACCTATCACAATCAGGTGTGGAACCGCGTCACCATCAACCGCGCCGCCCACAAATCTACCCGTTATTACATCGACGAGATGCACCTGCTGCTGAAAGAGGAACAGACCGCCGCTTATACGGTGGAAATCTGGAAGCGATTCCGTAAATGGGGCGGCATCCCGACCGGTATCACGCAGAACGTCAAAGACCTTTTGAGCAGCCGCGAGGTGGAGAACATCTTTGAAAACTCCGACTTCGTGTATATGCTCAACCAGGCGGGCGGAGACCGGCAGATTCTTGCCAAACAGCTGGGCATTTCTACGCACCAGCTTAGCTATGTGACCCACTCCGGCGAGGGTGAAGGACTGCTGTTCTACGGCTCCACCATCCTGCCCTTCGTGGACCATTTCCCGAAAAACACCGAACTCTATGCCATAATGACCACCAAACCGTTGGACTTAAAAAAGGAGGATGAACAGCATGACAAAGAAAGAAATTGAAAAAGGCGCAGGTCTGCTTCTGGCCGCCGTCAGCGGATGTGAGCAGATGGTGGAACTGCTTCGCGCCGCCGTCCATTACTGCTATGAGCAGGAAAAGACAGCAAAAAGTCTCACACCCAAGGGCTATGCCGGATTTACCCGGATTCACCATATCTGGACAGAGGGCATACCGGATGTTCCCAAGCTGTTTATTGGCAGCCCGATTCAGGATCGGGACATGGCAAGAGGAACCCTGATGGCGATTTTCCTGTCCACAACGGTCTTTCCGGCAGAAACCATTCAGATTCCGGTTTATGCGGAAACCTGCGTTCTGCTGGATGACCTGATGGCGGGTGGCTGGTATGCGTAAGGAACCGCGCCTGCACTTTACAGACGAGGAACGCTCTGACCCGGCGCTGGAAAAGCCCATCCGCAAGGCAGACCGGGCTGCCGCCAAAGCAGACAGGGCGCAGGCGAAAATCCCCAAAAAGCAGGTGCGGCAAAAAACGGTGGACCCTAAGACCGGCAAAGTGACCACCAAACTGGTGCTGGAGGACAAGAAAAAACCGCCCTCCAAGCTGTCCCATGCGGTCCGGGATGCTCCGGGAGATGCGACGCTGGGAAAACTCCACAAGGAAATCCGTGAAACGGAACAGGACAATGTGGGCGTGGAGAGCGCCCACAAGTCTGAGGAAACCGCAGAGACCGGCGTTAGGCTTGTTCGGGAGGGCTACCGCAGCCACAAGCTGAAACCTTACCGCAAGGCGGCACAGGCGGAGCAAAAGCTGGAAAAGGCCAATGTAAACGCCCTGTTCCAGAAGTCTTTGCGGGAAAATCCCCAGCTTACCAGCAATCCGTTTTCACGCTGGCAGCAGAAACAGGCCATCAAAAAGGAATACGCCGCCGCCAAGCGCGCCGGAAACACCGCCAACACCGCAAAAAAGACTGGCAAGGCCGCCAAGACGGTCAAGGAAAAGGTACAGCAGGCCGGAGCATTTATTATGCGCCACAAAAAAAGCTTTTTGCTTGTAGGTGCGATTTTTCTTCTCATCTGCCTGTTGCTCAACACCATGTCCTCCTGCTCCATGATGGCGCAGAGCATTGGTTCTGCCATTTCCGGCTCTACCTATCCGTCGGATGACCCGGAACTTGTTGCGGTGGAGGCCGATTACGCCGCCAGAGAAGCGGTGCTGCAAGCCGAGATCGACAACATCGAAAGCAGCCATCCGGGGTATGACGAGTACCGCTATGACCTGGATATGATCGGGCATGACCCCCATGAGCTGGCGGCGTTTCTCTCCGCCGTCTTGCAGGGGTACACTCAGTCCAGCGCCCATGGCGAACTGGAGCGCGTGTTTTCCGCCCAATATACCCTGACGCTCACCGAGGAAATCCAGATTCGCACCTATATGGACGAGGATGGCGACACCCACGAATACGAATACCGGATTCTTCATGTCAAGCTGGAGAGCCGCCCCATCTCCTCTCTTGCCACAGAGCTTTTGACCCCGGAGCAGCTGGAAATGTATCAGGTGTACCGGCAGACGCTTGGCAACAAGCCGCTGATCTTCGGCGGCGGCTCCACAAATACCAGTGATTCCGAGAGTTTGGACGGTGTGGAGTTTGTAAATGGCACACGCCCCGGCAACCCGGAGCTGGTGGAACTGGCCAAACGTCAGGTGGGAAATGTGGGCGGGCAGCCCTACTGGAGCTGGTACGGCTTCAATTCCCGTGTGGAATGGTGCGCCTGCTTTGTGTCCTGGTGCTATGGGCAGATGGGATTATCCGAGCCGCGCTTTGCCGCCTGCCAGTCCCAGGGCATCCCGTGGTTCCAGTCCCATGGACAATGGGGCGCACGGGGCTATGACAACCTCGCCCCCGGCGACGCCATCTTCTTCGATTGGGATCTGGACGGCAGCGCCGACCATGTGGGCATCGTCATCGGTACAGACGGCAGCCGCGTTTATACCGTGGAGGGAAACAGCGGCGATGCCTGCAAAATCAGAAGCTACGATGTGAACTACGAGTGCATCAAGGGCTACGGTCTGATGAACTGGTGACAAATCTTTTGATAAGGAGTGATTGATTATGGCTACGAAAATCGAACGCATTGACCGGGAAATCCAGAAAACCCGTGAGAAAATCGCAGAGTATCAGGAAAAGCTGAAATCGCTGGAAGCGCAGAAAACCGAAGCGGAAAATCTGGAGATCGTCCAGATGGTGCGCGCTATGCGTATGACCCCGGAGCAGTTAAGCGCCATGCTGTCCGGCGGCAGGATTCCCGGTATGGCTGCCCATGACGAACAGGAGGACACCGCCCATGAAGAATAAGAGAATTTTTAAGACCCTTTCCGCCCTCTGCGCCGCATTGGTGCTGATGGGCGGTTTTTCTGTCACCGCTTTTGCTCAAGGACCGGAGCAGCCCCAGGCGGAGGATGCCACCAACGATACCAATGTGGTGGAAGAAACTGAGGACAGTCCTGCCCTGACCCCGGAGGGCAACGCTGCCCTGGTGGATGATTTCGGCGGCAACAAGCAGCTCATCACCGTCACCACAAAATCCGGCAATTATTTCTACATCCTCATTGACCGTGCCAACGAGGACAAGGAGACCGCCGTCCATTTCTTAAATCAGGTGGATGAAGCCGACCTGATGGCGCTGATGGAGGACGGGCAATCCGCCGAGAAAACGCCCGCTGTCTGCAACTGCACGGAAAAATGTGAAGCCGGTGCAGTCAACACCAAATGCGAGGTGTGCAGTACGGACATGACCGGCTGTACCGGCAAGGAACCGGAACCGCCAAAGGAACCCACGGAACCGGAGAAAAAAGAACCCGCAGGGTTAAATCCGGCTGTCCTGCTGCTGGTGCTGGCTGTGATGGGCGGCGCTGCTTTTGCCTACTTCAAATTTATTAAGGGTAAAGCCAACCACAAAAACAACAGCAATCCAGACGATTATGACTATGAGGACGGCGAGGAACTGCCGGATGAGGAAGAAATGGAACTGGAGGACGAGGAATCGGGCGAGCTGGACGCTGACAGGGGCGGCGGTGAAGAAAGTGAGGATGAGACCCCATGACCCGGTTCACCGACAGCCCCTATGAACGCATGATGACACGCAGGCCGGAGGGCGGGAAGGAAACTTCCCGTC
>ERZ780166.1702-NODE-1702-length-11042-cov-1.982616_pt1 | contig 11042 bp, 8 predicted proteins | sample MGYA00511366_ERZ780166 | MGnify/ENA primary metagenome ERZ780166 (study PRJEB29588, sample SAMEA2162231) | human gut metagenome | biome: human gut; feature: human-associated habitat; material: faeces | place: Denmark | collected 2008/2010 ...
ATATTTTTGTTAGTTCATTTGATAATGTTTCTGCCGATTTTTCAATATCTTCATCTTGTGCTATTTTTAATTTTTTTATGTCTATTGTTATATAGTTTCCTATTGGTTTTCCTATTGCTTTTTCTCCTTCTGCATTTGTTATTTTCACTCTTTCTACTGATATATTTTCATTTATTTCTTGTTTTTCGCTTTCTATTCCATCTATTTCATTTTCTATACTATTAGCTTTTCTGTATAAGTCTCGTCTTTCTGTTGCTAAATCTGTTCTAAAATTGTAATTTTCTGTCATAAAAATTCATTCCTCTCTTTATTCAATTTTACAATTTTAGTATCTTACTTTTTTTTAATTTTATTCTTAGTAATACCTTTAATTTCAATTTCTCCGATTTCATCTGTTCTATAAATTTTAACTCCCATATCTTTTAAATTTTGAATCGTTATATCTGAAGGATGACCGAAATTATTATCTTTGCCAACGCCAATGACAGCATAATTGGGCTTAACAGCCTTTAAGAAATCAATTGTTGATGAAGTTTTTGAACCATGATGTGCAACTTTTAAAACATCTGCCTTCAAAATGTTTTTATTTTTTGAATACTTTGCTAAAATTGCTTTTTCTGCAATCTCTTCAATATCTCCTGTAAACAACATCGAAAAATTTTTATATTTAAGTTTGCATACTAACGAATTATTATTAATTGCATTTTCAGAAATCATATTATCAATACATGGCCAAAGAATATCAAAAAATAAATTTCTTTCAATATTTATTTTTTGTCCAGCCTCAACCTCATTTACTTTTATATCTTTCTTTTTTACAATTTCAATAAATTTTTTGTAATTCTCACATTTTTCATATTGTTTACCAATAATAACATTATTAACTTTAATTTCTTGCATTATATATAGCAAACCGCCGAACATGATCATTATCAAAATGACTAACTACAATAAAATCGATTGAATTGAAACCTCTATCCAGTAAATATGGCAACAATGTATTTTTTCCAACATCATAATTGGAATTTACACTTCCTCCACCATCTATCAATATCGTTTTATTTTGCGGAGTTACAATAAAAGTTGAATCACCTTGTCCAACATCAATAAAATAAATTTTTAATTTTTGAGGTATTACATTTATTATAATTGTTACCAAAATTGTAGCAAAAATAATCTTTTTTATCTTCTTTCTATTTTTTCTTAATTCTATTTTAATAAGTGCAATCAAATTTCTTATTCTTATTTGTGTTATTGTTAAATTCTTAGAAAAATATATTTTATATACAAAAAACATAGTTCCAATCATTATATAATATAGGACAATTTGAAATAAATTTGGTGTTGGTATATAAATTTTTGAAAATGGTATTTTACTGATATTGGATACATAAATTAATATTTTTATTGCAATTTTTATTACATTTGTAAACATTTTCGCTATATTTGTATTTATTAAAATAATCAAAATAAATAAAAATCCTATTATAACTATTGGTCCTGCAATAATACTCAAAATTAAATTTGATAATAAAAAATATGGATTCAATGTATTTAGATTTGATATTATTATTGGCAAAATAAATAATTGAACTGAAATTGATATTGATATAATTTCTTCTATTTTTTCTATATGTTTTTGAATTATTGGTCTTATTTTATATTTATATATTTTATTTTTGATTTTAATGTTTTTGAATATCTGAATTAATTGCTTATTGAAAAAAATTATTCCTATAACTCCTCCATATGATAACTGTAATCCTGCATTTAAAAGTAAGAAAGGGTTATAAATTAAGATACAAAATAGTGATATTGCCATTGATGTATATATATCATTTTTTCTATATATAATTTTTGAAAATAACATAAGTATTCCCATAATTCCAGCTCTTGTAACCGATGGTGCAAAATTTGTAATAAACATATAAAATATTAATACACATATACTTAAAATATATGTTTTTCTTTTTCCAAGCATTTTTCTTAACAGTATATTTACCCCTAAAACAACATATGCTATATGCATTCCTGACACTGCCAAAATATGTGCCATACTTGCATTTCTAAAATTTTCTTGAACTTCATCATCTATGTTATTTTTATATCCTAATATTAGTCCTAGCAAAATTGATGATGTCTCATCATCTAATATTTCTTGTGTGTTATTTATTATTTTATTACAAATTTTATTTGATATTTGAAATACTATATTTGTTTGTTTTTCAGCTGTTTTTTCTATTTTTGAAGCTTTTATTGTCCCATAAACTTTTAATTGTTTTAAATAATTAGAATAATCAAATCCTTTATAGTTTCTTTGTTTTTCTGGTCTTTTATATTCTCCAACTATTTTTATTTTGTCTCCATATTCTAGTTTTATATTTTTATCTACTATTATATAAAATCTTAAATTTTGATTTTGTATTTTTATTTTATATTTATTGTAATACTGTTTTTCTTCTTTATTACTTATAATTATTCCTGTTAAAGTTATTTTTTTCTTTTGTGATAATTCTTCATATATTTTTTCATATTTCTTATTTTGAATCAAAACTACTGTATTGGAAATTGTTGAGACTATTATTAATACTATGATAATTTTTGAATTAATAAATATTTTTATATATCTAAAATATCTTTTTATTGAAAATAAATTTAATTTTTGTTTTAGCTTTTTGTGAATAAAAAATTTTTTATAAATTTCATATATTGCAATTATCGCTATATAAAATGGGACTACACTTATTTGTAAGTATAGTCCCACTATTATACCTATTATATATCCTATAATTGCAACTAAAATTGGTCTTTTCAATATTACCTCCTATAATTGCATTTTATAACTCTAAAATAACTGTAACATCTTAGAAAATTCTTCTTGCGCCAACATAGTTTGTTTTATAATATCCTGTTGATAATGTATCAATTCTTACTCCTTGACTTTTATTTGCTGCATGGATAAATGAGTTTCCACCAATATATATTCCAACATGGTTTATTCCTGATTTTCCAAACATTACTAAGTCTCCCGCTTGTAAACTTGTTACTGATTGACCATTACTATATTGAGCTGCTGCTGTTCTGTTTAAATTTACTCCGAAATTTTTGTACACATATTGTGTAAATCCAGAGCAGTCAAATCCACTTGGACTTGTTCCCCCATATACATATTTGCATCCTAAAAATTGTTTTGCATAAGATACAACTGAATTTCCTGATTGTGATGTTGATGTAGATTCTGTTATTGTTTTTGTTTTAGTACTTGCAGTTGTTGATGTTGCTGTGTTTGTTGTAGTTGTGTTTTCAGTTGTTGTTGAATTTGTTGTTGTACTACTTTTTGCTGTTGCTTGTTCTCTTGTTGTTAATCCACTTCTTGATGTTTCCTTTGTTGTTGATGATAATAAGTTTTCTGCTATATATCCTTTTGTTCCGTTTACATCTACATATGACCATCCGTTTTCGGTTGACATTACTGTAACTTTTGTATTTATTGTTAGTTGTTTTAATGCTTGTGATGTTTTATCAGCTTTTTCTCTTAAATTTACTGTTTGTGAATTTACATACATTGTTTTTGTTTGTTGTTCTGTTGTTGTATTTGTTGTATTATTTTCTGTGTTTGTTGTTGAATTATCGTTATCATCAACTAGAAAAAATACTACTTCTAATTCTCCTGTTGAATTAGTTCTTTTTGATATCATCCATCCCTCTCTGCCATCAGGTGTTTTTATTTTAGCCCAGTCATTTAGTCTTTCTACAATTTCTACAACCTCGTCTTTTTTTACTTCATATAATTCTATTGAACTTATTAATGGTATTATTTTAAGTTTTTCATCCTCAGCTAATTTAACTTTTTCGTTTTTTGTAACATCTTCTGTTTTTGTTTCATTATTATTTATTGTTTCACTTGATGTTCTATCCTTTATTTTACTATTACCTATTTTACTTATTCCATCTTCGCCTATAACCTCCGAAATTATAAATTTCGTTGTATATTGCACTCCATTTTGTGTTTCGTTATTTATATTTGCTTCAAACATTATAGGTTCTATTTTCTCTCCAGATTTACAATTATATATATTCCATGTTAATTTCGAACTTCCATCTGTATTTATTTCAATATTAGGTTCACTGTATGCTATTTCTCCTCTTTTACTACTTCCACTTACATATGTTAATCCTTGTGGTAATTTAACTTCTGCTTTTAATGTTACATTTTCTATTTGTGTACTTATATTAGCATTTCTATCTATTACTGGTTGAACTTTATATGTTGCTACATTTTCGTTTTTACCTAGATCATAATTTACTTTTTCTTTATTATTTTCTATTGCTTGTATATTTCCATGTAGCTTTGCTCCTGTAACTAGCACTGTATTTCCATAATTATTTCCACCACTATGCGTTCCTGGAACTATATTGCCATTTTCATCATATTCTGTTTTTATATATTGTTTATTTCCGGAATCCCATGTAGACTTTGGATATTTATTTTCTGGATGTAATACAGAATATTTATTTCTGTCTAACTTATCTATCCATACTTGGGTTCTTTGCGTTATTCCATAAGTTTTTCCTATATTAGCACTATCTTTTATTTTTAATTTTATACTTAAACAATTATTATCACCTGTAAATCTAGATATATATCCAGAAATTGTTTCTACATATGCACCTATACAAATTTTATCTTTAGGTATGTCTTCTATATTGTCATATATATCCATATCTTCTATATTTCCATTATTCATTTCTTGTTGATTTTCCCAATTAGTTCCATCTTTTTTTGTTGCATACCATAATCTAAAAGTTGGATTTCCTTTCATATACTCTATTCTGTACTTACTTCCATCTGAATAATACGCTGGTTCAAAACCTTCACCATCAAATTTTATAAACCTATTAGCTGTATATATATCATAATCATTAGTTAATTCCATACAAAATTTAGTATTAATTGTGCAAGTTTCTCCTAAAGTTGCAGTACAGTCTCCTCCTGAATATGTTGTTGATGCAAGGTTTCCACTTTGGTTAAACACATAAATACTATGAGCGTATGAACCTGAATTATATAATATATGTTGTACCTTCTGGCTGTCATCTGAATTTTTCATTTGACTAGTTATCTTTTCATTAGTAATAGAAGTCATATTAATATTGTTATCTGAAACTGTTAAATAATAGTTTCTATTTTCTATTGTGCTTTCTGGATTATCTGGTACAAATACTTGCATATATCCTACACTAAATGTACCTATATTTTCAGTATATATTTTACTTCTATCTCTTTCTGTTATTGCACTATGCCACGCACTATTATAATATGGAAATATTCCATTTATTTGATAATTATTAACTTTTATTTTTAGCTTACTATCCTCTTGTTCTATTTTAATATCGCCAGAATTATATGTAGAATAATTAGCATTTTTAAACTTTCCTAAAGGTCTATTTGAATCATAAATATATTTTGAACTATAATTAAGGTATTTTCTATTAGGAATATTTCCATAATCTGTATCCCAATCATGTACTCCATATTGCCACAAAATTGGTGTACACTCATTTGTTATATCTTCTAATTCTTCGCTTTCAAATTTACTTCTTTCTAATTTTAAATTTATGTCAAAACTTATTTCTCCTTTTGGGTATTCAATTCCTTTTAAGCCTTTTGATTCATTTTCATTATATAGTTGTACAGCAAATGTATAACCATACATTCTGCCTTCTTTTTCACTTTCTCCATAGTCTACAGTACTTTTACTAGCTAACACACTATTTCTATATAGCTGAATATTATATTTTCCCTTTGCACTTACAATTGTTTTATTTCCTAGCAAGCTTACTTTCTCATTTTCGTTATTTCCTTCTAAGTTAAATTTAAAACTTGGTTCTATTTCTGTTCTATTTCCTGCTCCTTCTATTTTTAATACAAATACTAATGTTTGTTTTCCTGGAATAGTCGTTTCCTCATTAGACATACTATATTTTCCTGTTAATTGTCTTCCATCTTCACTTATACTTCCATTTTCTAGCCATCTCATGCTATCTAAATCCCATTTCATTACATTTGCACAATTTTCTGGTAATACTGCTTCTACATTTATAACTCCACCTTTTAAACTTATATCTGTAATACCTTTTTTTAATGACATTGTTATAAAAATATTGTATAATAGATAAGTAAGAGGTGGGATACATTATGAAGGTTATTTTTATTAAAGATTTAAAAAAACAAGGTAAAAAGAATGAAATTAAAGAAGTTAGTGATGGATATGCTACTAATTATTTAATTAAGAATGGATATGCTGTTAAATATACTAAATCTAGTGGTGATAGATTAGAAGTGGAAATAGAGAATAATAAGAAGAATGAAGAGAAAAATATAAAAGAAGCAAATAAAATTAAAAAGAAAATTGAATCCGAAAAACTTTCTTTTGCTGTTAAAGCAGGAAATGATGGGAAAGTGTTTGGCTCTATATCTAGTAAACAAATTTGTGAAAAACTAAGTATACTTGGTTATGACGTTAATAAAAAGATGATTATGATGAATGAGAGTTTATCTTCGCTTGGAGCGTTTTATGTAGATGTTCAATTATATAAAGGGGTTATTGCTAAGGTTAGGGTTGAACTTATAAAGAAGTAGGTGAGTTATGAATAAAGAATTACCTAAAAATATTGAAGCTGAGAAGTGTTTACTTGGCTCAATGTTTTGGTCTAGAGAATCTCTTCAAAGAGGATGTGAAGAGGCTGATAAAGATATATTTTATTTAGATAGTCATGGTAAGATATTTGACGCTATTAAATCATTGTATTTGAATGATACTCCGGTAGATATTACTTCAGTTACAACATATTTAATTAATATAAACAAAATTGGTGAAGTAGGTGGAGTTGAATATCTGAATGAAGTAGTTAATTCTGTTGCTACTGGAGCTAATATTGAATATTATATTAATTTAGTTAGTGAAAAGTATACTTTAAGAAAAATGATTGAAGTAGCTACGGATATTGTTAATAAGGCCACTAATGCAGAAGTTAATGCTGCTGATACTATTGATGAAGCAGAGAAAGATATTCTTAATATTTCTAAATTTAGAAAGACAAGTGAATTTAGAAAAGTACAGGATGTACTTAGTAAAGCTCAAAGTGATTTAGAGTTTTTATCTAAAAATGGTGGTAAGATTAATGGTTTGACTACTGGTTTTGGTGAACTTGATTCTTTGACTGAAGGATTACATCCAACACAGTTAATTATTATTGCTGCTAGACCTGCTGTTGGTAAAACGGCTTTTGCTCTTAATTTGGCTTTAGCTGCTGCTAAGAGTACTAAAAAAAATATTGCAATATTTTCATTAGAGATGCCTGCTGAACAACTTATTATGAGAATGATTAGTTCTCTTGGACAAATTGATAATAAGAAACTTAGTACTGGTAAGTTGGAAAATGAGGATTGGAAGAGATTTAATGAAGCAATTAGTATACTTGCTGATACTAATATTTATTTTCATGATGCTGGAGGGGTTACTCCTGCTGAAATTAAGGCTAAATGTAGAAGACTCGCTACGCAAGGTGATGGTTTAGGTCTTGTTATAATTGACTATTTACAGCTTATTGATTCTTCTTCTAGATATTCTGGTTCTAGACAGCAAGAAGTTTCTGAAATATCTAGGGCACTTAAAACTATGGCACTTGAACTTGAAGTTCCTGTAATTGCTTTATCACAGTTATCAAGAAGTGTTGAAAAAAGAGAAGACAAAAAACCAGTTCTTAGTGATTTGAGAGAATCTGGTTCTATTGAGCAAGATGCTGATATTGTTGCGGCACTTCATGCCCCTGATGTTGAAGTTCCTGTTGGTGACGAGGTTCCTAATCCTATTCAACTTATTATTCTTAAACACAGAAATGGTCCTACTAAAACTATTGATTTGTTATTTAAGAAGAAGACATCAACATTTTTATCTATAAAGAGGGAGAGTGATAGTAGTGGTAAATAATAATAAATGGGGATTTGGTGTTATTGTTTCTCTGATTGTTATTTCTTTAGGGATATTTTTATTGGTATTTTTTAAAAATGTTACTATTGAACCACAAACTGTTTATACTGTTTACTTAGATGGTAGAAGTATTGGTAATATTGTTTCTAAGAAAAGTTTTGAGGATTATATAAATGTTAAAGAAGAAGAATTAAAAAATAAGTACAATGTTGATACTATATATACTCCTAAAGGAGTTGAAATAAAAAAGAATTTTACTTATGATACTTCTGTTAATAGTGATGAACAGATATATAATAAAATTATTGATAATAAGAAATTTACTGTTAAGGGTTATGAAATTAAAATTGTTAGTAAAGTAAAGAGTGAAGATTCAGAAGAAAACGAAACTAAGACAACTAATATTTATGTATTATCTAAGGAAGTTTTTGATGATGCTTTGGAAAATACTATTAAAGCTTTTGTTGATAAAGATCAATATGAGAAGTTTTTAGCTGGTACACAAGAAGAGGTTAAAGATTCAGGTAGTATGATAGAAAATATCGATGTTGATGATGAAATTACTTATAAAGAAGCTTTAATTCCTACTGATCAAAAAATATATGTTGATAGTGATGAACTTAGTAAGTACTTATTATATGGAACACTTGATGAACAGGAAACTTATACTGTTAAAGCAGAGGATAGTATTGAATCAATTGCTAGTAGTCATAAGCTTAATGTTCAGGAATTTTTGATTGCTAATCCAAGTTTTACAAGTGCTAATAATTTACTTTATGAAAATCAAAAAGTAAATGTTGGACTAATTGATCCTATAGTATCTGTTGTTGTAGATGTACATAGTGTTGGAGAAGAAGAACGTGATTATGATACGGAAATTCAATATGATTCTAGTCAATATGTTGGTTATCAAGAAGTTATTAGAGATGGTGAAAATGGCTTATATAAAGTTACAAGAAAGAGTCAGTATATTAATGGTCAATTGGTTTCTGGTACAGTTGCTAGCTCTACGGAAATTAAACCTGCTATTAATAGGATTATTGTTAAGGGTCAAAAATATGCTCCTAATGTTGCTGATTTAAGTTATTGGGCATGGCCAACTGACAAACCTTATACTATTACTACTTATTTTGAATATCGTTGGGGTTCTTTCCATGATGCCTTAGATATATATGTTGGTTATGGTTCTTCAATATATGCTGCTAATAATGGTGTGGTTGTTAAAGCTGTTGGTGGTTGTTCACCAGGTTATACTAGATGTAATGGTGGAAGAGGTAATTATATTATAGTTAATCATAATGCAGGAGGTTATTATACTATTTATATGCATTTAAGGGAGATTAATGTTAGTGTTGGTCAAACGGTTGCTAGAGGACAAAAAATTGCAACTATGGGAAATACAGGATATGTTGTACCTACACCTAGTTCTTATAATCCTTATGGCGGTACACATTTACATTTTGGAGTTATGGTTGGTAGCTCTAATGGAACTCCTATTAATCCTCTAAATTTATATTGATGAAAATTTGTGTTTTGTCTTCTGGTAGTAAAGGAAATACTACTTATATAGAATCTGAAAGGGTAAAAATACTTATTGATATTGGTAATAGTGCTAAATATGTAAAGGAAAAATTAGAGGATATTGGCGTTGAGCCTGAAGAAATAAATGCAGTACTAATTACTCATACTCATGTTGACCATGTTAAGGGCCTTAAGGTGTTTGAAAATAAATATAATATTCCTGTTTATATTACAGATGTTATGTTAAAGAGTTTAGATTATTTAAATAATTATGTATTTTTAGAAAATGAATTTGATATTGGAGATATGCATATTATTGCTATTAAGACTTCTCATGATGCTCCTGATTCTAGAGGTTATATAATCATAAGTGGTGATGACTCTATTGTTTATATTACTGATACTGGATATATTAATAAGAAGTATTTTGATATTTTAAGTAATAGAAATGTTTATGTTATGGAGTCTAATCATGATATTGAAATGCTTAATAATGGTAGTTATCCGTTTAACTTAAGACAAAGAATATTATCTGATAAAGGTCATTTATCTAATTATGATTCGGCTAAATATTTGTCTTCTTTTATAGGGAATAATACTAAATGTATTATTCTTGCTCACTTATCTGAAGATAATAATACTGAGGAGCTTGCTTATAATACACTTATTGAAAGACTTAATGATAGTGACACTCATGTTGATAATATTATTATTGCTAAACAAAATAAAGAGACGGAGCTTGTTAAGTTATGATTAAGATTATTTGTGTTGGAAAAGTTAAAGAAAAGTATTTAAGAGATGCTATTTCTGATTATGAAAAGAGGATTTCTAAGTATTATAAAATAGATATTATTGAAGTGAATGACTCTAATATGAAAGAAGAAGCTATTAAAATTAAGCAACATATTAAGAGTAATGATTATGTTATTACTTTAGAGATTGAAGGTAATATGCTTACTTCTATAGAACTTGCTAATAAAATAGATAAAATATTTATTACTAATCCTAATATTATATTTATTGTTGGAGGTTCTGATGGTTTAGATAAAAGTATAAAAGAAATAAGTAATTATAAATTATCATTTTCTAAATTTACTTTTCCACATCAGTTATTTAGGGTTGTATTGTTAGAACAGATTTATAGATCATGTAAAATATTAAATAATGAAACTTATCATAAATAGAATCTTTTGATTCTTTTTCTTATTGATTACATATCTTAATTATGATAAAATTGTTTTGGGAGGATATATTATGTATTGTAGAAATTGTGGTAAAGAAATAGATGAGAATGCTTTTATTTGTGTTCATTGTGGTTCTTTAGTTAATGGTGGGAGAGTTAAAACTTTTAGGAGACATAGTAATGCTATTGGAATAGCAAGCATTATTGCGGGTATTTTAGCTTTAGCTTTATCTTTGTCTTGCTTTTTTAAAGATATTAGTAGTGTTGGTATGTATACAAACTTCTATGAGAGATTTAATTATGCCATTGGTTTTATTTTAATTCCTTTTATTTTTATGATTGTT
>ERZ780166.1704-NODE-1704-length-11027-cov-2.070634_pt1 | contig 11027 bp, 10 predicted proteins | sample MGYA00511366_ERZ780166 | MGnify/ENA primary metagenome ERZ780166 (study PRJEB29588, sample SAMEA2162231) | human gut metagenome | biome: human gut; feature: human-associated habitat; material: faeces | place: Denmark | collected 2008/2010 ...
TTTCTCGATTACCGGGTGGCGACCTCCCTTTATGTCGATCTTGTCGGAATCACTCACGACCGGACGGATATACTTATTCGCCTCCGCAGCCTTGGCGAAAGATAAAAGGCAATCGATACGCCCGATCAAGTTCGCGTTCATCTGGATAGGCGGAATATATTCCGTCAAGGCCAATACCAGCTCATTGAAAAGGCGGGTCTCCAGAGCAAGGATCTTTTCTTCCGCCCCTAATATCTTCTCCTCGTATTCCTTCAACTCCTCGGTAATATAGCGCTCGGCGTTCACCAAGGTCTGTTTACGGATCCAATTCGCCGGGACTTTATCCTTATGGGTATTACGTACCTCTATATAATAGCCGAAGACGTTGTTGAAAGCGATCTTCAAGCTTGGGATACCCGTCAATTCGATCTCGCGCTGCTGTACCTTCAACAAATAATCCTTGCCGGAATAAGCGATGGCACGCAAGTCATCCAATTCCTCGTTGACACCCTTCGCTATAATTCCTCCCTTATTGACCAACGAAGGGGGATCGTTATTAATCTCTTTCTCAATCCGGTCGCGGATCAAGGCGCAAGCGTTTAATTGCTCCCCGATCCGGCATAAGCTGGGTTCCCCGCTCGCCATACATGCCTCCTTGATCGGCTCGATCGCACGAAGCGCGACCTTTAGCTGAACCACCTCACGAGGAGATACACGGCCGACAGCCACCTTGGAGATAATACGTTCCAAATCGCCGATCTGCTCCAACTGCGTATCCAGCAACTCCTTTGTCTCCGGTTCACGGAAGAAATAATCCACGACCTCTTGGCGTTCTTGGATCGGTTTTACATCCTTTAGCGGGAATAGTATCCACCGGCGAAGCATACGAGAGCCCATCGGCGAGATCGTCTTATCGATCACGTCCAACAAGCTTGTTCCCTCATCGTTCATCGTACCCACCAGTTCCAAGCTGCGTACCGTAAACTTATCCAAGCGGACGTATCGATCCTCCTCGATACGGGATAAAGCGGTGATATGGGAAATATGCGTATGCTGGGTCTGGTCCAGATAATACAGAATCGCCCCGGAAGCGATAATACCTAATTTCAAGTGTTGTACGCCAAAACCCTTCAAGTTCTTCGTCTCGAAATGCTTCAACAGGCGATCCTCGGCGGCCGAGGTCGTAAAGATCCAGTCATCCAGCTCAAAGATAAAGAAACGAGGACCGAAAGCCTCCTCGAAACGCTTCTTGTTTCCCCGTTCGATCAACACTTCCTTCGGGGAAAAATTATTGAGTAATTTGTCGATATAATCGATGGAACCCTCCGCTGTCATGAACTCGCCGGTAGAGATATCCAAGAAAGAAATACCACATACCTCCTTGGCGAAATGGATAGAGGCCAAGAAATTATTCTCTTTATGATTCAGTATATTATCATTGATGGAAACACCGGGAGTCACCAATTCCGTAATACCCCGCTTCACCAGTTTCTTCGTCAACTTAGGGTCTTCCAGCTGGTCGCAAATAGCCACACGCTTTCCGGCCCGCACCAACTTCGGCAGATAAGAATCCAAGGCATGATGTGGAAATCCCGCCATCTCAACATGCTGCCCTACGCCATTCGCACGTTTGGTCTGTACGATACCCAGTATTTCCGCGCCAATCACGGCGTCCTCGTCATACATCTCGTAAAAGTCTCCAACCCGGAATAAAAGGATAGCGTCCGGATGTTTCGCTTTTATATCGAAATACTGCTTCATCAAAGGGGTTTCCACAACTTTTGCCACGATAGTAATCTTTTAAATGCGTTTACGAATTAATCCGCACAAAGGTACTATTTTTTTTCTATCCGTTTACTTTCTTATAATCCGCTAGAAAAGTAGCTAGCCCACTATCCGTTAACGGGTGTTTCAATAAGCCTTTAATGGCGGACAAAGGACAAGTAGCCACATCCGCCCCGGCCTCCACGCATTGGATGATATGCTGGGTGCTACGGATAGAAGCCGCTAAAACTTGGGTATCATAATCATAATAATCATACATTTCCACGATCTTACGTACCAGCTCTATCCCGTCGCTGGCAATATCATCCAAACGCCCGACAAAGGGCGATACATACGTAGCCCCGGCCTTAGCCGCCAATAACGCCTGACCGACAGAGAAAACCAGCGTACAATTCGTACGGATGCCTTTTCTGGTGAAATATTTTATCGCTTTAATCCCCGCTTCGATACAAGGTACTTTAACGACTATATTAGGATGTAAAGCTGCCAACTCCTCCCCTTCTTTTATCATGCCCTCTAAGTCGGTAGCGATTACCTCGGCGCTTACATCCCCGCCCACGATCTCGCAAATTTCCAAATAGTGTTTCCGTTGATTTTCCACCCCCCGGATTCCCTCTTTCGCCATTAAGGACGGATTAGTCGTCACGCCATCCAATACTCCCAATTCATTCGCTTCCCGGATCTGGTCCAGATTCGCCGTGTCAATAAAAAACTTCATAGCTTTAAACTTTAATGTTACGTATTTGTATAACCCTTCTGATTCGCTATTAGTTCTAAATCAACCGTCTCAATCCCCTACTAATTCCATATACAAGTCGTTAAGCCGTTTGTGGAGATATAAAACAGCGTATTTTTCCGGGATAGGTATGCTTCTTGATACGATCTATGATCTTAGGGAGACGATCGAGAAGAAGATATATTTTATTTTACAGACAAAGTATATTTCCTATCGATCCATTCGGCCAATGAAATACCGCCCAATTCTTCGATAGTCTCTTTCCTTTTATAAGGTTTTAGTTGATGAATACGTTTCCAAATATCATTAAGCCAGACCTCATATCGGTTAGGCAACATAAGTTCTGGACGGAATTCCGATATATCTAAGTCTAAATCATCACTATTAAGAAGATAGTTCTTTATTAAAGTCGCAGATTCTAACAACTCACCAACCACATGCGGTAAAGGAAAAGGCAGAAGTTCATCATTCAGTTTCAATTGTTGGCCCCCTGCGGAAAAAGTGTCCCGCATATGAAAATTAACAACAGACCGGCGCATACATAACCATAAGGCAGCATTCTCATAATTCCCACTCACTACTTCCGGGAATAAAATAAATATCTCCGCTTTTAGTCTCTTATTCCTTTCCGGATCCGCATATTCTCCATTATCCACCCACAGGCTTATATTCATATCCGTATGCTCCTCCAAACTTTCCTCAGCGGAAGTGCCCAACCACCAAGGCATAGCTTTCTTTTTGGCTTTAATGGCTTTTTCCCTATAATATTTTCGAACGATCTCTATAGAATCCGGAGCATTCCTTAATTGATCATAAGCAACTCCCATCTTACTAAAAATAGTCTGCTCTTTCGTTAATTCCATATTAATCAAATAACGGGGAGAATGGGTAACAGCTATATCGGAGAGACAATCCTCATAAGGACGGCACTTAAACTCCGCCGTCTTACCTCCCAGTTTGCCGAAGAGCATATAGATATTTTCTACATTCTTATCACGTGTAGACTCCACGATGCTACTTCCCGTAGATGTCCAATGGTTCTCTTTTGTAGATTTTACCTCAACCCCATAATATTTCTCCGCGATAATATCTGGAAAATATTGGGCGGAAACCAAGCGTATCTCCTCCACACGGAAAGGAGTTCTACCGCAAAGTTCTTTCATCACGTTCACTACTACATTTTCCAGTTCCTTACTCTTACAATCGCAATACGTACCCGGAATAGCAGCTGCTTTTTCATTCAAGTATGATTCCAGCATAAACATAAAATCCGCAAAAGCCTCATCCGCTTTTTGAAGATTTCTATTACGCACAGTAATAATATTCTCCTCTTCCATATTATCTCTTTTTAAAATACAACGGCCATAAAGTCTGTATGCGATTCGCTATATGATACGCTAATACTGGAGGAACCGCGTTACCGATCACCTTATAAGCGCCTGAGGCACTTAACTCAAAACGTGTACTGTTCTTTTTATGGGAGACAAACGTATAATCCGGCGGAAACGTCTGTATCAAAGCACATTCTCGAGGAGTTAAGCGACGTTCTTGTAAACCGGCGTCTAATTCTTCCGTAATAACGCCCCCATGCTCCCGGGATAAACGACGGTATTCTATATTTCCATGATGCTCGGAACGAATCGTCGGGCCAATATTATCCAGCGCGATCTCCTTTTGACCTTGACAATGAGCTCCCATATATTTCGCCTGTGAATAATACCGCTGGGATGGATCTTCTGTCCTATCCGGTTCCTCCAATCCTACAAATACATCCCGACAAACCACCGGTGGCAATAGTTTCTTATCTTCCACGGTGCAAGCATGTGTCGGACTCGGATAAGGATCGTAAGCTTTGGGTATCTTCTCCTCTTGAAGCGCTCTTAAAGCCTTAACCTTTAACGCGGACTTACGTATCCCGATAAAAATCACACGCTCTCTAGACTCCGGAACCCCATAATTGCCCGCATGTAAAACTTGAGGATCTAAAACAATATATCCATCCCCAGCCGCATGGGCGAAGTCTCTCTGAATAATACTTTTCACGTCTCCCAGATTCACCAGTCCCTTCACGTTCTCCGCGATAAATATCTTGGGTCTCGTAATATCGATCACCTGCTTCATCCAATAGTAAAGTTTACCCCTCGTCTCTTCCGAGGCCTCATCGTCCTCACGCAATTTCCCGGTATGATCCTTATTCGACTCAAATCCCAGACGTTTACCAGAGACACTGAAATCCTGGCAAGGAAAACCTCCCGTGACGACATCTATATTTTTAGGGAAAACTTTTTTCCCAACATAACAGCTTGTTGCACCCCGCTCGATGCTCTTTCACCAAGTCTACGATACTCTTTGTATTATAAACGTTTTTATCATATCCGAATCGATCCATATATTGAAGCCAAGCGGTTTGTGCCTCTTTCAATATATCATTCGCAAAGACCGTTCGAAAACGATTCTTCTGTAAACGAACCCAGTGTTCATCGATAACCTCTTGAACCCAGGTACTTTGAGGAGATATAGACTTACGATGACATATAAAATCCCCCTCGAATCCTAAATCCATGCCCCCACATCCAGAGAACAGGGACAAGACCCGTAGTTCATTTGATGTATCAACCTCCTTTTCACTCATTTTCATATTCGATCCTTACTATAAGATATGCTTAAAGAACCACAAATTTACGAAGAATTTCAATTTTTTTGTTTTCATAGTCAATTGATTTTGATTCGGCATCCACTATTGGATAGTTTGTCAAAGATAGTTCTTAATCACGAGAGAGACAATATCGCAAACAAAAAATGCCTCAATAATTCTTGAGAATCTATATACATTATACAAGCAAAAGCCATGCATAGAATTATCTCTCTACACATGGCTCTTTTCACGTACTCTTTTCTTATAGGCAGTTATTCATCTTTGTTTTGGTTCCAAATAAAACATTATGTGTTTCTATACTTTATTATTCTATCATTTCAAAACAAAAGGAACATATACAGAGAGCATCAAATCCGAAAGATGTCCACGACGGCCATTAGCCGGTCCGTTATTGAAATGCTTCAAGGTATTGAAACAGCCATACTGATAAGAAAGGCCGAACTCACAATGCTTGCTTAAACGATATCCCACCTTCGCCATCACGGACAGGTCAAACACGGCTTGTGGCTGTACATAAAGCGTAGGAGCGATACCGACACCTAAATGGAATTTCTTGGTAAAACGCCAATTCCAACTAGCGGCTACGGAGATAGGCATCACAAACTCATCGAAAACATCAGCTTTCTTAGAAACATATATACCATCCTCTATACTTTCATAATAAGGAAAATACTTCGTCGTTTCCATCTTCTGAAATCCCATCGTAATATCCAAATCATAAAAGAATTTCTGTTCCGGAAGGAATCGAAAGCGATAACCGATCATACTATTTAACTTATAATCGTGCCGATAAGACCAATTTGATTCATCACCCCAAGTAGTTCGTTTCCAACTATCTTGTAAAGGAAATCCAACACCGGCACCTACTAATAAGCCATGCTCAATTTGGGCGAAAGTAGAAGTAGAAACCAATAACAGTAAAAATAAAATTTTTTTCATAAATTATCACCAGTCTTCTTTTAAACTTATTTTTGCAGTCCCTTTATTACTTTCAGGCATTTCATCTGACCAAATTTCCATTCGTCCAGAAAACTCAAATCGAGGAGGAGTTACGATTGTAACTGAGTTTCTTGGATTTTCACCAACATGCCCTAACATACCTCCTTGATCCTTAGCTAAAAGTTTATTATATACATCTGTATGTAAAAGAATTGTTACCCCATTTTTATTCTGATAATTTTTAATTGAAACATTATATACTTCAAAACCACTTCCTGACCCTGAAGCTGTAAGACGTAGTATAATCATTGTACGGTGTTTTTTCCATAAAACTTTCTTTTTTTGACTAAGATAATCAAAGCCCAATGACAAATAATTTTTATTTTCAATAGTTTGTAACTCTATAAATCTTGGAATAGCTCGAACCTTTACATAATCACCACCTGGTATTTGATATTTACTTTCAGCTAGGTTTATATCATTCTTTTCATTTGTAGCTTCATTATTACCATACAATGATATCCCTGATCCGAAATATTCCTCTAAAGCCTTATATACAGGAGCATATGCTACACTATCTCCTATCAAAAACACCCCCCTTCTATTCACAAAAGAACTATATGTAGAACCTTTTAATTTATAATGCGCAATAAAATCTGTAGAATCATAAGGTTCAAACATGAAAACATCATCATATTTTTGTTTGAATTCTTTGATTTGATGAGCAGGCCAAGGTTGGCTAAGATCTTTCTCATAATTGTCTACAATAAGCTCCTGTTCTTGATCTGCTTCTTGCATAAGTTGCCATTGACTTACGAAACCTGCCCCCGAGAAAATATTATTTCTCTCTTCTTCTGACATATCATTCATCTCCCAAAGCATCGCATTAAAGACGGAATCATTCTTGAACTGAATACATTTATCTCCCGCATAATCTACAATTTGGAAATCTGCTTCACCAACAAAAGCCTTTGTTTGTAATCCTGTCGTTTCAGCAACATTAATCAATTCCGCATCATTACTACATGATATCATCAATAAAGTACATGCAGATGCTAAAAGCACTGTCTTTTTGTCCATACTTCTAAAATTTGAATTATTTATAAATTAAAAAAACCTTCTGCGTAGTTTTCTGAATCTGATATATAAAGTCCATAAGATCCAGAAGTACATTCATCTAATGAGATAATACTAGAAGAAACATCTTGTGTATCCACTATCTCCTCATAAACGATATTTCCATTCGCATCCACAACAGATACTCGTACCTCTCCTATATATTCTAAAAACTCCAAAGACAAAACTTTTGAAGTTTCATCTATGTCTGCTTTTATAGGTACATCCAAATTTACAGATCGCTGTTTTTTCTTAAGATGACCATGTAAAGGCACATGACCTGCAAAAGATGGAATACAAATTGAAAAAATAAACAACACTGTTAGTAGCCATTTTACATTTTTCATAATCTCTCTTTTTTTGTTATGTTTCGGTTGCAAATCTAGAGATTATATATGATCTAAAGGGGTTAAATTATGTAATCCACATAGACAAAGAAAAAAACGTAAACACTTGACAATCAAATACTATAAAAACAAATACATAGACAAACAATCGTAGAGCCCCTTAAATGAAGGTTTATTACATACTAAATATTAACAAGAGATTCATACAATCCTTGTTTACCTTCCCAATTTAATTTCTTTCGTACTCGCAAACGTGTACGATCGACGGAAGTAGGAATAATATTTAAAAGGATAGATATAGCTGTTGAATCAAGTTTAAATAATGTAAGGAAACAAAGATGCATCTCCGATGGTGACAAGCCTGCATCCTTCAGTACCTTTATAACACTAGGGTAAACTTCCATCATCAAAACTTCAATATCAATCCACATTTTTTCGGAAACGGGTGCTTCAGAATGATTAGGCTGCACAGTTTGAGATATTTTCTTTATTTTTTTAGCTAAATTACTATTGAGAATTTTAGATTCTCTTAATTCGAATAATCGAGATCTCAAGCTATCTACCTCTTTCTGTACATTTTCATATTCCACTTGCATTTTCACCGAAGAATACTGAGTATTTTGCAATTGGATTAGTTCATCACTCTTTCTCCGAAGTTCTGCATATAATTGATATATGCTTTGATTCAAAGTATTAATTTTTTCTTGTTGTTTTAAAAGTGAACGATTCTTTCTTCTTATCGTAGCTAAATAGACAATAATGAGTAAAGCACATAAAAATAACAATATCAATATAAAAGTATAATTCCTTTGCCCCTTTAATAGTAATCTTATATTTTCATTATGCAATTTCAAATGTTCATATTTTTGTTCTGTATCATATATATCGACAGATTTACTTATATTCATAAGGGAATCCTCTGCTGCTACATATTCTTCATAAAAAGACAAAGCTCTTTTATAATCATCTCTTTCTTTATTTATTTTATAATAATGATAAGCAATAGTAGCCGGTACAAAATCATTATCTATGGATACACTATTAGCCTTTTGAAGATAATTTTCCGCTTGTTCTAAATTTCCACGCTTTTGCTCAAGATCTGATAAGGTCAAATAATCCGAAGCAGTATCACTCGAATCCTCTTTTATGCTCTTCAATAAATATTTTTCAGCTAAATCATATTTTTCCAAAACATTAAATATATTACCTAGACCATTGTATACATAATTTCTAACCTCATCTACTCTCAAGGAATCTATTATCACTTCTGCTCGCTTCAATATAGTTAAAGCTAAATAATTAGAATCAACATCCATATAACTCCTTCCCTCATTCACAAACGAACGCACATAGCTTTTCATATTACCGGCCAATCGAAAATACCGTCCGCTCTCCTTATATTTTTTTGCAGCTAACACATAACGATCATCCAGTTCATACAAATCCCCCATATAACTACAAATATACCCGGCACGATTATAGTTCTTAATCGCCAACGCTACCTCCAGCGCATCGGAGTAAGCCCTCATTGCCTTCTCGTACTCCTTATCCTCCACATACGAACGCCCCAGATAAAGGCCGATCTCAGCCTCCTCTTCCCGCATCTTTTTCTTTTGATAGTATTTCAAGGCGATCTCAAGCTGGTTCGTATAAGGCATTTCGTCCTCTATTTTATCGGCGGCACGTGCGTACAACATACACCAACGGGCTATCAGACGGGGACTCATCTCTTCCGGGAGCGGAATGGAATCCAATGTAGTGATTACGCTATCCGGATAGGCATCAAACAGGCGTTCCGCCTGATTGATCAAACGGATTTCCTCAGATTCATTTTGGCATCCTACCACAAGGAAAGTCAAGGAAGTTAATAGTATATATATAAATGACTTCATCCTTTATTATAGATAAGCAAAATTAAATATTTTTAATTCATAAACAAACGATAGAACAACAAAATAACAAATACAAGAAGAAAAAACACACAATAAGTCCATGCAAAGGTATCAAGTTATATATACATGAATATCAGTGATATAAAAACATCATCATGTTTTCCGGAAAACACGTACATGTTTTTCCGAAAAGTCGTACGTGTTTTTCATAAATCACGTACGTGTTTTTCCCGGAAATCTTATAAGGAAAATAAGAACACATAAAAAATAGACAATAAGCCGGATCAGCAATAACTCATTGTACAACTTACAAATGCAACCAATCATTAATATCCAACTAGCTTATTGCTTATCTCAATTATTTTACAAACCTTTGCGAACATAATATTAAACTAAAATCTTTACTATGGAATTACAAACGATACAAAACAAGATTCACGAGATCAGAGGGCAAAAAGTCATGCTGGATTTTGATCTGGCGGAAATGTATGGAATAGAGACAAGGGTACTTAAACAGGCAGTCAGGCGTAATCCTAAACGATTCGAGGGAAATGATTTTATGTTTGAATTGACCAAGGAGGAACTTTCAAGATCACAATTTGTGACCTTGAATAAAGGTAGAGGTAATAACTTTAAATATATGCCATTCGCTTTCACGGAACTAGGAGTCGCAATGCTAAGTAGTGTGCTGAACTCAGACATTGCGATCGAAATCAACAGAAACATTATGAGAGCCTTTGTCGCTATCCGGAATTATACCTTACAAGCTACCACTAGTTCCATCGAAATTAAAGAGCTACAAGAACGTATCAAATCTCTTGAAATGGCTAATGAGGAAACCCTTTGCGCTATCAATGATCTCAGTGAAGACACCCAAAAGTCTTTGGATGATATTTACATAGCTCTTTCCGAACTGGCTACAAAGAAAAAGAACAATGCTAAAAGACCTAAAATTGGTTATATCAAATAAAGTAAACTAATAAGTTCTTATACTATGGAATTACAAGCGATACAAAACAAGATTTATGAGATCAGAGGGCAAAAAGTCATGCTGGATTTTGATCTGGCGGAAATGTATGGAACAGAAACCGCCCAACTGAAACGTGCGGTCAGACGAAACATAGAACGCTTTCCTGATGATTTTATGTTCACATTAACAATTCAAGAATTTAACAACTTGAAAAACAATATGGTATGCCAAATTGGCATCTCAAAGAAAGGAGGTAACCAATATGCTCCATTCGCTTTCACGGAGCAAGGTATAGCAATGCTTTCTTCTGTACTCAGATCCGATACAGCCATTAAAGTCAATATCTCTATCATGCGTGCTTTCGTCCTCATGCGGCAAATGTCAATCGGTTACGAGGAACTTCTTAAACGTATCGAAGAACTGGAACAGAGTACGGATGCACAATTCAGCGAGGTTTATCAAGCACTGACCCAGTTACTAAGCAAGCCCGAACCGAAGCCACGAAAACCGATAGGATATAGAACCTATGACGAATAACGGTTTAAGGTATTCAGTTGTCTAAGGGGTGTCACCAGTGATACCCCTTTTTCAGTTCCCTAAAGTAATG
>ERZ780166.1707-NODE-1707-length-11012-cov-3.058593_pt1 | contig 11012 bp, 7 predicted proteins | sample MGYA00511366_ERZ780166 | MGnify/ENA primary metagenome ERZ780166 (study PRJEB29588, sample SAMEA2162231) | human gut metagenome | biome: human gut; feature: human-associated habitat; material: faeces | place: Denmark | collected 2008/2010 ...
GGAGAATTTTGAGGGCTTTTATTTTGCCATCTCGTGGTCAACAGGGTTGACAAATTACATACTAAACGATGCCATTTTCATCAAATTACATTAAGAATGTGTAAAAATCCCCCCTATTTGCTTCCGTAAGAAGAAATTTTCCTATCTTTGCAAGCGAATTAACTTGCATTTGGCTATAACAAGTGAGAAAGCTTGTATTAATAACAAACAAGTCTATGCGCTTGTAGATAAAATATCAAACATATGTACGCTGCAATATCTGCTGATGTAGTGTCATCTACTTCTCTCTCTCGGGAGTCGATGATTGAACTCAACGAAAAGTTGAAAAAGTGCCTATATATTCTTGAAAGGCGTTATCAAGGTTTCTGGGGACGTATTGTTAGAGGCGACTCTATCGAATGTGTCATGAACAGACCAGAAGATGCTTTTGAAGTGGCCCTGATTCTGAAAACCTGGGTTAAATCGTTTGAACCAAGCAATATGCAAGATGACAAACGATTTAACAGGTACGGTCTTAGAATAGCAATAGGCATTGGTGAAATGAAGACAATTGACCGTGGTTTAGACATGATGGATGGTGATGCTATTTATCGTTCTGGACGTACTATGGATAAACTTATTGGACGAGCAAAATATTCATTTGTAATATCAATGGTTGATAGTGAGTATGAGCAAGCTTTACAAGTTATATTAACATTAGTCAATCAACTATTGAACAATGCAACTGCTCGCAAGTGTGAGACCCTTTGTGAAAGGATTCTTTCATCAGACACAAGTAAAACAGCTGAAAAAATGGGTATCTCAGTCTCAGGGGTCAATCAAACATTAAAGGATCTTGGATGGAGTGCCATAGAACAGGCTATTATATATTATCGAAAAGTAACTTCAAGACTATGATTAATAATTTGTTTTTTAATCTTATTGTTGCTCACATTTTAGGCGATTTTTATCTGCAATGGGGTTCTTCTTGCAAAAACAAGATTTTGTATTCTGTAAAGGGGAAGGATTTGTGGTTACATTCTCTGGTAATCGGAATACTCTCATGGATTGCCATATGGGATATAAGGGGATGGTGGCTTGCCGCTTGTCTAATGGTATCTCATTTCTTGATAGACTGGTTAAAGTCGCATATGCAACTAAACTGTAAAATCTATAAGATAAGTGACTCCAATTGTACAGAATTGGAAAACGGTGAGAACAAACGGTATGATTTATGGGTGTTTTTGATCGACCAAATTCTGCACATCTCGTTCATAATTGTTTTTGCCAATATTTGGCTGGGTGCAAATAATGATTGGCAGCAATTCGGATGGCTGCAAGAGTTTGCGATTAGTCACCCGCTGCGTACGAATACCATCGTAGCCATGATGTTGGCTTTAAAGCCAGCAAACATCTTGATATTGCTTATTCTTGGAGCATGTAAAGTAACTATCACCCCAACTGAACATGATGAAAACGGGAATTTCCATTCTGGAGAACTAATAGGATGGTTGGAGCGTGGATTAATGTTGTTATTTGTAGTAATGTCTCAATATGAGGCTATAGGTTTCCTGATTGCTGCAAAGTCAATACTTCGGTTTAATGAAGCGTCGTCGGGTAGTGAAAAATCAGAGTATGTGTTGACGGGAACACTACTTTCTTTGGCAACAGCACTAGTTTTAGGTATATTAACCTTGAATATTTAACTTAAATCGCTTCACTTTTACTCTGAGCAATAGAGATAGGGGCTGTTAAGCGCAATGAGAATGGAATCATGACGATGAGCATCTATAACTTATGTTGAATGATAATTCGTCGGAATTGTAATAAGAACCAAATAACAACACCATAGGAATGAATAATGAAGCCAACATAATGGATATGTTCTATCGCAGCGAAACGAAACCGCGTATCAGAGAGCGACTCATCTCGCGCGAACAGTATCTAGAATTTCTAGAAGCGCAGATGGAAGATAACAGGGTGCTCTGCGTGCAGGGTGTGGAAGGCGTGGGCGTGACAACGACGCTGGCTCTGTTTGCCAAACGACACGGGAGCCACTGTGCCTCGTACTTCAATAATGGCTGGAGTCGCTACCTGCTGAATCCAAAGGCCATAGCGAGCAGTTTGCAGCGTCAGCTGGAGCAGGCTAACGCTAACGTTGAGTATAACGATAGCGAGAAGAACCTGACAACATGGGTGTATCAGTTGAACAAGATGACACGAGGCAAGGACCGTTATATTTTCTTTGTATTCGACGGCTTCGACAACCTTCCAATTGTGTTTGTGGACGGCATCAAGAATGTTCTAGCTCCGCTGTTCAGCGTGTCGAATGCCCGCTTTATCTTTTCTGGCGATGCCCAAAACCTGAAGCGACTAATTCCTGAGGGAACTCCCATTAAACAGACTAATGAGCTATTCAAATTTCAGGATAACGACGTGGAAGGTTACCTGCGCGGTGTAGACCCCAACATGGCGACGGAGGATATATCCATCTTCTACGACTTGAGCAAGAGGGGCAATGCTAGGTTGCTGACCATCCTGACGGAGAAATTGCAGAAATATGGTGTGGAGAAGATACGCAACTATTATCAGCACGGTGAGGATGACTTCTACGCTGAAGACTACGACTGGATAGAAACCCAGGATGGAAGTGTGCAGCAACTAATGGCTCTGCTGGCCTTCTGCGAAATTCCTATGAACCGCCAGATGGTGAGAAAGACGCTGAACCAGACCGATGAAGAAGTAACTAGTCTGCTTACGTTGTGTGGCGACTATGTGGGTGAAACCGAAGAGGGTCCGATAGAATTGAAGAGTGACGATTTCAGGAAGTATCTGCGCAATAGGATGAGCAGACTGAAGAATGAGATAGAATTGTTGCTGATAGACGTGATAGAGAAAAGCACGGACATGGGCGAACAGTTTGTCTATCTTCCAGCTCTTTATAAGCACGTGAAGGATAACAAGCAGCTGGTGGACTATTTGACCAGCGAGAATGTGCAGCACTATTTGGTGGCGCAGCAGAGCCAGGCAGCACTGAATGCCCAGTGTGAGTACGGTTACAATGCATGTACTGACTTTGAAACACAGGCTGCCGCCTACTTTCGCTTTGCTATCAACCGTAGCGTGAGCCGCGAACTGGAGAAGAACGAGTTGAGCGACACCGAGATAGAGGCTCTGATTGCTATTGGCGATGACAAAAAGGCCTATGGGCTGACGCAGAGCGTATTCCTAATGGAGGAACGGCTGAAATGCCTGCTCATCATAGCCCAGTCTAGTCAGCATCTGAGCGCGTCGATGCGCGAGGAGATAGACCAGCAGATTGATGTACTGACGACCACTATCAACTTTGAATATATCCCCGACAAGGCTCTAGAACTGGCCAAGCTGATGTTGCCGGTGAAGATGGAAAAAGCTCTTGAAATCATAGACCGTGTGGCTAAGGTGACGAAGGACAGGCAGCAGATAGACCGTCTGTACACAGCCATCAGCATCTCGTTTAACAATGAGGGGAAGGCTGATGACAGTATGACGCAGAGAGCCGACATCGCCAACTCGAAGATAGAAGATGACAGCTTGAGGAAGATGGCTTCGGTGATGCGAACCATCATGAAAGAAAGCACGGCGGCACAAGTGGTGGCTAAGATGAAGGAGTTGCCCGCCAGCAGTCAGCTCTACTTCCTGCGCTTTTGGATTCCCGACCATAAGGATCTCGACGACATTGGCGAAGCCGTGGAGTATGCTGTGCGACTAGTAATAGACACCTCGCTGACGATGATGCCAAAGGTGACGCTGCTGAAGATGTATTGCAAGCCGCTTCCCAAGATGAACGAGGAGCAAGTGCGGAAAGTGGTGAGCCTGATTGATGCTGTGGTGGCAACCCTCAAATTCCCAACGGTGGAGTATGTGAAGCTGCAGATACAAGTGGTGGCGGCATTTGTGAAGATAGACGAGGCCGATGCCAAGAACCGCATGGAGGACCTGTATCTGGAGATTGGCTACTTGAAGGACAAAGCTCTGCAAGCCCATTGTAAGGCATTATTGCTGCGCAATTACGAGAATTTGGGCGACAAGATTGAGGATTGGGTGATGAGTGGTCGCAAACTCAAAGAAGAAATTCTCAAAGATATCTTCGAAGTGCTTGGGAACTCAGCCTACCACCTAAAAGTTGTGGATGGGCCTATTGCCGCCTTAGTGTGTACCGAGGAAAACTTCGTGAAGGATGTGATAGCAAAGATTAACACGGCTGAGCGGCAGTCACGGGCCTACCTGCGGGCTGCGTTGGAGTATGTGTGGCAGAAGGATGTGAAGAGTCTAGACTGGAACTACTTCGTTCGACTGTTCAACCAGATATCCTACGACACGACCGATAGGTATAAGCCTGTTATTGAATTGGTCAACAAAGTGATAGAGGTAAAGGACGGCGACAAGAGCCTGCTGAAGAAAGTATATAAACACTATCCGATGCTGAAGCAGGTGGAGCAGGCCGACGTGGTGTGCTACTTATTCTCGATGCTGTATGTATGGCTGAGCAAATACTATGCTGAAACAGACCTAGTAGAGGACACGGCGGATGCGGACAACATAAATGGGTTTAAGGCGACGGTGAAGGCTGATCTCGAGTGGGCTTGGAACCAGATTAGTGTGCCTTCGATGAAGGTTGATACAGGCTACCAGATAGCAAAGGTTCTGTCGAAAATCTCGATGAAGAACGAGGCCAATGAATATGCTGCTAAGGCAGCTGATGTGAGAAAGAACCAATGGCTCTCGTCGGTTTCATGCTTGACGGCTTATAACATGAGTTTCGGTCTCTATGCTCACTCGCTGGGCATCCTAATTCGTTCGGGACTGTGTAAGGACGAGGACATTGATGAGTTTAAGAAACTGATGGACTACGACAACAACGATGTGGACTGTATCATCCTGTGGTCGCGGGTGGCTCTGGAGTTCTACGGTGTGAATGACATTGAGCGATTCAACAGCATCATGAACCGATTCGTGTCCAAGGCTTCGGAGAAGGTATTTTCGGACTGGGACCAGAAGCGGATGCTGTATCACATAGCCCCAGCAATGTACCTAAATTCGGCGGCTCTCTTCTATGATCGTCTGAAGAAATTTGACAACTGCCTTTGGAATGCATGCATTGAACATGCGGCGCGATATATCCAGACGAAATATCCCTACTCGGAATATACTGGCAACAGCGAGATAGAAGTGCAGGTGGCTATGGAGAAAAGCGACTACGACAAGTTGCTTGACTTGATGCGGCACACGAAAGATGACGGGTTCATCTTTACCATAACCAACACGATGACCAAGGCCATCAAGCAGAATCTGGGCAATAAGCTGACTAGGGAGATGCAACGTGCGCTGTGGAGTGAGATGGCAGATGTGGTGAACGACCAACTACCAATGGCGGGTGGCATACAACACGACGGATACAAGATTGCGTGTATGGCAATGATAGATGCCTCCAAACCGGGTGGTAAACTAGATGCCAATCAGCTTAAACAGGAGATAGAAGCCATAAGAAATCGAGCCGACCAGGCTTTCCTGTATGCGCATGTGGCCTGCTATATGTCAAACACAGCTCAAAGAAGTGAGTTTGTTGAGCTGGCCGTGCAGAAGACGGAGGGTATCGACTATACGTTTGACAAGTTTAACCGCTTTACGCTGTGTATGCAAGACTCATTTGTGGCAGCGAAATCGAAAGTAAAGGAGATAGGCAAGAAAGTGATGGACTCTCTTAAGAGCGACGGCAATGGGTCATACAGCGACTATCAGCGGATGCTGGATTTGGTGAGAGACCACGATGAACAGCTGGCTGACACAATGTTGGAGATGGTGGACGATGACCCTGCTCGCGTGCAATACAAGAAACGACTGAGGTTGCGTATGCAGTCGAACCGGAAGATTGAGGCGGCAAAGAACGACTTGGTGCAGGTGTCGCGCCTGAACAATGACGAGCAGGTGAGGTTTTTCGAAAAACAGATGGAGTATCTGGTGAAGAATAAAACGATAGCAAGGGATTTTAGCACAACGCAGAATGTGCTGAAGCAGGTGTACCTTCATCCTATTACAGACACACAGGATGCGGTGTTGTACTTCATGGAAAATCTGTACAAGAAGAATCAAGCCAACAAGAAGTTCCACACATTGCTGAGGGAGATACATCAGGCCATCATCGACAATCTGAAAATTGTGCTTGCCATTGCCAGTGGCACGAAGGAGAAGCTGGAGCGGGTGGACCGCATTATGAGCGAGCGCAGGGATGAGAACGGCGACTTTGTGCATATCGGAGAGGAAGCCAAGTGGGTAGAAAGGATTTTGGACTGGTACAAGAAACATCCGTTCGACGTGCTAAATATTATAGACCCCTACTTCCATGCAGAAGACCTTTATATTGTGAAGATGCTGATGGATGTGAACAATGGGTTGAACTGTTCGATACTGACCTGCAAGGATGTGGATGCACATAAGAACGAATCGCTAGATGATGTCTTTCAGAATGGATGGAACCGATGGTCATCTGAATTACCTGGCCGTATTGAAGTGAAGTCATGTTGCTATAGGCAAGACCAAAAGAACACTCCTTTCCATGACCGCTGGTGGGTGTTGCAGAATACGGAAAGCGATGAGGCTGTAGGACTGCGGATGGCATCGGTGAGTACGATGGGAAACAGAATTGCAGAGGTAAGCGAGCTGAACAACGATGACATTGCATCGGCAAACAAGCTATGGACCCGTTTTTTCCAAAATATGGTGTCGAAAGTGGATGGGCGGGAATTAGAATACGATGAAGCGAAGCTGAGGTGATGACAGAGACCGAGAAGAAGTACAGGAACAAGGCGGCATCGCCGATGGTGATGGGATTCGCAGTATCTGGTACTTGACCTCTGATTGCGCGACAGTATGCGCTATTACCATTTTGAGGACATGATGGAGACTGTGAGCAGGATGCTGGAGCGGTACGATCTCTATCCAGTGAGCCAGCGGACAATGCAGGAAAACCTGTAATTCATGCAGAGCGGCGAGGGCTTCAGGGCAAAGCTGGCGAAACGCTATGACGGCCACACGAAGATTTATACCAACGAGGCCAGGGGGCTTCTCCATCATGAACCAGCGATGACTGACAGGGAGAGCGACCTTTTGAGTGCTACTGTAATTCCGAATGAAGAGTTGTTGTTGGCTATGATGATGTATGCCGATCAAATGGAGATGAAGGAGGCGATTTCCTCAGGGTGAAGTTAAGACAACGGACGATATATATATATTGAGGATAAGTATCCTTAATGGAGGTTAAAAATGTTAAATCTTCATTATTTTTCCCTTTTCCAAATCGCCGTTGTCACTTTTCTTCCGTTTAAATTGCAAATTACTGATACAAAGGTATTTACAAATTCCCCATTGGAGAGTTCGCATTGATCCCGTCTCGAATAAGCTCGGAGACACCTTCAGCACCCTTGGGCGACGTTACAAGCCTATATCGTTCCACAACAGGGCCATGCAACATTCTCGGGCGACATTACAGCCCCTAAACGTTCCCCAACAGTTCTGCACGGCACCCTCGGGCAACACTTCGCCACTTTTTCGTCGCCGAAACGTACGCATTAATCCCGTCATGAATATGCTCGGAGACACCTTCGGCACTGCCTACACCCTTGGGCGACATTACAGCCTCAAAGTGTTCCCCAACAGAGCCGCGCGACACTCTCTGGCAACATTACAGCCCCTAAACGTTCCCCATCAGTGCTGCGCGGCACCCTTGGGCAACACTTTGCCACTTTTTCGTCGCCGAAACATACGCATTGATCCCGTCATGAATAAGCCCGGAGACTCCTTCGGCACCCCTTGGGCAACGATACAAGCCCACATCGCAACCCCAACAGAACCGCACTGCACCTTCGGGCGAGATTATTATGTCCCGGAACGAGTTGTTGACGATGGAGCCGCTGGCTGTAATTGCAGCCCTAAAAAAGGCTAATAATACATGTAATTGATTGAAGAACAACACATATAAAAAATATTTTATATTCATAAAGATTATTTTTTGCAGCCTTTCTTTTGCAAAGAAACATATATTCATTTTTTTGAATAGAATGTTTTTCTGTTTTTGAATATGAGTCTGCGATAAAGGTGTTATATTGCGGCAATCCTAAATTTAAATTATTATGGGTAGAAACAAAATCAGAAAACTCCTGAAGGAGTACAGAAAACAACCGAAATGGTACTATCACGTCACTTTCGATGCGATTGAGACGGGGCAGTTATTCAACAATGATGATGAATATGCCTGCGGGATGAACAGCGTCGCGATCGGGCAATATGTCTTCGGACTGTCCGTGATCGCTTTCGTGCTTATGGTCAACCATTGTCATTTTCTTGTCTATGGATCAGGAGAGAGCATCGTTCGGTTTTTCCTGTTTGTCAAGAGACGCATTAACCGGAAACTCAAGGAGGACGGTTTTCCTCCGCTTCCGAAGGATTACGGATTCAAGATGGTGAAGGTCGAAGATGAGCGGCAACTGGCGGACACGATAGTCTACATTGCGAGAAATCCTTTGAAGGCGAGGCCGGATGTCACGGCGGAAGGGTACATCTGGGGATCCGCCAGATTGATTTTCAACGAGTGCGGGCGGTTGTATGACAAAGCAAGGGTAGCCGACGTTTCGTACAGGGAGTCGGTAAGACTATTCAAAACCAAAACCAGACTGCCCGAGGACTATCTTTTCAACCGGCCTTTGGGATTCATTCTTCCTGAATCCTATGTACTTAATGACAAGGCTGAGCGGGTGCTTCTGAGTTCATGGAGGTACAGTTCCGGTCTCGTCAGGAATTTCGACGCTTATCTCAGGATCGCTGAGGGTGTCGGAGAGTTGATCGTCTTTTCCGATAATGAACTGAATGAGATTGTTTATCAGATTCTTAGAGATCAGTTCAAGGTAGGTTCCGTAAAGGATCTTGGCGTGGACGACAAGTGCCGTCTCGCGTTGATCCTGAAAAGAAAGTACCGCATTGACACGAAGCGCATAGCCCGCAAGATCCAAGTTGAAGTCTCTGTACTCAACAAGTTGTTCGAATAGTGTACCTACAGCATCCCTGGAGCGTTTCGAGCACCTCATAGGCGACGAATAATTTTGAATATGTTGCCGAAGGAACCGTGCGTCACCATTGGGCGGCACTATAACTCTTTATTGTTCCAGAAGGGTATTGCCTGACACTCTCGGGGAACAATTCATGCCCTAATTGTTCCCCAAGCATACCGTATGGCACCCTCGGGTGACGTTTCATGCCTTTATCGTTCCCCAAGCGTGTCGTGTGGCACCCTCGGGCGACATTTCATGCTTTTATCGTTCCCCAAGCATAACGTGTGGCACCCTTGAGCGACATTCCAGCAAGATTCCGTAGTCGAAGATCCCTCCATGAATCTGTCCTGTAATTCGCCAGTGATCCGTCCGTCTCCTAAGGCTACATTCCAGCCCCATGTTGCTCCCCAACATTGCCGTGCCGCTCCCTTGGGCGACATTTCATGCCTTAATTGTTCCCCAAGCGTGTCGTATGGAACCCTTGGGCGACGTTTCATGCTTTAATTGTTCCCCAAGCGTGTTGTGCGGAATTCTTGAGCGACGTTTAGACCCTTTTTTGTTCCTCGGAGATGGTGCTGCGGTCGGAATGGTTGTGGGGAGGAGTAGGTGAACTGACAAATAATCATTATTTTTGCAGGCCGATCTTGGGTTTTGTTACTTTGTCTGTTTTGAGTTTGCAGGTGTCAATGCGGAAGTCAGGCCGAGATAATTCGTTTATTATTAGTACTATAAATGTGGGCATTATTCCAATAACGGATTTGTGCGAAAATTATTATTCAAAATGAAATGGTATATTCTTTTGGCATCATTGCTGGTTCCGGCTTCGATGGTGGCGCAGACTAGTGGCGCCGCGTCGCGATCAACGACCGGGTCGGCGACTGAACCTACAGGCATTACAACTCTCAGCCGCTCCTTGGGCATGGCGAAGGGAGGTGGGGAATATTCTTACGCGGGGGTGCCGGTCAATCTTGCTGAACACACGTTCAGGTGCGAACATATTCTTAAGCTTCAGGGAGTTGAGAAGGAGGGCTATCAGGGGATGGACATTTGGGGAGACTACATATTCAGTTGTCAGAATTCGGGTTGGCTGACAGTCTATAGGATTGACGGAGGCCTGATTGAACGGGAGTGTAAGCCGTTTAAACTGGCCAGTTATGACAAGGTGAACCATGCCAATGTGGCCACTTTCGGACGCACATTCTACAGCAAGGAGGATCGTTTCCCGCTTCTGTATGTCAGCCAGTGCAACCGTGAGCCTATCAACGGGCGTAAGGACGTGCTTTATGTCGAGCGGGTGGCCAATGACCTGAAGTCTTCCGAACTGGTGCAGACTATTTACTTCAAGGACACCGACCATCTTTTCGGCTATGCGCTTCAGTGGGTTATCGATTCCGACAACAACTACCTTTACGGCTACGGCAACACCGTTGACAATACCAATCCTCTGAACCATCACCGCATCGTCAAGTTCCGCATCCCGAAACTGAACGAGTCCACGGATGGTATCGTGACTTTGACAAATGACGATCTGTTGGAGAACTATCTTATCGAGGACACCTACGCGGCTCCTTTCAACCCGATCGGCCAAGGGCTGTTCATCAAGAACGGGCAACTCTTCATGCCTACCGGCTTTGGCAATGAGAAGTGTCCATCGATCCTTTATGTCTGGAACCTTGAGACCCGTACCATGCAGAATGTGATTGACTTGACAAAGGCCACATTCGGCGAGCTGGAGGACTGCGCCTACTACAAAGGCGACCTCATCATCCACGCCCAAGGCGACTTGTTCAGGCTTACGTTCTAAGTGGCTGTCATTTTTTATTGACTCTATGAATATCCCGGGGCAAGCCCTGGAAGCCTTTGAAACTTGCCCAAGGATTATAGCGCCTGCAGGACGGATTCAGGACGGATTCAGGACGGATTCAAGGCGGATTCAAGGCGGATTCAAGG
>ERZ780166.1712-NODE-1712-length-10983-cov-2.596266_pt1 | contig 10983 bp, 5 predicted proteins | sample MGYA00511366_ERZ780166 | MGnify/ENA primary metagenome ERZ780166 (study PRJEB29588, sample SAMEA2162231) | human gut metagenome | biome: human gut; feature: human-associated habitat; material: faeces | place: Denmark | collected 2008/2010 ...
CCGCTCCGGCGATCTCATTGGGGAGCTGGGTCCTGAATGGGAGCTTACACTGGTACTGTGAGCCATACAGGTCATTTGTCCGGACGGAAACTTGAACACCACAGGCCATTAATTCGTGGACACGGAGCCGATGCCCGATATCCTGGCTCAATTCCAGCATAACGCGAAACACATCTTCTGGCGTTTGCAGGTCAGCAGTACAGGTGATGCCGTGCCCGATGGACTTGACGGGGCTGACAAAGTCCTTGTGCATAACACGAGAGATATCCGTTCCGTTTGCATACGTCCAGAGCTTAAGACCATTGATCCCCAGCATATGCTGCAGTGTATCCGGAGAAGTCTTTGCCAAATCACCGATGGTGTGGATTCCGTATTGAGCCAGCTTATTTTCTGTGGCTTTGCCCACATAGAGCAGCTCAGCAGCATCAAGAGGCCAGATTTTTTCTTTGAAGTTGTCCCGTTTGATTTCGGTGATCGCATCCGGCTTTCGCATGTCTGACCCAAGTTTTGCAAAAATCTTGTTGAATGACACACCGATGCTGACCGTCAGGCCAAGCTCGTCTTTTGTTGTCTGCCGGATCGCTTCGGCGATCTCCATGCCCGTTCCGCAGACACCAGAACCGGTCACATCAAGCCAGCATTCATCCATACCATATGGCTCAACAAGATCCGTATATCGGTGGTAAATTTGACGGGCCAGCTTAGAATACTTGAGGTACTGGTCGTACTGAGGCGGTACAACAATCAGTCCTGGGCAAAGCTGCCGAGCTTCCCAATTCACCATGCCCGTTTTCACGCCGGCTTTCTTGGTCAAGTCTGATTTGGCCAAGACAATACCATGACGTTCTTCGGTTGATCCGCACACCGCGACAGGTTTTCCTTTGAGTTCTGGGTTAAGCATCATTTCAACGGATGCGTAGAAGGAGTTCATGTCGCTGTGTAGAATGACACGCTCATTATCCATGCGTTTTCACCTCTTATCTTGCTCGTGTGCCTCTATAATAAGAGGATTATTTATCTATGTCAATGTCGCATTTGTAGAGTAATAGTTAATTTCCTATTGACAGCGAGTCTTTTCCACTATATACTGAAGCCATAAACAGAAAAGGCGGTTGCTATTATGAGTAAGAGCAAAGCTAAAATTCTTTCTCTCCCGATAACGAATCACGCAAACTATAATGCAGAGACAGAGCGTCAAGAAAATGTTATTGGGGCCCGCATTGATGAAGCACGCCGCAAGGCTGGCCTCAGCCTCGTCGATTTCAGCGCACTTTTGCGGCAGTATGGGGTAACGATGTCCCCCAGCGGCATCAATAAGTGGGCAAAGGGCAGTGCTTTACCAAACGCCTATCAGCTGGTGGCTGTCTGTCATGCGCTTGATCTGGATGTGGATGTTTCTTATTTTTGCAGCAGTCATACACCGGTGCTCAATGATGCAGGCTTGGCAAAAGTCAGGGAGTACAAGGATGACCTGATTGCGTCGGGGAAGTATAAGCCGCAGCCAAAGGTGGTCAGCATTCTCAAGTACATAGAGATGCCTGTGAGTAATCTTGCGGTATCCGCTGGTACCGGCGAATTCCTCGATGAGGGCAACTTTGAGATGGTTAGCTTTCCCGAAAAATCAGTTCCAAAGGGTGCTGATTTTGGTGTACGGGTTTCCGGCGATAGTATGGAGCCTGTTTATCATGACGGTCAGATTGTATGGGTCGAGGAGTGCGAGACCTTGGCCGTTGGAGAGGTCGGCATCTTTGTCTATGATGGCGATGGCTACTTGAAGGTGTACAGTGAGCAGGAGCCAAATGAACAACAAAGGGACGCATTCACTGACAGCTATGGTTGCCAGCACAGGCAGCCCGTGATGTTGTCCTATAATCAAGCATACGAGCCCAAGGCGATCATGCCCGACTCGAGATTTCAAGTCGTAGGTCGAGTTCTTTGAGTACAGAATATTGGACTACATTCCCTTTAGAATTGATGGCGGGATAGGATGTAGAAAGGCGGGGATTATATGGATACGATAGCAAGGGTGATGGAGTTGGCCGATGAGCGTAACCTCTCTCTTTTCAAGCTATCTCAGTTGTGTGATGTATCATATTCAACCTTGAAGAATGCTGAGATGCGCGGAAGTCAGTTGGGGGTTCCCACGATTGAGCGTATCTGCGTTGCGCTGGGAGTCACATTGAGCGATTTCTTTGCGGAGTCAGGTAGTGCATATACAAAACAATAATCCAAGGGGTCTGTTGCAAAATAGGTTCACAAAGGACGCGGGGACAAAAGGTCAGAGAAAGACCTTTTGCCCCCGCGTTTGTTTGTGCGGGCTGCTATTCTGTGGAAATTGCAAGGCACTTGGACGCAGCAAAGCTGACCCTAACTCCAAGATCAGCGCCCAATGTGGATGACCCAGCTGTTTTTTGCGGTTACGCCACTGCAATCTCAGAAAGATGCGTTTTCAGCCGCCCGTTTTCCCGCTTCATCCATAGCTTTTTGAGGTCGTACGCCAGTGCAAGGAAGAAAAGCTCAGTCCGGATATTGGCTTTCCCTCTGGTCAGGAAACGGCGAAAACCAAAGTCATTTTTGAGCAGTCCAAACGCCCCCTCGACCTGGATAGAACGCCACATCCTCAGGTAAATACCATGCTCTGTTGTAATGTTCTCCTGAGATGCCGCCCGCATTCCCCAGAAAGTCTTCTTCAGCACGACTTCCTTCGGCTTTGCAATATCCTTTGCCTGGCAGCAGGCAGACCGGTGCGGGCAGCTCGTGCAGTCCTCGCATCGATACCAGTTGGTCGTCACTGGCCGTCCCTGCACCAGTTCCGTATCCTGTATGAGTACAAGCCTTCTGTATTACCTTTCCACGGATAGACGGCTCGGAAGGCTTTTAGGTGACGGCTAAATTCGACACCATCTCTGCTGCTTTTGTAGAATTCGTTCGGATTCTTGGAAGCCTTATGATAGAATATAGTCTGTACAATTATAAGTGCTTTCAGAGATTCTATTTTTAACAGGAGGATCCCTATGTCGGTTCGTTATGACAAACTTTGGATTTTACTAATCAAGAACAAAATGAAAAAAGGCGAGCTAGCCAAGGCTGCGCACCTGTCGTCCCATACCATGACCCAGTTGAACAATAACCGCCTTGTTTCCATGTCTGTCATGCTCCGATTGTGTAAGGTGTTCCATTGTGACATTGGAGACTTGATGGAAGTAGTAGAGGATGAAACAAACTAAGCAGTAATTCTACCATGTATGCGTGAGGTATAACCAATGGACAACAATGCAAAGCTCCGCCCGCTATATCTGGCGAAGATTCTATATGAGCGCACCGATGAAGGCCACTATCTGACCACGATGCAGCTGGCGCAGATTCTCGAAGAGGAATACGGTATCCCGGCGCACCGGCAGACCATCAAGACGGACATTGAGCTTCTGCAGCAGTTCGGAATGGACATCCAAGAAGTAAAGTCCACTCAGAACCGTTATAACCTCATTAGCCGTCAATTTGAAATCGCTGAGCTGAAGCTGCTGATCGATGCTGTGCAGTCCTCCAAGTTCATCTCCAAAGAACGCAGCGAGCAGATGGTCTCTAAGATTGTCACGCTGGCCGGACAGTATAAGGCCGAGGAACTGAAGCGCAACGCTTCCGTGGAGGGAAGGGTGAAGTCGGAAAATCGACAGGATTTGCTGATCGTGGATGCAATCAATGAGGCCATCAATGCCAGAAAGAAGATTGGCTTCCAATACTTTGCCTACAACATCCGAAAGCAGAAGAAGCTGCGTCACGACGGCGAACGGTACATCTTCAGCCCCTATCGTCTGATCTGGAACGGCGATTATTACTATGTACTGGGCTATTCGGACAAGCATCAGGCCATCGGAATCTTCCGTGTGGACCGTATCAGTGCCCGTCCTGACATTCTTTCGGAGGAAGCCGTACCGGTCCCGGCGGGCTTCGGTGTCGATGATTTTCTTGCGACCACCTTCCGGATGTACGGCAGCGAGTATCAGGAGGTGGAACTGATCTGCGACAACTCCGTGATCGATGCTATCATCGACCGCTTCGGAACAGATGTAACCATCTACGCCTGCGATATGAGCACCTTCCGCGTGATCGTCCGTGTGGCCGTCAGCCATATCTTCTTCAGCTGGATTTTCGGCTTCGGCGGGAAGGTCAGAATCAAAGGACCTGAAGAAGCTAAAAGACAATATGCATCAATGATTCGTGATGCAGCTTCGGAATTAGAGTAGAACGAGAGGTTTGTGATATGGGACGCCTGATGGGATCTTCCAATTCGAACAACTATGGCGAACAGATTTTTATTAATAAGGCATCAGAATACCTGGATGATACCAACATCATATACTGGAACCGTCAGCTTTTCGGGAAAGAATTCGATGTCTGTATTCTTATGCCCGAAAAAGGAATCCTTGTAGTTGAACTTAAAGGATGGCGCGAGGAGAATATACTACGCATTGAAAATAATGATTCAGTGATTATTCAGACCAACGATGGTGAGGTATCTGCATCACCGCAGAAGCAAGCCCGAGGATATCGTTTTTCCATTGAGCGCCATATTCGTCAGAATATCAGCAAGTTCCCGCTTGTATATCAAATGGTCTGTTTGCCACAGGTATCCAAGGCGTTCTTCAAATCTCATCGGCTGGATGTGGTCATGGAAGAAAAGTTTACGATTCTCAAGGAGGATTTGAAAGACAACACATCCTTTTTCAATAAGCTGGATCAAGCACTCCGTGAGGTTTGTCATTGGAACAGAGATCCATTTGACCGGAGAACCATGTTGGAGGTCCGTAACCTGTTTGAAACGGATATCAATGTTGACGAAGATGGCGAATCCGAAATTGAAAAAGAACTTGCCTCGTCCTATCATCGGCATGACTATTCGCGCTTTTACTATTTCAACGAATTCGATCAGATGTCCGGCAATACCATCAACGATATGGTGGCTCAATATTTGCACGGCTGCAAACTGTACTGCGTCTTCTCCAAGAAAGCACAGATGCTTGCTGTCATCAAAGCCCTTGATACTGCCCTTACGCAAAGGGGGTTAGTCCGTAATCGCGACAACATCGAAATTGCATTTGACGAGCAAAAAAGCCATATTCCTCTGGCTGAGTCTGTTGGGGATATGTTCATGGGATTCCATTGTTCCATGAGTGTATTGAGTGCGCCCTTTGATAAGAATACGACTTCCTTCGCAATCCCAAATGGCAGTTACAGTTCTGCCCAGAAACGCATACTCGAAAAGCTTAGTGAGCAGAGCCAGTTTAACTTTGAGCAGTACCAAGTTGAACATGCAACCCCCGAAAAGAATATTGTCATTCGTGCTGGTGCCGGTACTGGAAAAACCTATACCATGATTTCTCGCATTGGCTTTATCTGCTATACGCAAAATGTCCCGCTGCAGAAGATGGCCGACCGCATTGTGATGATTACATTCACCAATGAAGCTGCCGACCAAATGGAGGAAAAGCTCAAAGCATATTTCAAAAATTGCTACCTGGTAACCTCAAAACCCGATTATCTGCAGATGATCTCCCAGATTGACCATATGCAGATAAGCACCATTCACTCCTACGCCAAGAACCTTATCGCTCAGATGGGTACTTCGTTTGGATATGGAATTGACTTAAGTATTACATCCAGCGAGTTTTATCGCCGTAAAAAGATCTCTGATTTGCTTGATGCCTATATTTATCAAAAAGAAATGGAGCAGGGCAAAAACTATACCGACAAGCTGGGTATGCCTGTTTATGCTATCCGTGACAGCATCCTTGATTTTATCGGAAAACTTCACAACAAGAGTGTAGACATTGGAGCTATTGAACCCCAAGACTTCGGGACCCTTCTGAACAATGAATCTCACGGCGAACTGCATGAGCTTCTTGCGAGTGTAATTCCTGCCGTGGAGCGTGAATACTTTGAGGAACTCATTGAGGACAACAAAATTCACCTTAGTTCCATGATGTCTGTTCTCAATCGTTTTATCAACAATCCAGAAAGCGAAAGCAGAATCAGGGAACTAAAAAAAGATAAACACGCCCAGCAGTTTATGTTCGTCGATGAGTTCCAGGACACCGATGACTCTCAAATCGAGTCTCTGCTGCGTATTTCACAGGTTCTTGATTATAAGCTGTTCCTTGTAGGCGATATTAAGCAGTGTATTTACCGTTTCCGTGGCGCAAAGGAAAAAGCCTTTGACCAATTAGGTATCGCAGAAAATCCCGATAAATGGTTGGAGTTCTCTCTGCAGCGGAACTACCGCACCGACAAGCATTTACTTGATATCTTTGATCGGTCCTTTACCAAATGGGGAAAACTGGACGACGAACTTCTTACTTATGATGAAGATAAGGACAGGCTTATTGGAACACAGGATTATAACGGCAAGTATTTAACCAGTGTAAATCGTTTCTATCGTAGGCTTCCCACCACAAGCGAAGAGATGCGCATCCCAATTCTTGTTGAAGAAATCAAGCGCATTCAGAAGCGTATCCAGTATGAAGAGAGCCATGGCATGAAGCTCTCTGCAAAAGAAAAGAGCATTGCAATCCTTGTTCGCGAAAACTGGCAGGCTGACATGATTCGTACAGATTGTGCCCGACTCGGAATTAGCGTACACACCAACACAGGCGGTGACTTGTATATGTCCCAGCCTGCCATTGATATGCTCACTTTGGTTAACGCGCTGGTACATTTCGATGAGGCCGACTACTTGTACAACCTCGTAACATCGAACTTTTTTAATCTCGACATTCCTAAATCCAATCTGTACGAAATTCGCATGAAGATTCGCACCGGCGGCTGGAGAGCAAAGACGGACGAAAAAGAGCAAGTCAATTACCTTATCAACTTCATGAACCTGATGCTTGCGAACACCGTTGATAAGAATAACAAGTGGGAATATATCGTTGCCAGCCTCAGAACGCAGCCTATTCTGCAAGCAATCCGCAAGGTCTATAACACTCTCGAGCCGTGGAAGCATTTCAGCAATGACCCATGGAAACAACACTATTATCAGTTGAATGTCGACCTTCTATTTGAGCAGATTATCAACGCCTGCAATGTAGACAGACTCACCATCAATACGCTACAGGAACATCTTCATAACAGTATCGTTTCGCAAGTATCTGTCGATAGCAGAACCCCAGCCCAAAATGAGGAAGAAACTGCTATTCAGTGTATTACGGTTCACAAATCGAAAGGCCTTGAATATGGTCATGTAATCATGCCATTCTGCTCGGCATCTATGGACTTCATCAAAAGGACGCAGTTGCAGATCAGCACCACCAAGTATCAAGGTAGATATCGTATTGGATATAGCATGAGCGTGGGCGATTCCGGCGAAACCGTCCAGAACGACTTCTATGATGAAATCATTGAGAAGTCTGAAAAGGCCCGCGAGGAAGCTCGTGTCCTCTATGTTGCTATGACAAGATCAATTCGACCCTTCTCTTGGATTGAGATCCAAGGAAAGCATAATCTGTCTTGGCAGAATCTCATAGAAACGGAGGTCTAAGAAATGCCGTTTAAAATCTACACATACGAAGACCCTTACAAGTTAGATAAAGCGGATTTCTGGAGTGAGATTTCTGCCTTGCCCCACTTCTGCAGTGCACGAACCCTTGTCAATGGCCTCAAGGATGTATTGGGCGATAGTATCAAGGGCTTAATCTGCCCGCTGGATGAACTTGTCCAGCATGAAGAGGTCTACATGCAGTGGACCGACAATATTAGCCTTCGGGTGCAGCAGTACAGCGCTTTTTCCTCTGCTTTCAAGCAGCTGTTAGAGAAGCGCAGAATAAGCAAGCCTTTCCACATGGCTTTAGAGCAGAACCAGAATCATTTCCTCGAAGCTATACGCCTGTTTATTGAGCTTGACATCTCCGCATCTGCTATTGACGGAAGTAAGGGCAATACCGAGCAAAAGCTCTTTGTTCACATGCTCAAAAAGGCACAGGAAAGCTCTCTCTTCCGTTTTCCCCAAACACCTTCTCGCGAGAAACTAAAGGAGATTGTTGTTTCGCTCGCCAAGAAGGAAGTCGAAGAATGTACTGGAACACCACAGGAAGTAAAGCGTTGTGAAAGAGCGGTTGGCGCAACCAAGGAGCTGCCGTTTGACAGCATCGTTGTTCATGGTGTACATCAGTTTACGCCGGTGCAGCTCCACCTCCTGCTTGCTATGGAAAAGATGGGTATAACCATCATTTTCCTGTTCAATTATCAGAAGAAGTATTCCAAGATTTACTCCTCTTGGAACGATATCTATGGGTGCTTTGAAGTGCCCATCCATCACGATACTGTTGTTCGCGAGTACACACCTCCCACTATGCAGAATCCGAGCAACGCTCTGGCTTGTGCCCTTGGTGAGATATGCGAGGACAGAAATGCCGTAGGTAGTGGCATGCTCAGAAAGTGGTATAAGCTGTACAAGAGTGTTCAGCTTATGGAGTTCGCGAATATTACCGAGTACGCGCACTTTGTTTCCAACCACTTTGATGCTGCCATTCAGCGCTATTCCGAATCGCGTAGCGTCATGGAAAGAGGCAATGATGTGTGGAGTAATGCGGCTGTTCTGCGGCATTTAGATGAGCAGGTATATACTGCAAATCGCGATGTACATACGCTGTTAAAAATCTATTACCCCGAATATGCCAAAGACCGCCATTTCCTCTCCTATCCTATTGGCCAGTTCTTCTCTGCGATTTATCGTCTTTGGGATTATGAGAATAGCAAGATTATCTTTGATGTTAATGCTATCAAAGAGTGCTTGTCCTCTAACATTCTAAGCGTTGCCCCCGGCGAAGTGCTGCTCCGAACTTTCTACAATGTTGAGATTCTCTTTGAGAATGTAACTACATATGACGAGTTTCAGCGCGAGATTGTTGAGGGGTATGCAAAGAACTATGACAAACTGGCTGGTACCCCTGGCAATGATGCTCTTTCTGAGCTTAAAAACCTGTCTATCTACAATAAGTACAAAGTCACCAAGAAGGACTTGCTTGCCCTTATTCGTGCTATCGAAGAGATTAACGAGATAGCCACATACCTTTTCGCATTGGACAATTCTCGCGAGGACTTCATCAACTTTGGTAAGCACTTCCACAATCTTGAAGAGTTCCTCAAGCAGCGTGAATTGGCACTTGCAAATGAGCAGGAGCGAGCTTTGATTACCGCACTTCAGCTGCGTCTGGATAAGATTAAACCAGAACGGTCCACTTTTTCCGGAACATTCCGAGACTTGAAAGAGGGCCTCTACTACTATCTGAAACAGAAGAACGACGAAGATCAAGGCGTTGACTGGATTGTAAAGAACTACGAACAGATTGATGGCGATATTCTGCAAAGCAAGCGCCAGTTTGAAAGAGAGCAGCACAAGGTCTACCACTTTGCCTGTGTATCTGACCGTGACATGAATATGACCGTCAACGATCAGCTACCGTGGCCGCTGACTGATGAGTTTATTCGTGCTGCTTATTCTCCTATTGACCTGCAGTTTCAGGTTTACTACACAGCGCTGGGCGAACGCAGTAACTTCCTCAGATACGCTCTTTTCTACGGCCTGTGCTACAACCGCTGTGATGCTCGTCTCAGCTATGTTAAGCAGTACGGAGATGAAACAACCGAGCCTTATGCATTGCTGACCATCTTGGGATTGAAGCCTAAAGCTGAACTTTTAGAAAGCGTCAACAAGCCTGCCCCGTTCTCTATTTCTGTTGACCAAGAACTTACCAAAGGAATCAAGTATGATCGATTCCAAATGATGGACATGTTCCTATGCCCGTATCGTTTCTTTTTGGATTATGTAATGGATAACAGCCCGGTCGTACAGGGCAACTTCCTGTATCAAAAGTATTTTGAGAATCTGCTGATCGAAGCGGTATGGAAACGGGTCGGCAAACACAAGCGTTCTGACGCCATGAAATACCTGTCCAAGATTTTGGAACAGGAAGCACAAAAACTTGAGCCATTCTTCAAATTCTGGAAAGCGACCGAGATCTTCGACCTCAAAGCAAGAGCAAGGAACTACCTTGTTCATGAAGTTATTACAAATGGCAGTGGTTTGTTTGTCAAACCATATGACTCCGAGCACATGAATATGCGCAAGCACTTTGGTGCAGCATTGTTTGCGGTCGATGTTTCTGAAGTGGAAAGAAAGAATCCATATCAAGAATTTGAGGCACTTGTACGAAGAGATGGATGGAATAAAATCTATTCTCTCCACCGATTACCACTACCCGGAAATCAGGAAAAAGCAGATATCCTTCGCAATGAGACAAAACTATATCTAAATCAAGCTTGCCGAAAAGACAAGACGGCAATTCCTTCCGATTGGTGTATCTATTGCGTTCATAGAGAGAATTGTATGGAATCTTTCCTACGCAGCGAGGTCGGCATGTCCAGCTCTAGAAATGAACCCTGCATCAATCGCTCTGTCAGAGCAAATGCCCCTGCCAAAACCACTTTGCCTCCTGTGTGTGAGCAGGAAATTATTGATGTGGAGGCAGTTCCCGCTGAACCTATTGTCCCTGCAACCGCAAGCATTATCGACACTGCACCTGCGGTAGAAGCTCCTATCGTGGAAACTCCTGTTGTGGATGTTCCCGCTGTAGAAGCTCCTGCTTCTGAAGTTGTCTTTGTGGAATCTCCTGCTGCAGAAGTACCGACTCATGTGGATACTCCCAAGTCTCCGGAATTGAGTATCTTCGAGCAGATGTTTCGGCAGATTCAAGAAATGGTGGAGGGAAACCGACAGGAAATTCAGAGTCTAAAGGGTGAACTTGCTGCAAGACAGTCTCGCCGCGAGGATACTACGCGTATTCAAGCTCGATTGGAAGACGAAGAGCACAGAAGCCAAGAGCTTCTGGACAAGCTTGCGGAAACTGAGAGTCGCCTTGCAACGAGTGAAGCACAAGTGAAGAAGCAAAGGGAACTTGAGTTTACAGAGAGCGAACTTGCCGAGCTGCG
>ERZ780166.1715-NODE-1715-length-10967-cov-2.158999_pt1 | contig 10967 bp, 9 predicted proteins | sample MGYA00511366_ERZ780166 | MGnify/ENA primary metagenome ERZ780166 (study PRJEB29588, sample SAMEA2162231) | human gut metagenome | biome: human gut; feature: human-associated habitat; material: faeces | place: Denmark | collected 2008/2010 ...
TAAGGAAAGAATATATTAGAAATAGTTAGAATAAACATATAATGTGTTTCCAATAGTTTATATAAAACAATAGTGTTGGAAATATATTTCCAACACTATTGACATAATGGAATTCATGTAATAAAATAAAATATAAGAGGTGGTAGATGTGATCCAAAGAGAAGCGTATTTACAACAATTAATTAATTTTAAAGATATTAAATTAATTAAAATTATAACTGGAATTAGAAGATGTGGTAAGTCAACATTATTTGATATATATATAGATTATTTGAAAAGTCAAAATATAGGAAAAGAGCAAATAATACAGGTGAATTTAGAAAATCCAGATATGAAATTTAATGACTATATGGAATTATATAATTATATAAAAGAAAAAATGATTAAAGACAAAATGAATTATATTTTTATTGACGAAGTACAAAATGTTCCAAATTTTCAAAAAGCAGTTGATGGACTGTTTATAAAAGAAAATGCTGATATATATATAACTGGTTCGAATGCATATCTTTTATCTGGAGAGCTTGCGACATTGCTTTCTGGTAGATATATAGAAATAAAAATGTTACCGCTTTCATTTAAAGAATATTTATCTGCTTTTGACAGTAAAATAGATAAAAACGAAAAATTACTAGAATACTTTAAATATGGAGCGCTACCACAAACAGTAGAATTATATAAAATAAATCCAGATTTAGTAGATTCTTATTTAGATGGAGTACTTTCTACTGTGGTATATAAAGATATTATGATGAGGAAGAACATAAATAATAGATTAATATTAGAAAGTGTATTAAAATATATTTTTAGCAATATTGGAAGTCAAATAACAACTAAAAAAATAAGTGATACATTAACAAGCATGAATAGGGCGACTAGCAATCATACTGTAGAAAATTATATTAGTGCACTTTTAGAAGCATATTTAATATATAAAGTAGATAGATTTGATATTAGAGGAAAAAATGTATTGTCAAGCGGATATAAATATTATATGGTCGATTTGGGATTTAGAAATCATTTATTAGGGAAAAAAGCAGGCCAAGATATGGGACACATATTAGAAAATATTGTGTACTTAGAATTATTAAGACGAAATTACAAGGTATATACGGGTAAAGTAGATAATTTAGAAGTTGATTTTGTAGCAGAGAATAAGGAAGGATTAGAATATTATCAAGTAGCTTTAACTACGAGAAACGAAGAAACGCTAGAAAGGGAGCTAAGATCATTACAAAGAACAGGTGATTTTTATCCAAAATATATATTAACGATGGATAATGATTTAGATACAGATTATAATGGGATAAAAAAGATAAATGTAATTGATTGGTTACTAGGAAAATAAAAATGTTATAAAAATGTAATATTTATGTAAGCAAAAATGTATAAAAAGATTAATTGTGTATTAAAAATGAAATTTAGGAGGAATTTAAAATGAAAATAGTAGCAGTAACAGCATGCCCAACAGGAATAGCTCATACTTATATGGCACAGGAGGCAATTGAAAAAGAATGTAAAAAGAGAGGATATGAAGTTCAAGTAGAAACTCAAGGAAGTATGGGAATTGAAAATGAACTTGAACAAGAAGATGTTGATGGAGCTGATGTAGTAATATTAGCTGTAGCAATTGGTATTGATGGGGAAGACAGATTTGAAGAAAAGATGGATGAAGGAAAGGTACTTCAAGTAGAGCCAGGAGAAGTAATAAAAGATCCAGCAAGTATTATTGACCAAGCAGAAAAATTATAAAAAGATTGGAGAGATGAAAAATGAGTAAGGATAACAAGATATGGAAAGACATACAAAAAGCCTTTAATACAGGGGTTTCTTATATGCTACCAGCAGTAGTTATTGGAGGTATTTTTCTAGCAATTGCTTTATCAACAGGTAATGCTGGAGAATCTGGAATGGAAATTACTTCACCTTTTATGAAAAACTTAAATGACTTAGGGTCAGCTGGTTTTGCAATGATGATTCCAATACTATCTGGATATATTGCATATTCACTTGCAGGTAAACCTGGAATTGCACCAGGAATGATTTTAGGATATGTTGCAAATAATCCTATTGGAGAATCTCAAGTAAAAACAGGATTCTTAGGAGCTATGATTTTAGGAGTAGCAACAGGATATGTAGTTAGATGGTGTAAGAAATGGAAAGTTCCAGCTACTTTAAAATCAATAATGCCTATATTGATTGTACCTATTTTTACAACTTTTGTTTTAGGAATTATTTATATCTATGTTATTTCAGTACCTATTGGTTTAGCAATGGATTGGTTAGTAAAAGTTTTAGGAACATTACAAGGTGGAAGTGCTATTATTCTTGGATTAATAATTGGTGCTATGACTGCTGTTGATATGGGTGGTCCTATAAATAAAACTGCTACTGCATTTACTTTAGCATTAATGGCAGAAGGAATTTATGCACCAAATGGAGCACATAGAATAGCTTGTGCAATACCACCTTTAGCTCTTGCAATATCAACATTTATTGATAGAAAGAAATATACTTCAGAAGATAAAGATTTAGGTATTTCAGCATTCTTTATGGGATTAATAGGAATAACAGAAGGTGCAATTCCATTTGCAATAAAAGATATGAAGAGAGTTTTACCAGCTTTAATAGTAGGAAGTGCAGTTGGTGGAGCTATAGGAATGATGAATAATGTTGAAGCATTAGTACCACATGGAGGATTAATCATTTTACCAGTTGTAAACGGTAAACTATGGTATACTATAGCAATTGTTGTAGGGTCTCTTGTATCAGCAGCAATATTACATTTTACAAAACCTAATTTAGAAGTTAAGGAAGAAAAAGTTGAAAAATAATTAGTTACCACAATAATGTGTAATAGATTTAAGATATTAATAATTTACCGCAATAATAGGTAAATATTTAAAATATTGGAATATAGAATTTAAAATATATAAGTGATATTATTTAGCCATAGAAGAAATTAAAAAATAATATTAAAGGGAGGAGGATAAAATGGTAGATATAATAAATAAAAATCTAATGAAACTTAATCTTAAAAGTAATACTAAAGAAGAGATAATTAAAGAACTAGCGAGTTTAATAGATAAAGAAAATAGGTTAAACGATTACGAAAAATATGTTCAAGAAGTATTGCATAGAGAAAGCCTTACTACAACAGGTATTGGGTTTGGAATAGCAATACCACATGGAAAAGGGGGAGTTATTTCAGAACCAGGTCTTGCAGCAATGGTAATACCAGATGGAGTTGATTTTGAGTCATTAGATGGAAAACCAGTAAAATTATTATTTTTAATTGCAGCACCAAATAGTAAAGATAACTTACATCTTGAAGTTTTAAGCAGATTATCAGCTCTATTAATGAATGAAAAATTTAGAAAAGACTTATTAAAAGCAAAAACAAAGGAAGAATTTTTGAAGATAATAGATGAAGCAGATGATGAAAAATCAAATAATAAATTAGAAAATAATAAAGATAAAGAAAGTGCATCAACCAAAATGAATAAAGGCTATGAATTATTAGGAATTACAGCATGTCCAACAGGAATAGCACATACTTATATGGCAGCAGAAAGTCTAGAACAAATGGGAAAAGAACTAGGGCATCCAATAAAAGTAGAAACACAAGGTCAATCTGGAACAAAAAATAAGTTTACAGATGAAGAAATTCAAAATGCAAAAGCAATAATAATAGCAGCAGATGTAAAAGTTGATTTATCAAGATTTGACGGCAAAAGAGTTCTAAGAACAAGCGTATCAGAAGGAATTCACAAACCAAAAGAATTAATAGAAAAAGCATTATATTCTGAAAATGATATTCCAATTTATCATCATCAAGGAAATAAAAGAGAAAATGTAGAAATGGAAAAGCCAAAAGGAAATTTATATAACCATTTAATGAATGGTGTAACACATATGTTACCATTTGTTGTTGGTGGAGGTATATTAATAGCAATAGCATTTTTACTAGATGATTATTCTTTAAATCCAGCAAACTTTGGAATGAATACACCAGTCGCAGCATTCTTTAAAACAATTGGAGGAATAGCATTTGACTTTATGTTATGTATCTTATCTGGATATATAGCTATGAGTATTGCAGATAGACCAGGTTTAGCAGTTGGTTTTGTTGGTGGAGCCGTAGCAAAAGCAGGAACAACATTTGCATCTTTAACAAACCCAGATGTTGTACTTGTAAGCTCTGGATTTTTAGGAGCTTTAATAGCTGGTTTTATTGGTGGATATGTTGTACTTTTATTAAGAAAAGTTTTTTCTTTCTTGCCAAAAAGTTTAGAAAGTGTAAAACCTATATTAATATATCCTGTAGGGGGAATTTTGCTAATAGGATTAATAATGCTAGCAATTAACCCAGCAGTAGGGGCAATCAACACAGCATTAAATAATTTCTTATCATCAATGCAAGGAGCAAATAAAATAATATTAGGAGCAATTTTAGGTGGTATGATGTCTGTTGACTTAGGTGGACCAGTAAATAAGGCTGCATATACTTTTGGAACAGGAATGTTGGCAGAGGGCCATTATGAGATAATGGCGGCAGTTATGATTGGTGGAATGGTTGCACCACTTGCAATAGCTCTTTTAGCAACATTCTTTCCAAAAAAATTGCCTAAAAAGGAGAGACAAGCAGGTTTACTAAATTACGTTATGGGATTGTCATTTATATCAGAGGGAGCAATTCCATTTGCATCAGCAGATCCACTTCGTGTACTTGTTTCTTGTGTAATTGGTTCAGCTGTTTCAGGGGCATTGTCAATGGCTTTTAATTGTACTTTAATGGCTCCTCATGGTGGAATTTTTGTCTTGCCTTTGATTGGTAATTGGGCTTGGTATGTTGTAGCTCTTGCAGCAGGTTCATTTGTTGCAATGGGAATTATGGCTGCTTGGAAGAAAAATGTTTGGGAGGAGAAATAAGAATAAAAAAGCAAATGTTGTTATTGAAAATGAAACAGGTCTTCATGCAAGGCCTGCAACTGAACTAGCAAAACTTGCAATGAAGTATAAGTGTACTATTAATTTAATTGTTAATGGAAAGTTGATTGATGCTAGGTCTCCTCTTATGATTATGTCTGCTGGGATAAAGAATAAAACAAAGTTGGAGATTATATGTGAGGGAGAGAATGAAGAGATGGCATTAGAGGATGTAAAGAATTTTTTAGAAAATAATATTGGAGGGTAATTATATGCTTGTTGGAAAAGGAGTTTCAGATGGAATCGGACTAGGAAAAGTCGTAATTTTAAAAGAAAATGAACTAAAAATAGAAAAACTAAAAATTGAAGATATATCAGCAGAAAAGCAACTTGTTTATAATGCAATAAAAGAAGTAGAAAATGAAATAGAATATTTAATACAAAATATATCAGGGACAGAAAAAGAAATAATGCAAGCATATTTAATGATATTACAAGACCCAAATTTAACAGAAGAGATTATAAAAATAATAGAACAAGAAAAATGTAATAGCTCATATGCAGTAGAAAATGGACTAAATAAAATAATAAAAACATTTGAGAAAATGGATGATCCATATATGTCTGCAAGAAGTAGAGACATAGAAGATATGAAAAAAAGAATATTATCAAAATTGTTAAATATAAAAGAAATTGATTTATCAAAATTACCAGAAAACACAATACTTGTTGCAAAAGAATTATCAACATCAGATACTGCAAAAATTAATTTAAAAAATATTTCGGGAATTATCACAGAGATTGGTGGTGTTAATTCACATATGGCTATAATTGCTAGAACTAATGAGATACCAGCAATTGTGGGAATAAAGCATATTTTTGAAAACATAAAAGAAAGTGATTACATTGCTTTAAATGGAAAAACAGGGGAAATATTTTTAAATCCAAAGAAAGAAAAGATTGAAGAACTTACCAAAAATCAGGAGAGTTTAAAACAAGAAAAATTAGAATTAGAAAAATATAAAAATGAAAAAACTATTACAAAAGATGGACATCAAGTTGAACTTTTAGCCAATATTGGAGGACCACAAGATATACAAATTGTAATTGATAATACAGCAGAGGGTGTCGGATTACTAAGAAGTGAATTTTTGTATATGGATGCAATAGATTTCCCATCAGAAGATGAACAATTTATTGCATATAAAAAGATTGCGGAAAGTCTAGAAAATAAAAGACTTGTTATTAGAACATTAGACATTGGTGGGGACAAGGATTTAAAATATATGAAACTTCCAAAGGAGGAAAATCCATTTTTAGGTTATAGAGCAATACGTATTTATTTAGATAATGTTGATTTATTTAAAGTTCAACTTAGAGCAATTTTAAGAGCAAGTAGTTATGGAAATGTTTCAATAATGTTTCCTATGATTTCATCAGTTGATGAGTTACGAAAGTCAAAAGAAATTATTGAAGAAGTAAAAAAAGAATTGAATTCAAAAAATATAAAGTTTAATGAAAATATAGAAGTTGGAATTATGATTGAAATACCTTCTTCTGCTATAATGGCTGATGAGCTTGCGAAAGAGTGCGATTTTTTTAGTATAGGGACAAATGATTTAATTCAATATACTATTGCTGTTGAAAGAGGGAATGAAAAACTTACTAATTTGTATTCTCATTATAATCCCGCTGTTATTAGATTGATTAAATCTGCAATTGATGGTGCTCATAAAAATGGAATTTTGTGTGGTATGTGTGGAGAAGCGGCTGGTGATGTAAATTTTATTCCTTTGCTTGTTGGGCTTGGTCTTGATGAATTTTCTATGAATGCTAATAAGATTTTGAGTGTTAGAAAGCTAATTACAGGTTTAAATTTTGAAGAATGCAAAAAGCTTGCAAATAATGTTTTACATTTAGCTTCGACAGAAGAGGTAAAAGATGAGTTAGAAAATTTTAGTTAAGTTTAGTTTGTAATAAACTAAGCTTTTTTTAATGCAACAGAATAAAATGTAAAAAAGCATAAACTCAGAACCAGAACATATATTGTAATAATAAAATTTAAGGTGGTGAGCTTGTGAAAGATACATACACAGTAGCATTAGCAGGAAACCCAAATGTAGGAAAATCAACAATATTCAACAATCTAACGGGAATGCATCAACATACAGGAAACTGGACAGGAAAAACAGTAGCAAATGCAACTGGTGAAGCAATAATCAATAACAAAGAATTCACATTTGTAGATATTCCGGGTACATATTCAATAATGTCAAATTCAGAAGAAGAAGAAATTGCAAGAGATTACATATGTTTTGGAAATCCAGATGCAACAGTAATTGTAGTTGATGGTACATGTTTAGAAAGAAATTTGAACTTAGTTTTTCAAATTATGGAAATTACAGAAAATATAATAGTTTGTGTGAATTTATTAGATGAAGCAGAAAAAAAGAAAATAAAAATTGATTTAAAAAAATTGGAAAAATTATTAGGGGTACCTGTTGTTGGAACAGTTGCGAGAGATAAGAAAACACTGGAAAATTTAAAGAATACAATATACAAAGTTTGCGAAGGAGAAATACATCCATATGCAAATGAAGTTAAATATGAACCAGAAATAGAGGAAAATCTTGAAAAAGTAGCAGAAACTTTTAAGATGGATACAAATATAAAAGAATATTCAGAAAAGAAAAATATTGAAAGTGATACAATAGTTGAAGAAAAAAGAAATATATCAGAAAGATTGTATAGGTGGATTGCTATAAAATTAATAGATGGTGAAGAAAAAATATTGAATTCAATTCAAGAAAATTTAGAGTTAAATTTAGAAGAACAAGAAATAGAACAAGCGGTAATTGAAGCTAAGCAAAATTTAGAAAAAAAGGATATAACATCAAAAAATTTCAAAGATAAAATAGTTGCAGACATTATGAAAAAAGCAGAAGAAACAGCAAGAGAAGTTTGCACTTTTGAAAATGAAAATTATAGAGAAAGAGATTTAAAAATAGACAAAATTTTAACATCAAAAACATTTGGAATTCCAATAATGATATTGTTTTTAGGTATAATTTTTTGGATAACCATAGTGGGAGCAAACTATCCATCAGAATTTTTATTTAATGTATTCAATTGGTTCCAAGATAAACTAGTATATTTTGCAAATTATATACATAGCCCAGCTTGGCTTTCAGATATGTTAATAAATGGTGTGTATAAAACATTAACTTGGATAATTGCTGTAATGTTGCCACCAATGGCTATATTTTTTCCACTGTTTACAATCTTAGAAGATTTAGGCTATCTTCCAAGAATTGCATTTAATATGGATGGCTTTTTTAAAAAAGCTTGTTGTAGCGGAAAACAAATGATTACAATGTGCATGGGAGTGACAAAATGGTACTTTTTTTATTTGAGCAATATTTATGTCACTCAAATTCTTTATTTGCCTGAGTTTATCAGACATATCTATATTAATTAATTCTTTTGTACTTAATATGATTTGTAATTCTGATTTTTCATTGTTATCTTTAACAATTATTTTATCCAAAAATTTTTCAATATATTGTTCTAAGTTATTTTCAGTTACATCAAAGTTTTTTAAGATGTTTTCGTTTAACATATTTAGATATTGTTTTTGATTCTTCTTTTTAATAGTTTGCTTTTGAAAATATTCTAATTTTTCTTTTAAATCTATTATTTGATTTTCAATAAGTACATTCTTTGCTTTTAAATCTTCTTTGCTTAAAATACCATCTAAAGTTAAATCTAATAGTTTTCCTTTTTTACTTAAAAGATTATCAATTTGATTTTGTAATTCTATTTCTTTATTAGTAGTATTTTCATTAAATAAAATTTCACTGTAAAAAGAAAGTAGTTCTTTAGAAATTTCATCTTTATATTTTTCATAAGATTTAAAAACATTTAACAAAATATTATAAATATCTTGTTCTAAAATAAATGGGGTAGGGCAGTTCCTCCTACCTGTATTATTATAATCCTGGCATATCCAACGAATAATATCTCCTTTTGTTTTATAATGTTTAATTTTTCTAACAAAACCACATTGATGTTTTTCACAATATATTTTCCCAGATAAAGCATATTTACTTTGGTGTTTTTGATACGTGCTTGCAGATTTACTTCGTTCAAATAATTTTTTATTTGCTTTTTCCCATAATGATTTACTAACAATAGGGGGAACAGCAATATTATCCTCATAGACTTTCCATTCAGATGGCTTATTAAAATTTCTTTTTTTACTTCTATAATCTACAACTGTAGATAAGCCACCAGTATAAAAACCTTTATATTTAGGATTTTGAATAATATTTTTTAAAGTGTTTTGATGAATAGGATTACCATTTCTATTTATCATTCCTTTATCCTTTAAATATAAAGATAAATTTTTTAATCCTATTTTTTCATCATTTGCATATACTTCAAAGATTTCTTTTACAACTTTTGCTTCGTCTTCATCAATTACTAATTTTCCATCATTTTTCTTATAACCCCAAATATTATCTGTACCTAAGACTCTTCCTTTTTCAATAGACCTTTTAAAGCCAAATTTAGTTCTTTCAGATAATTTTCTAACTTCATCTTGTGCCATACTAGACATTATAGTAAGTCGTAGCTCTCCATCATTAGAAGCAGTTATAATGTTATCAGAAGTAAAATATACACAAACATCATACTCTAATAATTTTCTAGTATAAAGCAGACTATCAATAGTATCTCTCGAAAATCTTGAAACTTCTTTTGTCACTATTAAATCAAAATATTTATTTTTTCCATCTTCAATCATTCTCATAAAATTTTCTCTTTTCTTAGCAGCAGTTCCTGTAATTCCTTCATCAACATAACCATCAATATATTGCCAGTTCTTGTTTGATTGTATATATTCTTTAAAATATGTAACTTGATTATCTAGTGAATGTAATTGTTCTTCTTTATCAGTTGAAACCCTAGCATAATATGTAACTTTTAAGGGTAAATCAAAAATTGTTTTTCCGATTTGCTAATTGTTGTCTCATTTCATATAAGGTCATTTTTTACTCCTTTCAGGTGAAAATTATATAATTAAAACTTTTTTATAATATCATATTGTTTAAAGTTCTCCATCATTTTTGCACAATAATCTTAATAATTTCTCTTTAATAATTTTGTATGTATTTTCATCTATTAGACTATCATCATAGAGCTTTTGATTAATTATATCTTCAATGTTATATTTTATAAAATTCTCTTTCATAGTCCATATATATTAAAATTTTATATTTATTATTCATTATTTATTATTAGAATATATAAAAGTTTTAATGATTTATCTGGTATAAGAATTATCTTTGAAGAAACATATAGAAAAAGAAAAAATATAATAGACAAAAATAAAAGAAGATAGAGAAATTTCATCTTCTTTTAGCATAAATAATATTATATTTGAACATCTTTTAATAATTTATTTATTTTTATAGTAACAGTAGCGACAAATTTTAAAACATTATAATAAATCCATAGAGTTTTCATATCATTTGATTTTTTTAATATATTAGGTTCAAACATTACACCTGTATTAAACCTTATATATATATTATTATTTTTTAGTACTATTTCAAATTTGATTTTATAAGTATTATAAAAATATAATAATTCTTCCATAATATCATGAGTTAATATTTCCATTGCTAAGATTTTAGAATTGCAATATACATCAAAATACTTTTCAAAATCTGTACTATCCATTTTAACTCGATTATAGTTATTATTAAAACCATATTCATGTGTTTGAATTCTTATTTCGTCTGTTAAGTAACTATTTAATTTAGTTGCAGAGAATATTCCTTCATAAACCATATTTAAAAATTCACCTTTATTATTAACATTTTCTAAGGCAATATTACACATTTGAATACTAGTACCATTTTCATTGTATCCATCGATATAATCATCAGTTACAAATTTATTAAATTTATTATCATCAAATTTAGCATCTAGGTAATAACTAAGTAAATTTTTTCCAGCATATTGATGATAATTCA
>ERZ780166.1721-NODE-1721-length-10937-cov-2.363904_pt1 | contig 10937 bp, 9 predicted proteins | sample MGYA00511366_ERZ780166 | MGnify/ENA primary metagenome ERZ780166 (study PRJEB29588, sample SAMEA2162231) | human gut metagenome | biome: human gut; feature: human-associated habitat; material: faeces | place: Denmark | collected 2008/2010 ...
CAACGCTCCGGCCAGAATAGCCGCCTCGCGCAGATTCAAATCCTTTGCCTGCTTGTTAAAAAAACGTTTCGCCGCCGTATTCAGCCCGTACGCGCCGCTGCCGAAAAACACCCGGTTCAGATATATGTTCAAAATCTGTTTCTTGCTGAAGTGCTTTTCCAGCCACTGTGCCAGCAGATATTCCTGCACTTTGCGCCGGATGCTTTTCTCCCGGGTCAGAAACAGGTTTTTCGCCACCTGCTGCGTAATCGTCGACGCCCCGACCAGCCGTTTGCCTTTGGCATAATTGACGACATTCGTAAATACCGCGCGCGTAATCCCCAGCAGATCTATCCCCGGATGCGAATAAAAATGCTTGTCTTCGGCAGCGATAAAAGCCTGCTTGACCCGCTCGGGAATTTTATCCTCGGGCACGAAAATACGCTTCTCCGCCGCATATTCCATCAGCACCTGCCCGTCGCCGGCATACAGGCGCGTCGTAACCGGCGGCTCGTATGTTGCCAGCTTCGTATAGTCGGGAATATCAAACCCGGCCGTTTTAAACCAAACAAAAATGCCCGCAAACAGCAACACTGCCAGCAGCAGCCCGAAACTGACCAAATTCACCAAAAGCTTATACATTAAAACATCCGCAAAACAATAGAGTCGTCCTGAAAAATCTTTATAAATATACAGTCCGTTCCCCGCTTGGCAACCTCTATTTAAGCCTTATACCCATAATATTAAGCCCGTAACATTAAGCCCGCAACCTCCGCCGCACCGCAACCCGGACGCTGCGTTTTCTCCTCTTCCTTTTCTGCCCTTCCTCTCCCGTTCAGGCAAAACTAAAGCCCTCTCCAAAGAGAGGGCTTAAAACTGGTGCACTCGGCGGGGTTCGAACTCACAACCTTCTGATCCGTAGTCAGATGCTCTATCCAATTGAGCTACGGGTGCATCTGTTTTTCAAACAACAAAGCTTTAATAGCGCGATTCATTTTTTTTTGCAAGTGTTATTTTTATTAATTTAAAAGAATTTTAATCTATTTGACCTAAAATTCGTTTCAGGTTCGATGTAAAATAAACGATAAATATAAATTCTTACTTGTTTTTTTGCAAAATAGTCTTTACAAAAGAAGATAAAAGTGTAAAAAGCAATCAGATATGTAACAGGTTTTCAAAAAGGTACTTAATTCAATGAAAAAAACAGTTCTCAGATTGTCGTTGGTATCAGCCCTGTCGCTGGTTATCAGTGCCTGCTCTTTCAGCAAGGACGCGTTGTTTCCGTCTCTTGTCGGCTCAGATTCTCAGGAAGAAATCAAAACCCGCGGCACGAACATCGTCGACCTCGACGGCAACGCTCTGCCGGAGCTGGGTTCGACTAATTTTGAGCCGGTAGAGGTTTCCGAAGGCGGCAATACCGGTACCTTTGTCGGACAGAAAGTCGTTTCTTTCCGCAATGAACTTTCGCAGTTGCAGGTAGCCATTCGCCAGCACAACGCCGAACTTCAGAAAATCAGAGCTTCGGTTATCGCCAACGCTCAGCAGTATCACAAAACCGTCGGCACGATAGAGGCCAAACTGCAAGTCGGCACAACGCCGGGCAACCCGAATATGTTCGCCCTGCTGCAAAATGCCCAGAACAATATTCAGATTATGAATGCCAATACCGACGCCCTGACCCAGCTGGCCGCACGCGTCGCTTCGGATACGGCAATGACGTCATACCTGCTTGATTCCATCAAATCAGCTTACGGCGTTTCCGGCGCGGTTGACGAAGATCACCGTCAGTTAAGAATTCTGGAGAACGAAACCAATCAGACCGCTATTTTGATGAACAGCCTGCTGAATGAGGTCAATACTGACGTTATGCGTCAGCAGCAATATGTTCAGACGGCAAGAAATTACATTATTGACCTGAACAGCGCCATCAAGGTCGGCAGTTACGGCGTAAACAACGTTCCGCTGGTCGGAACCCCCGCTCCCCGCGGCAGCAGTTTTAAAATGAACGCCGGAGAGATGAGCAGCAAGCCGTTGTTTGTCGCCAAATTCAACAAGGAAAACGTTCGGTACAAAGAAGCTCTGAAAAGAGCCGTTAACAGTGCCAGAAATAAAAAACCGAACGTTATGTTTGAAGTTGTCGCCGTCAGCCCGGCCAATGGCAAGCAACTTTCAAGCGGCAGCGCCAAAAACAATGCGACCAAAATCTTTCAGGATATGGTCAACATGGGCGTAAGCGCCGACAACATTGCTCTTGCGGCACGAACCAGTGCCGAGGCTAATTCTTCGGAAGTTCACATTTACGTCAAGTAAACAGAAAAAAAACGAACCCCGCGTTAAGCGGGGTTTTTTTATGAAAAAAAATTATCCGTCATCAGGTGTTGTCAAAATCAAAAAAATAGTGCATATTAGAAGTGTATGGTTTTGCAAAAAACATACGCCGTATTAACAACTATGGAGTTTTTATGTGTATTGTAACGCCTGCTGCAGCGTCATGCAGTCTGAATGAAAATTCGGAAGTACACAGGCCGAATTTTTATCAAAAAAAGTTTTTCTTTCTTTTCAACTATGCCAGTCTGAACGACCTGGACTTCTCTGACTGCGGGGGAAACAATGTTTTGAAAGGAGTGTAACTATGCTTACTTTCAGAACATACCTGACTAAAAACGACCCCGATGCCATTTGTAAAATTGCAGCATCTACCGGATTTTTTGACGAAAACGACGTTGAGCTTAACCGCAAGCTGGCCGAAAAGGCTTTGCGCAACAAAGACTGCGGTTATGAATATATCATTGCCGAATTCGGCGGTGAACCGGTGGCTTATGTCTGTTTTGGCGAACTTCCCGATGCCCGGGAAGGGACGTTTGAAATTTTCTGGCTTTCAACATTAAACAGTTTTCGCGGCTGCGGTATCGGACACCAGCTCTTCAGCCGTCTTTCGGAAATTCTGAAGGAACGCGATGCTCAGAAGTTGTATGTGAAAACTGACAACACCGACCAATATTATCCAACGCGCAAATTCTACGAGAAATGCGGCTTCAGAAGAGAAGCGGTTTTAAAGGAATATTATGACCGCAAAGATGACTGTTGCATTTACGGCATGGATTTTGCCAAAGAGGAAGAACAATATCTGGAAGCGGCAGAATAATAAGGTTAAGGCTCCGGCAGGAGCCTTAATTTTTTATGACATAGAGTTTTCCTTTCTGCCATTGCGCATAAAAGACTTCTTCCGCCTTATTGACTTTCATTTCCTTAAGTTTCCGACGCAGCCAGCTTTCGGTTTTTTGTATTTGCCGCAGGTTTTCATGATTAATGACGCCATTTTCAATCAACAAGACGGAAAAAGCCTCTTCGCCCTTGCGCAAAACGGTCAGGTTGCCGCCAATTTCAATCTGAGCCAAAGAAACATCCTGCAGCGAATGAATATCCTTGGTTCGGAGCAGTGATAAAAAATCGGTCATATTCATGTTCATTTTCTGCAGATTACGACGATTAATTTTGCCTTTGTCGATGAGAATCGTCGGCGTGCCGATAATCAGCCGCCTCCCCCAATTGGTATGACCTATCAGATTAATAAGGTAATTGATAGAGAAATAAACGGCTATAACGACGGTAAAACCTTTCCAACCGGCTTTACCGCTAATGATATAACCGCTTAAAATAGCACTGAGAATAAAATTGCTAATCAGGTCAAACGTTGTCATCTGGCTGAACTGCCTTTTGTTTCCTGATATCTGGAAAAAAACCAGAACCAGAAAAAAGGCATAAATCAACCGTAAAGAAACCCATAAATATTCCATCTATTCCCTCCTGCCCATTGAAATATGGAGATGCCGACAAAAAAATCAAGTCCGGACGGCAGTTTGTTTTCGACAGGCAAATAAATTTATGCGTTGATAAGAAAAATTATTGACAAGCCGTTTTTATTTGCATATATTCGGTTTGACTTTTGGGGTTGTAGCTCAGTTGGGAGAGCGCTTGAATGGCATTCAAGAGGTCAGGGGTTCGATTCCCCTCAGCTCCACCATTTTTCTAACCGGCGGCCCAGCCGGTTTATTTATAGAATTTCGTTTGGGGCTGTAGCTCAGTTGGGGCGGCTAAGTAAAAACGATAAATCGTTTTTATCTGCAATGTCTTGATATCCTTGTCTGAGCAAGGGCAGCGACAGCAACCGCGGCGAAGCATAGGTACGCAAGGCGATTGGAAATCGCTCTCCGTGCCGGAATAAAAAATGGGGCTGTAGCTCAGTTGGGAGAGCGATTGGTTCGCAATCAATAGGTCGAGGGTTCGATCCCCTTCAGCTCCACCATTAACGATAAAAAAGCAGGTTTATCCTGCTTTTTTGTTATTATCCAATCGTTTTTTAGGGGATCGAACCCGGGGTTCGGTCTTGCTCCGTAAGGATGCGCATCAAAGCGCACCCTAACTGCGCTTCGGTCAAGCCAGTTGTAACGCGCGCTCTTTTCGCTGTCGCTCATCGCTTGCTAACAACTGCTACTGATTTCGGCAAAAACATTTCTCTGAATTGTTTTTGCTCTGCAATCCCCTTCAGCTCCACCATTAACGACAAAAAGCAGGTTTATCCTGCTTTTTTATTTTGACGAAAACAGCATCAACAATTAAAATCACAATGGTATATTTAAAGGAACAAGTTGATGCCTGTAGTCAGAAAAGCTTCTTTTGATGATGCCCGGGAAATCGCGGAAATCAATGCAGCAGTTTGGCAGACCGCATACAAAAATCTGCTGCCCGCAGAAGTTTTAAATACACGCAAGGCCGATGAAAAGAGAATCGACGACTGGCAACAGCGAACAGATAACGGCAAATACACCATTCTTGTCTATGACGACGGCGAGGTTTCCGGCTACTTATGGGCAGGGCCGGCTCGCGACGATATCGGAATCGTTTATGAAATTTATGCGCTTTATGTCAAAAGCGACAGACAGCGGCAGGGAATCGGGCGGGCGCTGCTTACGGCTTACCAGACACAGATTAATTATGCTCCACATTATTTATATATGCTTAAGGGCAATCTTCCCGCCGCGCGATTTTACGAAAGCATGGGCGGCAAAAATTTTCCCGAGCAGAATCGCAACAAAGAATATTCGGGACATGACATTTCCGAAGTCATTTATATTTTTGCCCGGGAATTATAAATATTTTTTCAGAAAATCGGCGTCAAAATGTTTTTCATACATGCGGTGCCGTTCGGCATAATAGCTTTCGGTATAACGGCTGGAAACGCCGGTACGATAGAATCCGGCCACGATAACGGGCAAATGTTTGAAACGGCAGCCGTTTTCTTTATAAACCAGCCATTTTTCCACATCGGCAAAAATCGGAAATTTTTCATCATAACTGCCGAACCGTGCAAAAAGGCTGCGCCGGATAAAGGCAGACTGATGGTTTATGGTATTACCGATAAAAAACTCTTTCGACAGCGAATCCGGACAGGAAACAATTTCGGAAGAACCGTCTTCGTTAATATACTGCGTATCGCCGTAAACAATCTCATTTTCGCCATTCAGATAAGGTTCAATCAGCCGAAGGATTTCCGGGTGAAAAAACACGTCGCCGGCATTCATAAAAATAAGATATTCTCCCCGCGCCCTTGCTATGCCCTTGTTCATGGCGTCATAAATTCCATTATCCTTTTCGGAAACAAAAAGCGTCATTTTATCAGCAAACTCTCGTAGCGTTTCGATACATTTTCCGGCGGAACCGCCGTCAATAACAATCCATTCATAATTTTTACAGGTTTGTTCTAAGATGCTGTCGCAAGTACGTTTGACCTCCGGTTCATTGTAGCAAACGGTAATCACTGAAATTTTCGGCATAACGACTCCTCTACGAATCACCCGGAAAACGGTTGCGGCAACCGCTGAGGCAGCCCCGGCTCCAAACCAGCAGGACTTCCGGTTCTTGGGTTTGTTCATTGACGCTTTCTGCAACAATCTTGAATCCGCAGCGACGGTAAAAACACAGCGCGCCCGCATTCCGGATATAGGCATGGAGACTCAGACGGGGCCGCCGCCGGCGGACATATTCCAGCAATCTGAGGCCAATGCCTTTTCCCTGACAATTTTCACGGACAAAAAGCGCGCCGACATAATCCCCGTTCAACAGACTGATAAATCCCTTAATCTGACGCTTATCGCAGAAAACAAAGGTTTCAGCGGCAGGCAACAGTTCAGTTCTGACCATCTCCGCACAATTTTCCCAGAAGCGCCGAGGAATGAAAGAATGCGCCGCCGCGTTCTCCCTGAACCACAGCGACATGATTTTATCCGTATCGGCAGGAACGGCTCGGCGAATCACGGTTAAATATCCAAATCATCAACAAACTTGGCACGCTCAATGATAAATTTGAAGCGCATTTCCGGATTTTTACCCATTAGGCGTTCAACCTGACGGCGAGTTTCAAAGGCTTCTTCTTTGCCCTCTTCTGTGTTGCAGGAAGGAATCAAGACCTTCAGCAGCAGGCGCTTTTTCTTGTCCATCGTCGTTTCTTTCAGCTGTTGGGCGCTCATTTCGCCCAAGCCTTTAAAGCGGCTGATTTCGACCTTTTGATTACCCTTGACTTCCCTTTTGAGGATTACATCTTTATCATCATCGTCCAGAGCATAGAAATTTTTGTTGCCGACAACAATTTTATACAGCGGCGGCGTTGCGATATACAAATGTCCATTTTCAATCAGCTTCGGCATTTGCTGATAGAAGAACGTCATCAGCAACGAAGCAATGTGCGCACCGTCAACATCCGCATCGGTCATAATGATGATTTTTTCGTAACGCAGGTTTTCTTCCCGGTAGTTTTCCTTGATGCCGCAACCCAGTGCCTCAATCATGTCCTTGATTTCCTGATTCTGGGTAATCTTGTCAAGCGAAGCGCTGGCTACGTTTAAAATTTTGCCGCGCAAAGGCAAAATCGCCTGGGTCATGCGATCGCGTCCCTGTTTGGCGGAACCGCCCGCCGAATCGCCCTCGACGATAAAGATTTCGGTATTTTCGGCCGCGGCCTGCGAACAGTCGGCCAGTTTACCGGGCAGGCGCAGTTTTTTGGTCGGCGATTTGCGGTTTTGAATTTTTTCTTCTTTTTTCTTTTTACGGCTTTCGGCGCGCTCAACCACATATTCAATCAGCGCAGCGGCATTTTCCTTGTCTGAGCTGAGCCAATGGTCAAACGAATCCTTGACGGCCTGCTCCACCAAACGAACCGCCTTGGTCGAGGTCAGCTTGTCCTTGGTCTGCCCCTGAAACTGCGGATCGCGGATAAAAACCGACAGCATGACGCAGGCATCGCTCAAAAAGTCCTCGGCCGTAACCTGAGACACTTTTTTAATATTGGCCATTTCGCCGTATTCTTTCAGACTGCGAATCAATGCCGAGCGAAAACCCAGTTCGTGCGTGCCGCCGTCGGGCGTAATGACCGTATTGCAGTAGGAATAGCAGAAACCGTTTTCATCTTCGGGCCAGGTTACCGACCATTCGACCCGTCCCTCGTCATTCGCCAGTTCGGCATCTCCGGAAAAGGCCATGCGGTTGACGGTCGGACGAGCGCCGACCTGATAATTTAAGAAATCGAGCAAACCGTTGGGATAATGCAGTTCGGCCTCCTGCGGGGTCTGGTCGCCTTCGCTGAGAATTTCGGGCGCACATTTCCAGTTGATGTGAATGCCTTTGAACAAAAAGGCCTTGGAACGCGCCATACGGTAAACCCGGTTCGGATTCAGGGTTGAATTGCCGTTAAAAATCTCGGGGTCGGGCAGAAAGGTAACCGAAGTGCCGCGGCGGTTCGGCGCATTGCCGACCAACTCAAGCGGCGTTACCGGCTTGCCTTTTTCGTAAGCCTGGCGATAAAGTTTTTTGTCACGGGCAATTTCGACGACCAGCGATGAAGAAAGCGCATTGACCACCGACAGGCCGACGCCGTGCAGACCTCCGGAAACCTTATAGGCACCGCCGCCAAACTTTCCGCCGGAATGCAACATGGTCAGAATAACCTCAAGCGCCGACAGGTTCGGATATTTCGGGTGCGGGTCAACCGGAATGCCGCGGCCGTTGTCACGAATGGTGGCAGAACCGTCGGGATTGAGGATAACCTCGGTTTTGTCGCAATAACCGGCCAAAGCTTCGTCAATGGCGTTGTCCAGCACTTCGTAAATCATGTGGTGGAGGCCGGAACCGTCATCGGTGTCGCCAATATACATGCCCGGACGTTTCCGTACGGCGTCAAGACCTTTCAGAACCTTGATGGAGTCCGCATTGTACTCGCTTTCTTCTTTTTTCTGTTCTTCGGCTGTCATTTCTTCCATAGTGTTAAAACCCTCTAAATTGTAATATTTCAGCTGTGTGAACTATACAGCAAATTCGGTTTCGAACCAAGAGAATATTCGGTTTTATCCTATGTTTTGAACAGAAAAAAAGATGATTTCCAGATAAATTAGACAAAACAATATAGACAAAAAAGCGAATCCATGGTATAGTCTGGAAATGTTGTAAAAATCAGCCTGAAGAAAGCAAAAAAATGGCCAAAAAAATCGTTATCGAAAATCAGCGCGGCGTTCCTCCCGAATTTAACCTGTGGACAATGGAAGCGGTTGAGGAAATGCTCGAGCTGTTTCCGGAATTTAAAGACAAATTTGCCGTTGAAGCCCGCGGCAACTACAGGCCGCAGGGCAGCGAAATTGACCGGGACGCGTTTGAAAACATCCCCGATGACGAAAAGGACCTTTATGTCCGGCTCCCCTCCGGAAAATATCTGGTTCCCTACGCTTCAACCGACTGGTACATTGAGCGCGCCAAACAGCTTTCCGGCAACAACGGCTTTGATTCGGAAAAACTGGTCAAGCTCAGAGCCGACGCCAACGACGGCGAAAATCCGCTGAGCATTACACTGACCGTTGACGCCTTTGCGCCGGCCTGCACCGGTTACGGCGTGCAGAATCTGGGGCTCGGAATTTCGGTAAAAGACTTTGACGAAAGCCGGAAAGACCTGTTTAAAAACATTGTCAAACATGAATTGGGGCACGTTTTCCGCGCCACATACAACGGCAGAGACCATATTGTCGAACAGAACGGGCAACACTGCACCAACGCCGGCTGCCTGATGGACGCGGCGCCGATTAACATTAACCATCCGTTCGACAAGCCATTTTGCGACGAATGCATGGAAGCCATGCGCGAAAATCTCCAACAGCTGCTGGAAAACGAAAATTCGCTGAACATCGGCAACAATAGCGCCGAAGAAAGCAACCATATCGATTCAGCATGGAAAAAGCCGCTGCGCGCATTCTATACGCGAGCCGCCGCCGACAAAGGACTTTACTATACCGAAAACATCGCGGCAAAAAACTTTCAGGCTCAGCTTAAAGCCGGCGACGGTTCGGTTACCAATATCGAAGCTTCGGCAATCAACAACCTTTCGCTTTCGTCCGTCGACAAGAACGGCAACAGCCGGGTTCCCAATCAGGAACATTTTGACGATCTGGTCAAATTTGCCCGCAAAAACAATATGTCCGCCATCCGGCTGGCAGACATCAAAACGCCGGAATTTCGCGCCAGAATGGTTCTGGCCTGCCTGAACGCCAATCCGCCGATGAAAATCGTCAATATGCCGGAACTGAACGAAGGCTTTTTCCGCGGCGTTACCGCGGACACAAGGCAGAAAATTGAAGCCCTGAGCCAAGCGCAAAACCAATCGCAGAACAACAATCCGTCAAGCAACACTTCCGCCGGCAGCAAGCCTTACGTCATCAGCCGCAACAAGACGATTGTCCGTCTGGAACAAAAGGAAAAGCTCGGCAGGCTGGCACCGCGGGAAGAAAAAATGCTTAACTATGCGCGGCAGCAGAAAAAATCCGAAGAGGAATACGAGGCTGCCGTTCAGCGCACCGGAAACGACATTGACCCGCGCACGGCCGAGCATTGCGCCCGTACCGGCCTGCCAGCGCAAAACTACTATTACAGCAGCAAAAGCCGCAAAAACGCCGCGGCATGGAAGCTGCATCTGGACGTTATGCCCAACCGCAGCGATCCGACCACCAAAGCAGTTTCCGAAATGCTGGAAAAGCTCGACGTCGAGCACAAAATCTATCACGGCGGCGAAAACGGCAAGGGAATGACGATTTATGTCGGCGGTTATGACGATGCCAAGCGTTTGAGCCGCGAAATCAACCTGCGCTTCGGCAAAGACATTGCCGAACCGCCGGTTTATACCGATCAGGCCGGCTCGGAAACAATGTTCAATCGCGTGGTCAGCGGCCGCTTTTATTTGCAGGGACTGTTTGAGGTTCAGTATCCGCACGGCACGGCAGCAGGCATTTGCCCGGCCAGTTACGGCAGTCTCAGCGACGCCAAAAGCGAATCGTTTATTTTTGCGCTGGCGATGAAAGAGAACATTCTGCCGGCCGGAACAACGGCTGACCAGTGTTTCGGGTTAAGCAGCCGTCTTGACTTTGAGAAAAAATACGTTTTTGACGGACTGGAAGCCTACTGCGCGCACAAGCTTTATGCCAGACATGCAGGAAGCTATTACAACGGCAAAAATCCGGACTTGTATGAACAGAAAATATTTGAGGGCATCATTCCCGAAGCGGGAAGTGCCGAAAGAGCCAAGTGGGACGCGATTGCCGACCGTTTTGAACGGCATATCAGTCAGGAGTATCCTCACGGCATTACGGCTATGCAACAACTGTCCGCCGGTTATACACCGATTGACTTTTCAAAGCTGCCGCCGGTGGCAGCGCGCCAAAACAATAACGGCAACAGTCGTCCCTGAAAACGAAAAGCTCCCGTCGGGGAGCTTTTTTTGAACCTTTCAGTCGACCAGTTCTATTTTCATGCGCTTGTTCAGGCAGAAACAAACGTTGTTTATCTCGCCCAGAAAGCGCCGTTGACCGTTTAAATGCTCTTCAACGACATGCAGCGGTATCTCGCTTTGCGCGCTGAACTCTTCCGGC
>ERZ780166.1729-NODE-1729-length-10895-cov-2.161900_pt1 | contig 10895 bp, 7 predicted proteins | sample MGYA00511366_ERZ780166 | MGnify/ENA primary metagenome ERZ780166 (study PRJEB29588, sample SAMEA2162231) | human gut metagenome | biome: human gut; feature: human-associated habitat; material: faeces | place: Denmark | collected 2008/2010 ...
GGGGAGCGACTGCTCGAGCCACTGCTCCAAATCCACGGCATCGTAAGCTCGGACGTCCCTCCATTGCTTCTCGGCTTTCTTCGCTTTGACCCAATCGTTTTTACCTGGCCAGCGGCGGGGTGTAACGAAGACAAAAACGATAGTTTGTCGTTCAGATTCAGAATGCTGCCTGAGGCTTTTTTCAAAATCCCCGTCGGCTTTTTGAGCGATGCCGTCTTTAATGACACTGAATTCCCAACCAGATCGCCCCTCCGGGATCCACGGGGTGCCTACGTTCGTTTCCACCCAACCGTCCCATCCCGGGCGCTGGGAGTCGTCATTACCGGGAAAATCCACCGTCCGCAAAGCAGTACCGGTAGAGTGAACCAACCGGCGCAATAAAACCGATAAACGGGCTCGGGCGTCCAAGGTGTCGGCCCAATGCACCAGGTCGCCGGCTATTACTTCCAGAAAACGAGACACATAGCGGCGCACCTCTGCAGAAACGGCTGCCGTCTGTGCCTGTGAGTCCGACATCTGCAACTGTTTTTCCAACAACGCTTTGGCATCGACGGTAAAAACGGTTTCCAAACGGACTGCGACAGCGGCACTCAATTCCATGCGGCCGTTCAGAATCTTTGACAAAGTCGGACGGGCAATACCCAGTAAGTCAGCAGCTGCCCCCACCGTCAAGGCCCGCGGCTGCAGACAATGTTCCCGAATCCATTCGCCCACGATCTTGGTGAAGGCAACACACGGGACACGTCGCACCAATCCACGCAGAAAGCGGCGATACAAACTGCTCGCAAAATCGCCATGAATCAAAAAAGCGAGATGGTGGCGCATAAAGTCAACGGACAATTCGGAACGAAAAACTCCCACGGCAACGATCCCTGTCCGCCGCGTGGCTGAGTGATGCCCCCCGGACAGCTCCGCTGCTCTCCGGGGATTCTTATGCTTCCCCCATGCTTGCCCGGTTACATTGTCAGTGCGCCCCTGCCAATAAAATCTGAACCGCATCACGGCTCAACACAGAACGGAGCAATACCCCGCTATTGCGGAAAAACTCAATTTGCTTCTGTTGCAGCTGAACATCCACTTTTTCAGGTTTCACAATATCGACAGATATCTTCATCCAACTTGCCGTTATTGAAATCTACTAATATAAAACGATTAAAGCTCAATCCATTTTGGCAAATCAAATCCAAAATAACCTACACCCGCTTCCTCTCCTCCAACCTCGATTTCAAAGCGGCTCCTATCTCCACCACATCATCCATCGAACTCAGGTAATCCATGGCGATCACCACGGCCTGATACTTTCCATCCCCCCTTGATCTCACGTCAAACATCACGACATATCATCCATACTCTTTATGCCTTCTTAAATTTTGTCTGATAAGGTATTCAATTTTAGCTTAGTTCTGATAAATGGGATTTATTTTTGTTTCTATTGCTTGTCGTAGTTTAGTACTACTCGTTCCTTGAGTGTAAGGAAAATATATTATTTTTACTCCTAATGGGGTTAAAATATTTTCATACCTCTTAAATCTATCTGTCCCTTTATAATCACTCCCAACAAATAGCATATTTGCCTTATACTTAATAACAGAATCACTATCTTCAGGTGTTGATTCGACAACTTTATCTACATATTTACAGGAGCCTACAATTGCTTTTCTTTCGTGAAATGGTATATACGTCTCCTTCCCCTTATGTGCAGCACTAGGGTGAACCCCGACAATCAAAAAATCACAACATTTTTTTGCTTTTTTCAATAAATTTAAATGACCAATATGGAACAAATCAAATGTCCCTGATAAATATCCTATATTTAGTTTTTTAGTATTTATTCTAGATTTTTCTATTTTATATTTATAGCTATTTATAGAAAATTTGATTTTATCTATGTCATATTGATGCAATACATTTTTATACACCGAATCGTACTCAGGTATAAAAAACATCTCTCGTTTATACAGATTATTCAATATAAGACGAGATATATCATTTAACAAAACAAGATCTGTTTTACCGCCATAAAAAGAGGTACCTCTAACGTACCCAGGACAAACCGATAAAATTCTATTATTCAAACCTTGAGCAATTAATTCTCCATTAATACTTTCCACAAACTTTATCACTCCAGCTTTTGTCGCAGCATACACACTAAACAACGGCGACGACAGCATACCTGAAATAGAAGCAATTACACAAGTATAAAAATCACCGTTTAATATTCTACCATAAAATACCTTAATTAGCTTAATAACACTTATAATATTTGTTTCCATCAAATTGTCTATTTCATACAGACTTATATTATCGAAATCAGCTATTCTACCAACACCCGTCGAAATTACCAGCGTATCAATATTTTTATCCAAACTCAATGTAATAAATTTTTCTTCATCAAAAAATCTAATATCAGTATCTAAAAATTCTACTTGTTTTTCAAATTGCATTAACTCACTAGGAAAATGTCGTCCTGCAATAATAACATGTTTGTTTTGTTTTAATAAATTAAGAGTAATTGACAGCCCAATCCCACTTGTCCCACCAATTACCAATGCTTTATTTTTATTATTCAACCCCATATCAACTCCATTTATCATAATCAACGTATTTACTTAATATTTATCGGTATAACAATTCATAAAGCTTATCTATTGTTTTATTCGATGCATTTCCATAGTAATTTAAAAATCGGTTTTTAAATTTACTCGTAGCGATTGACTCTTCTTTATAATCCATTTTATTAAGTATAATTAACAGATCATCTTCATTATCGCAATTTTTGAAAAAGGACCTTATATCAAAATACAATCCTCGTTTAGATTCATACGACTTATAATCATACAAGTACAATATAACAGGCTTTTCTAATAATGAATAATCAAATATTACACTAGAATAGTCACTTATCAAAACATCAGAAGCGATTAATAAATCATTTAATTCTTCATAATTGCTTACATTTCTAAAATATTCATTCCCCTTTCCATTACATTTTGTTGAGATTTCGTAATGGGCTCTATATAAAAATACAAAATCATTTTTCTTTAACTTATTAATCCATTTGTCGGGATTTAACTTAAAATCAAAAGCACACCCAGTGATTGAATTTCGAACAAACTCTCGAAATGTTGGCATATATAAAATAACAAACGTATCAGACTTGATATTTAACTTTTTTCTCGCTAATTGTTTATCTAAAGTTTTTGCAGCAACAAGAACATCATTCCTAGGCAATCCAACTTTCAGGAAAACATCATCTTTTATATCGAATGCCCTGCTAAATATTTTTTTTTCATAATCACCCTGAACTAAAAACATATTCATATTATTCAAATTTGAACTAAATGATTGATTATTTACAGGCAGATCAGCACCCATTCTTTTTATAGGAGTTCCATGCCAAGTGTTAACATAAATATTAGATTCTTTTTTAAACTGCAAACCTCTTTCAATTGCAGAATTTGTAATCCAAACTTTCGCTTTAAGCGCCTTTATGAAATAATCAAAAGTATCTATTTTTACTGACAATATACCTGGATATCGAGCAGGATTATCAAACGCCCAAAGGAATTTATAATCTCTAAATCTAATATCATCTTTCATTTTCTCATACAGACATTTCGGACTATCATCATATCTCCGCCCTCCATAACTAACAAACAATATAAGTTTGTCATCCATAGGAATAAAATGACCAATAGTTCGTATTAAATACCCACCTATTTTATTATAGATCTTAAAAATAGGGCGACAATATTTCACAACATTCTTTAATTTATAATTCATATATTTTTATCCATTTAGCATAATTCAATTAATTTTTGCATATAATGGTTATTATTAAATCAACACACCGTCTATCATTTATTTTTATTTTTATTTTCATTGATATAGAAACATGGGATATCTCCCTTAAAAAAGGAATATGGTTGTCCTATAATACCACAAAACTCTTCTTCCTTTTTCTTTTGAAAAAATGAATTATCAAATGCTGTCTTAAATCCCATTAAATTCAATATAGTTTCCGAAATAGCAAAATGCGTTTGCAGTCCTTGTGCCTGTTTCATCAAATGCAAAAGTTTATTATTTTTAGAAATTACGATAATAGGTATTGAATACTCATTAATTTTAACATTAGCTCCAGAATTTCCATGAGTGACTCCGTTCTCAACATTTTGTCCATGATCGGAGGTATATAATATTATTGTTTCATCATCAATTTTGCTATATAATTTGTTTAAAAATTCTATAGTATTATCATGAATTGATGTTTTATAATCGTCAACTCTATTAAATTTAACTTTACCTTTTTGTATTCTTTTATAATAAGGAAAATGGCTACCGCTCTTATTGATTACGATAAATGATCGCTTACCTGCCTCTATAAATTCTCCAATTTGATCTACGCTTCTAATATCTTTATCATAATCTGCATATTTCTCATTATTATATACACGATCAATAAATTTAACTTCGTCTTCAGTAAAATAATTTCTAATACCTTGGCTCGTTAAAATATTTTGATTATCTATATAATAAGTTGTCATGTTTGATTGTTTTGCTACTTCAAATAATGACGGAAAAATGAACATTTTTGAGATTTTACCACCATCTTTCCAAATATATCTACCTTTTCTTAAGATAAAATTTGACGCTGCAGAATTATTAGCGGCACTATAACTATTTTCAAAAAAAACATATTCACCAATATTCAACTGACTTAACTGCTCTTTAAAATATTCCCTTTCAACAGATTCATCTATTACCAAAATAATTTTGCAAGTATTAAATTTTTCACAACGATAAGCTTCATAGCTGGTGACATGGCTTATTTTTTCTTTATCTTTATTCTTGTTAATATTATTAATAGCTACACTTATAAAGCATCCTAGGGAATTTATGCCTTTGGGAAACCCTATAGTCCCTGTAACACCTTTTATTAGTAAAATCGCTATATAAGACAAAATCAACAAAATAAATAACAGAACCGACATGTAATTGTTCTTATATGCATATTTTCTTAAAATAAACAATACAGACGCAATGACACCTGCCTTTAAAATTCCACATATAATTTCGAATGAATATGTATCAATTGCGTCAGTTATATTCTCTACCGCGCCAAGAATTACAGACAGATTAACGATGTCTATTGTTTTACCATAAATATTACAAAATATATAATCCAGCGACAAACCAATAAATAATATTATAATTAATATTATATTACCTTTGCCACAGTTCAATCCAAGGCAAATCAATAAACAAAAAAACAATAAGTTTATTAACACATATATAATTTTGCTTATATTTTGCATGTCCATTAGTCTATCATAAATCATTCCTTCATCAAAAAACAAATATATGACTACAACGCCAACATATAACAATGGAATTATTTTAGCTTTAATATTAATTTCTTTCATATTATTTTCTTTCATATATAACATATTTAAATGAAAATACCATTCTCGAGAAACACAATAAAGCCTCAGAAATACACCGAACGATACATATATTTTCAATGTTAAACTTATTAAAACTTAACAAAATTAGAAGTGCTATTACTGAAAACATAGCAGATGAAACTGTTGTTACTGTTATTGCTTTAATTTCCCCCCAAACTCCTAGGCATGGCCAACCATATAGCATTGAATAAAACGACAATATAACTACAGGAATGAGACATTTAAACACATCAACTGCCTTACCATATTCATTCCCAGCGAAACTAATAACTATATAATCAGCAACAAAATACAATAATACTGATGCTACAACATATATGGGAAACATTATTTTAGATATAGATAGCAGGAATTTTTTGTTTTTATTATTTAACATGTACGGATATAAACTATTGATAACCGGTCCAGATAATGATTGGATAGCATATATCAAGGTAGTTGCTATTGACCAGTATGCAACATAGTCTTTATTAAAATATGCCATTCCAATTAAAATCGTAGTAAAACCATTATATATAATGGCCATAAAATTAGTAAAACAATATAAAAATGATTGTCGCAGATATGTTTTACACATTGAAAATCTATTATAACTAAATGATATATTGTACTTTTTCTTTAATAAATAAAATGAGTATACACAGGAACAAACATTACCAATAAGATCCAAAACAGGAATGTACAATATTTTTTCATGAGAATCAACAATTAATATTGTTACAAACACCGTTAGCGACTTAATTATTACAAATCTTATCGTTATTATTGATAAATTTTCACATGCTTGAAAAACAAAATCAGGAGAAAATGCTTTAATTGCTGTTGAAATATAAAATATAAATACGAATAATATATTATTTTCCGTAATCCCATTATTCGCACAAAATAAAATTACAGCAATGCCTCCCAATATCGTCAATAAAAATTTGGTTTCTTGTATTGTTGAAACAACTTTGATTTTTCCTCTATGCTCTGTATTCTTAATGTACCTTTGTGCGCCATAGTAAGTGAATCCATAATCAAGAAATACAGCACAAAAAGACATAATTGATAAAACATATGCATACAAAGAATACTCATCTGGACCAAGTACTCTAGTCAAATATGGCAGAATAATTAAAGGCAATATGTATTTTGCACCTAATAAAATAATCTGCCACAAAACATTTCTGTAAAATGAAAATTGATTAGATCTATTCTTAAAATCCATAATCCAATTGATAGCAAATGTAGATATATCTAGTAGTGATAAACATCAATTGCATGAGCACAAATATAAACATTGCTGCTGCAATAAGCTTATTTTTCTCTCTTGCCAATATTTGCGTAAAAAATACAAAATCAATAAAATAAAAAAAGTAGCAAAACCTTGACATCCAGTAGTTATAGATATTAGCCAAATAAAAAATTACAACCAATCCACTCACAAATAAATATTTATTATATTTGTTGATGTCGTCAATACTGTGTTTATATTTATATTTATTTATAATTCCATATACAAAAATTATGTAAAACGGAATACCTTTAACAAAGCTAATTTCTCCGTTGACAGCACCAATTGTCTGATTGTCACCAAAATACATATCAATTTTATTTGATATTTCAGGAATTATTTGTCCTATCACAACAGACATCATATTCATTAAATTATCAAAAAATATAAATACCAATCCCAGACCAATTAGTACTATAAAATTATTATTGATAATTTTGTTGCACCGTAATACACATGATACTATAAACAATATAAAAGCGGCTGGATGAAATATAAAAGCAAGCGCATCAAACAGAAATTCTAATATCAGATTTTTTAATCCATTATGTTCTATAGCTAACATAATAGAAATACTAGCAAATGCCACTGCATAAGCTTGTTTTAAATTAACCAAGAACATCAGCACATATTGTGAAGAAAGCAAAAGAAGAATGGTTACAGGTTTTGCATCTCTACTGCTCCTATATGAAATCAACGTAAGCAACACACAGATAAAACTTGTAAGAAAAAACAATTGATCAGGCGACGCATTAATATATCTAAGCACATAGATAATATTAAGCAAACCTAAGCTAGGTGTTTCTCTAATACCTTCAAAATTTAAAACATAATTATGCCGGTCAGAACTATAATCTACAGCATCACATGTTACAACTATATTATAAAAAGTCCATATAAAACAAATAACCGCTACACTAGTTGCTTTTATTTTTTCTTGTTTTCGAAAATAATTATATCTATCATAATCGTTTTTAATTATTACAATAGTAATGATTCCTATAAGATAATACAGTAGTATAGCTTTAACCATGTTATATTGCCGATATTTTTTTATACTTATTTAAATAGAAATCTGTCATTTTTTGTGCCGTTATCAATACGTTATAACCAGAAGCTTTCATACGATTCAAAGTGCTTCTATTTATTTTCTTTCTATTAGAAAGCTTAATAATCAGATTTTCCCAACTATTGTCGTCATTTAAAGGCAAAAAATAACAATCATCCGCTAACCTTACTTCTTTTGGAACAACTGTACTACATATAATAGGCAATCCAGCTACTTGAGCTTCTATTGCAGCCACCCCAAGTCCTTCCCACTTTGATGGGAAAATAAAAATATCCATTGCAGATAATAAATCTGGTATATCATCCCTTGATTCTATCAATATAATATTTGCATTCAAGTTGCTCCTATTTATTTCATTTATGATCATTGTTTTAAGCTCTCCAGCCCCTATCCACAACAATTTGAAATTAATTTTCCTTTTATAGAGATTTTTTATAATGCTTAATATTTTTTCAGGGTTTTTTTGTATAGTTAATCTACCAATTGTTCCAATTACAAATTCATTTTTTGATATACCCAACTCTGTTCTAATTTTCATCCTTTTATTTTCATCAAATTGAAATTTACTCACATCTATAGCATTGGGTAATATCTGATGACAACTATTGCTAAGAATCTTACGTCCAAATCGTGATACTAATGCATCTTCAGAGCAACCGAAAAAATAATCTGCTATATATCTTGTTCTATATGAAAAAAGCCAGTAAACAAACATTCTAATATTAAAATTACCATATGTATTATGACTATGTGCTATCGCATAGTATCCATATTTTTTTGCAAGTCCTAAATAAATTGCAGCTGTACTTCCTACATGTCCATGTATTATTCTATAATTCTTATGCTCACGAAAAAAGTTGTTCCACCATTTTACATATTTAAAATGATTTATGATTTTGTATTTTGGATAGTGATATATTTTTCCGCCCAATGCTAATATCTCATCATCAAATGCACACTTTTCTTCTGAACACACTGCATAATCAAATTGGATGATATCTCTATTAATGCATCGATGTAAATTCATCAACATTACCTCTGTTCCTGCCATATTCATAGCAGTAACCACATGTAGAACTCTAATAGGTGGTTCATTTTTATTCATCTTATTCAATCCCATCATTAATATTTTATTTTGATCGTGTAATTCTTTATGCTATAAGACACAATTAGATGCTTTTAATTAAATTAATTAATTGTTTCCAGAGTGCTAGAAATGGCGTTTAATAAGATTGTTATATTTTATAAAATTATTTCAAACAACAGCTGCCTTAAGATTAACGAAGTGTCCGGCTAAAGAACAACTCCGTGTTTACAGCCAATCTAATGTCATTTTTTTGTCATGGTTAAAATGATATTAGATAACTTTTCTTATTAATTCTTCATATTTTAAAACAACAGTATCTCTATCAAATTCCTTTACAATTTTTCGGTACGATGCTTGCCCCATATTTAATTTCTTATCTCTTGGTAGCCTATAAAATAAATCAATCTTCTCAACTAAATCAACGATATTTTTCGGCTTTACCAAAAACCCCGTAATTCCGCAATCAATTGTCTCTCGAATACCATAAATATCCGATCCTATGATAGGCCGACCACTTGCTCCTGATTCTAAACAAACAGTACTTAATCCTTCATGATATGATGCTATAACTACAACATTTGCTAACGCATACATCGTCGCAGTATCCCGCACTAATCCGCAATATTTAACCCATGGTCTATTCTCAATTTCTTCAAGCCAAAACGCCTCCCCCTTTTCAGGCTCTCCACAGATATACCATTCCAAATCAGGTATTTTCTTGATAAGCTTATCAGAAGCAGTTAATATTTCCGATATACCTTTTTCTTTCATAATTCTTCCAATTGTTAGAATTCTAAAAGGATGATCCTGTGGATATGTCTGAGGAATAAATTTATTAAGATTCACTCCCATTCCAGGAGTAAATTTCAATTGTTTTTCTTTAATCTGCAGCTTGAACAAAACATTCCGTATATAATTATTAAGATAAAAAACTGCTACAGCCTTCCTAATTCCATAGCCATACAGTTTTTTAATACAACGACCGATCAACGAAAAATCCGTATTAAAAATTGTTCCTAAACCTTCTACAGTTACGATGTACTTAATTTTTAATAAACGACAGACTAATCCAGCATAAATATTAGGTTTTATTGTGAAAGTCAGCACCAAATCTGGTTTAATCGCTCGAATATAATGAAAGTACTCCACCAGAAGGACTGCATCCTTTAAAGGATTTTTTCCACGTCGATCAATAGGAAGATCAATACAGTTCACTCCCATGTCAGTAAAGAACGTCAGATCATCAAGCGTAAATTGAGCAATCAACCACACTGAATACGTCTGCACCAGTGATTCCAAAAGTTCTGCTCGGAAAACTCGCGTAGAAGAGGAAATATTCCCTATGATTATAAGTTTCTTCTTCATCTGTACACAATCTTTAAAAATTGAACTCACTAATAGATAAGGTATGAATCAATCTATAGTTTTTGGAGATGCAATTTTATTGGAAATCAATAGATTACACACTCAGGATCATCTAAGTTATTTCATGCCTATTCCTAGCAATGTGCCTCTCAATTACACAATGTCTTTACTTAAAACTACATAAAGAATTGTGCCCAATAATATCTTCACATCCAACCACATCCCATAATGCGTCAAATAATACTCATCAAAGTACACCTTATCCCTATCCGACACCTGATTCCTCCCACAAATCTGCGCTAACCCTGTAATCCCCGGCTGCAGTTCGTACACCCCACGCTTCGCCCGCTCCTCATTAATCCACGTCTCATTGAGAATCAACGGTCGCGGCCCAATCAAACTCATATCGCCTTTCAACACATTCCACAGCTGCGGCACTTCATCCAAACTCGACTTCCGCAAGAAATTCCCCACTCGAGTTACCAAGTGTGCCCGATCCTGCAGATCATTCGCGGCACATTCCTTCGGCGCAGAGGTATACATACTCCGAAACTTGTAGCAAACAAACGGCAACGAATGCCGCCCCATCCGCAACTGCCGGAAAAACACCGGCCCCGGGGAATCGAGTTTCAC
>ERZ780166.1732-NODE-1732-length-10881-cov-41.547016_pt1 | contig 10881 bp, 25 predicted proteins | sample MGYA00511366_ERZ780166 | MGnify/ENA primary metagenome ERZ780166 (study PRJEB29588, sample SAMEA2162231) | human gut metagenome | biome: human gut; feature: human-associated habitat; material: faeces | place: Denmark | collected 2008/2010 ...
AGAGTTTTATTACCACTTTTAAAGAGGAAAAATTTTTTCAAAAAATATGAAGTCAGACTCCAACCTATTTATACGAACACGTGTTTGAAGGTGGTTGTAGAGTTAGACCAGGCTAACCCTTTTATATAGTTAGCTTACGCTAACAGAAGATAAAAGTAAAGGCAGGCTTATGCAGCCTGCCCCTTTACTTAACTAAAGTAAACTTCTCTCCGCATACACTAATAGAAAATAATTCTTTTTTAACATCTTCTATCGGATATAATGCGATGTCATATATACATTTATCTTTATTTGCAATGAATATTAAATGATACTGTTTATTAATTACTTTATAAAGCCCGCTATAATATATTAGGGAGTCGCCGTTGATATAACATTCCCTAATAGGAATCGTTCTCAATAGTAGTCATCTCCTATTCTTAATTATTTTATCAGCTAACACTTCGCCGCGTTTTAACACATTTACCTTTTTAGTATAGGCTCCTATTAAGCCATTTATCTTTCTTGCTGTAATTTTATCAACTGCTGTTTCTATTGGTTGATAATAATTATCAATTCGTGCGTCATATTCAAATTTAGTAACTACCACATCAAGGTCAATATCATCTAAACTATAAACCTTATTAGGAATAGTTACTGATACAGTGTAAAAGCCCTGCGCCGCTTTAAAGGTATCAATTATATTTTTATAATAGTAAACTGTATTATATAATGATACCCTGTTATTTACAGCTATTACTTCTTCGCCGTTCTCTCTTAATTGATAAAGGTTATTTATTTTTTGATATTGATAAAAAGTATATTTCATAATAAAGCCCCCTTTATTTTACATCTTTATTAATAGCTTTTAATTCTATACTGTAATTCATTCCTGCTCCATCTGTTACTTTAATAACACCTCTTTTTTTATTAATAATAAAGTCTAATAAGTCTTTTGATTCGGCGTTAGTTAAAGCCCAAAACGCCTGCTTGAAATTACAAGGGAAACCGCTCCAATCATTGCAATAATTAAAGCAAGTATCATTATTATTATGATAAAGGTTAAAAAGGTCACAATAGAAATTATAAAAATATCTATCTATTATAAAAGTATCTTCATTTCCTGCATCTCCCAAGGCATAAGCATAACCATTGCACAAATTGAACATATTTTTGTATTTTAAATTATGATCTGTATCATTTTTAATATAAGAATATACACGTTCTTCCAATTCGCTTATCTTTAATTCAATATAATATTTTAACATCTTTTGAGTGGTTTTTTGCTTAACATTTTTTATACCTCCTTTATTTTGCAGGGGCTTTAATTCGCCCCTGCTTTATTGTTTCACGTGAAACAATCAAATAAATTCTAATACGCCTTTTGATGTTTCGGAGAAATTACCGTAACCTAAATCACGGGCAAAGGCTTTGTAGTCAAAATAGCGTTGGGCAATTTCGGGCAGGTTATAACAATTTTCTATAATGTTATAGGCTCTATCCTCTAACGTTTCACCAGGGTAGAAGTAAAAATTATAACCTTCGCCGCCGTCAATCTCTTTGGCAATCTTTAAAAAGTCGCTTGAGTAAGCCTCCGCTAATGCTATTATTATATCTGTTTCACTTGCAAAGTTTGCAAAAAGCTCATCTTCTATGATATTGCAGGCTTGGTTAAGTGATAAAACATCATCATGTTCGCTAATGCTAACTTCTCCGTTCAATTCGTTGTAGTCAACATCAAATTCATAACTTGAAATAATGTATTCACTTTGGAAGCCCTTGCCGCCTAAAAATTCTTGCAAAGTGTTTTCTAACTCTTCGCTATCCATAGGCAGGTTAAATTCCTTTTCAGTTTTAGTATTAAGATTTTTAATAAATACGTTCAACAATTTGCACAACTCCCTTTTATACTCTTGGCAACCTTCCAAGGCGTTGCCCTCTCCGTTCCTTCTATTATAATTTTACTACTTTATATTCGGCTTTTATTGCCGTTCCCTTGCTACACTTATATTATACCGCAGGTATAGTATAATGTAAACTTTAAAAACGGTTATTTTTTACCATTTTACGGCTTTTATTCTCTTTTATTTTAAAATATCTTACTATATCTTACTTTTTCGCCTTTTTTCTTACTTTTTCGCCTACATCCTCTACAATGAATAAAATTATAGTATATAAATATACCTTTAATATCGCCATATTTTAGTTTTAACGGCTTTTTTATAAAATAGGTATAAGTATAAGCGTATGCCCTAAAAAACGGCTTACAGATAAAATATGAAGGCGTATTTTTTAGCAAAAGTTAAAAAGTCAATAAAAAAGGGATGTAAAATGTATAAAATTATAATTATACCATAAAAACAGAAGTTTGTAAAGAGGGTAGAATAAAAAAATAAAGCAGGCTGTAAAGCCTGCTATAATTAAAAGTGTAAGTCATAAGTAATTTTATCAGATAAAACAATTAAAGCCCCGCCAGTATTTGCCGCTTTATTTTTTATTTTTTTGATATAATTTTCAGCGTGGTAAAGTCTTTTATAAGACTTTTTAACTTCATAATTCCTATCATCAATACTAACAAGTAATTCAACGGTATACATATTTAATACCTCCCTTTATCTCTGTGATTATAGTATAGCATATAGGCGTAAAAAATGCAAGCATTTTTTTTATATTTTAAAAAAAAATAAAGGCAGGCTTTTTGATTGCCTGCCCTTTATCTTAATATCTATCTTTTATTATTTTTTCAATTCTCTTGTCTATAAGTGTTATAAACTCATAATAAGAAATCATTTTTTTATTATACCATCCTTCAAGCTGATTAAAGGCTTCTTCGCTCTCCGTTGTTATTCCTATAATATCGCTTTTATGCCCTCCCGCCAAGATGTAGCAGTCTGCTATCGTTTCGGCTGTTATATGCTGTTCTTTAATAATACTTTTGGATGTTGTTGCTTTTTGGTACGCCGTGCCATACTTTTTATTGATGATATAGCGGTACTCCGCAATTTTGAAAATGCCCCAACGGCTCAAAAATTCAATTTTAATGTTTTTTTCCATAATAATAATGCCTCCTTTTAATATTGTAATTATATTGTAACACGGGGGCAGGAAAAAAGCAAGCATTATTTTTTGTAAAAATTCGGCGCAAAAGTCTTGGCAGCTATATAATAGTATAGTATACTATAATAAAGAATTAAAAGGAGGGCTTTTAAAATGGCTGAAATACTTGTAAAATATCAATGGAATAACAATCTTAATGAATGGACTTTGAGAAAATACATTTTTGAAACATTTATGGAAGGGGGCGTTATTAATTTACATCGTCAATTTTTTGGGGGGCATGAAATAGCATACTATTTACCATTAAAACTGACTGACAGCAGGTATATAAACCCTGTTATTTATATTGACGGCATTTTATACAATGATACAATGCCTTTGCGTAAAACAATGGCACAAAAGATAAAAGCGGGTAAAAACATATTTTTTAACAAGCTAAAAAATATAAACAGTTTTACAGAACCCTTTTTTGTTAAAACTTATTATTGATAAGATGGCGGGCTATAAAGCCCGCTTTATTTTTTTATTTTTTGGTATTGACAAGTTATATTATTATATGTTATAATAAAAGATTGCACATCAAATATAAAGTTTATTATTGCTAACTCATTATTTTAGTTAGCATAAGCTAACCTGGGGTGTGCCTATTTTTGCGCTACATATTTTTATATCAGTAATAAATATCTAATGTGTGCCTGTTTTATTTAGTAATAATTACTAATAGTATTTTAATTTATTGATGTGTGCCTGTATAAATAGGAATAGTTACTAATAACAAAAATTATTATGTAAGGTGTGCCTATTAAATAGGAATTATTCTCAATAAGAAATAAATTTTAATCTTAAATAGTAATTAATACTATTAATTTTTTTATACTAATGAGAATCATTCCTATTTAAAGGCGATGTGTGCCTAATATAAATTCTTAAATGATAATTTTAAAAATTTTAAGGCGAATTTTCCATTTTTAAAGCGGTGGTGAAAATTTCGGCGGAGAATTTTTAAGCACGTTTCTACTATTTAAAAGGGACTATATTTAAAGCAGCCCTATAATAGTTCTATACTTTAAAGGCGTTCTACAATTCCTGCCGCCGCCTTTTCCACTCTTTAAAAGCGATGTAATAAGACAACTGTGAAATTAAGGCAGCGGTGGAATTAAGATAGCGATGTAAAGCGTGTAAAAATCGGCGGCAGCGTAGTTATACCCCTTCTATATAAGAGAGTGGGTATAACAATATAGGAGTAGATGGGTATGAAAATAAGAGGGGATATGAAAATAAGAGAGGAGCAAGTATATAAGAGAGTATAAGAGAGAGAGGGAGAGGTGTAAAACGGCGGGGCAAGATTAATAATGCCATTAGAGAATAAGAGAGAGTAGAGAGTATATAAAGGAGTATATAAAGGAGTATATAATAGGTATATAAGAGAGTATATAAGAGTGGTGTAAAATATGTGGGGCTGTGTAGTATATAAGAGTATATATAAGAGAGAGTATAAGAAAGTGTATAAAGGGCGGCAGAAGTATATAAGAGAGTATAGGGCAAGAGAGTATATTATTCAAGAGAGTATAGTATTCATAGCTTGTATAAATCCATTATATAAACAAGTGTTCTATATTGTTTGCCCTACTCTCATGTGTGCCGCCAAATCACATTAAATGCGCACTCAACGTGTACCGCTAAACCACATTAAATTTATTTCACAAAAAATTTCTCTTTTAAAGGGCGATATGGGATTACCACAATATTTTATATATATAAGTGGAAATATTTTATATATATAAGTGGAAATATTTTATATACACCACAATATTTTATATATAAATGGGATTACCACAATATTTTATATACACCACAATATTTTATATAACTGTAATATTTTATATATAGCCATAATATTTTATAGATTACCATGATATTTATAAGTGGATTATTTCCCTAAAACAATCTAATATTATAATTCTTTCTCTCTTATTATATACTCTCTACTGTTATAATACATATACCTTCTGCGGCCGCCATTTTTACCATCCTATTACTGCACCCGCCGCATTTTTCACAGTATCTTTTTGATACTTACTATATATTATAGAGTAACTATCTTTATGTTATATATTATATCATTTTTATATTATTACCTTTTATATATTTATATACTTTTTAATAATTTCCCCTTTTCCGCCGCATTTTTTCCAAAATAAAGGGGGCTTTTTCAGCCCCTCATTTTACGCATTTTGTAATGCTTTATAAATTTCCCTGCTTACCTCATTACCTACTTCGGGCATTTCTTTAATCACCATCAAAGATAAAAAGGTTAAAAGACTTTGTTTTGTTTTTTGCCATTCCTCTACTGTTAAATTCGGATTATGTTCTAACTCCCTTTCCATTATTTTTTCAACAAGTTCTTGTCCACGCTCCGTGTTAAGCCCATCTTTTACCGCACTTACAATGTTTTCTAATTTCAATTTCATTACCTCCCTTTCACATCTCTATTATACTATATACACATTAATGTGTCAACCCCTTAAAAAGAAAAAGCAGGGGAATTTCCCTGCTATAATAAAATTATACAAAACATTGAAATGAAAATTACTGATAACATAAATATATCATTGTCTACATGATAAATCGTACAATAAAGAATTGCAATCATCCATAAGGCTATAACCATTTTGTATATAAATATATTTGTAATTGTAAAAGTTATTATTTCAAACATTTATTTTACCTCTATATTATCATCAATAAGAATTATTGAACCAATAGTCACTAAAGCTGAAATAATTATTACAATCCCTAACATTATATCCTTTTGTGCATACATTAAATAAGCAGCAAAAAGAAATATCCAATTTATTATACTTATTGCTTTTAGTGTATTCATTAATTTTTAACTTCACTCCATTTACCGCCTACAAGAATAAACTCTTTATAGTAATCAGGGTTATACCAGTTGGGCATATAATGTTTTTTCTTAAAGAATTTTCTAATTGTATCTTTTATTAAATCTTCTAATTCTAAAGTATCTTCAACTGTTAAATCACTTAAATAACTATCCGCTGCTTCCCCTGCTTCATCATAAGCACTTTCTTGCATATCCTCAATAATATTATCTACATTAAAGTATGGAATATCAGCAAATTCACCCTTCATTATATATACAGTATCTCCATCTTTAAGTTTAAGAACATCTTTAGCTTCCTCTAATGCATCTCTTAATTTAGTAAAAGGTGAACTCCAATCACAATCAGTCAATCTTTCTGCCCATACATAATATTTCATTATCTTTTCCCCCAATCTAATTTTTGCCCGCAATTTTCACAATAGTTAGGTAGTCCAAAGAAATCATCATTAGGTAATTCATTTGTGCAGCGGGGACAAATAGGATAATCTTGGTCATCTGAAGGGTAAATAGGTTTTTCGGGGCTCTGTTTAGTTAAAGCCTCTATTACAATTTCAATTACTTTATTCATTAATAAAACTCCAATCTAATTTCTGTCCACAGTTTTCACAATATTTAGGTAATCCAAGGAAATCATCAACAATCATTTTATTACAAAATGGGCAATGATAAATATTGTTATATTTTTCATCCTTTTCAGGCGTTTTAGCAATAGCCTTTTCTAACGCTGTAACTCTTTCAGTTGGTGAAAGTTTTTTCATTTTTTATTCCTCCATTTCAATTAATCCTTCTACATATTGCATAGCTTCATCAAGTGTTAAATATCTCTTGATAATATCATAACCTGTACTTTGAACATTGTCAACATCTTCATCATTGTAATTCCTTACGCCTACAAAATAAAGCTGTTTATGGTTTTCGTATTCTCCAAAATCAATATGAACTATGTATTCACCAAGAGTATAAACATCTCTATCAATCTTTTGCCAAGGGTAAAGAACTGATTTATCAACGGTTCTAAAATCTGTAATAGGTAAAGGAATATTCTCCATCCTTGCGCCGCACATGGGACAGAAAGGTGTCATATAGAGTAATTTTGACGGCGCAAAATGGCAATTACTACATTCACAAGTTCTATTAATATCCTGTTCAAGTTTTTTATGGGTTTGCCAATATGCTTTCATACTACACGCCTCTCTCAAAATATACAAGATAAACTTTAACATTATTGCCTTTAACTTTTGTTTCAAGTTCTAAACAACTACTAACACTTCCAAATCCTAATACTTCGTATGCAGGAGTGCGGAAAACAAGGCTTTCTCCTAATTTTAATTTATTCTCTGCTATGAAAAAATTATCACCTTTGCTAATAATTCTTTCCTGCTCAAGTTCATTTAAAACAATATCCATTTTAAAACCACTCCTTATAAAAATTAGTTTTTTCAAAAACCTCTTCCCCGTCATAGCCTGCTTTATTTAAAATTTTAATAAAATAATGTCTATAAAGACATTTTAGGGGATCAGGTTCTATAAGTTTTGCAATAGCTAAAGCACTTAATGCCCCATAAAGTCTATCTAAAAGTATTAAGTAATTATCTCCTACTCTTAATCTATTTAATTCATTCTCCATAAACTGTTTTAAAACAGTTACACCATCAATCATAAAGTTCCTTTACCTCCCTTTCAATTTTACGCAATAAATCAATATCTACTTGCATAAGTGGGGCTACATTATAGTATGCTTCTACTTTACCCAATGCAATATGATATTCTCCTATTCTTATATCAAGATCAAAATCATCAAAAGTCATATTACTGATAAGTCTGTCCAACCTATACATTTCCTCAACTGCATTTTTAAATAATCTAATGAACTGTTCCATATTAATTACCTCCTTTTGTTGTATTTATTATAGCATTTATAACTGCTGCTGTCAACCCTTATTTTAAAAATAAATAAAAAATGGGACTACCACTTGATAGCCCCATATTTCCGTTTTAAGAGGTTTAATTTACCAGGGATATATAACTATACCCTTTTATAGATAAAAACGCTCTAAACTAATCCTTATGCGTGTCAGCACTATTTCCAATTCCATACATCTTCAAAAGTTTCAATAGTTTGAGTAAAAAGATATTGTAAGTCACCACTCTTGATAATTCTATCATAAATTAATCCAAAAATACTAAAGACTAAAATAGGAATTACTAAAAGCATAAAAGCAATAACTCTTAAAAAACGGAAACGGAGGAAATCCATTAATTTAACTAACCAATCAGCATAAGAGTTCTTATTATAATTCATCTTATCCCTCACTTATAATATAGTTTATCTCATCATACTTCTCAACTTTATAGCCAAAATGGGCAAAGAAATTAGCAATATCATTCTCAAAAGTAATAATTTCAAATCTCATAGGAGTATGGTAACTTAAAATGTCTTTCATAATACTTTGAATACCCCTAAAGGTTGCAACTGTAAGTTTATATTTATTAAGTGCTGATTTATATTTACCACTTTTTGTTAAGTAACCATATTGACATTCATCACACGCAGCACAAAGTCTATCCCATTTCTTCAATTCTGTACGCTTTGCAACTACAAAGAGTTTACCAATATCACTTTTATAAACTCCATAACTATCCCCATCTTCATCCCTTACTTTAAACATAGAGTATCTATCTTGCCCAGGTTTTGCACCACAAATAATAGACCGTGCATGAGCGGGATAAAGTTTACCCTTCTTAAAGTTACCGTATTTACTTGTAATACATTCAAATATTTCAAAATTATGCTGACTGCAAAACATCTTCAAATTTCCCTTCTGTAATATAAAATAACCATTCTCCTGCTTTATAAAGATTTACAATACCTTTTAAAATAAAAGGTTTAGAACCATCATTACACATAATGTACGTAAAGCCCTCTAAAGTAGCTTTATGTTCTATAATACCTTTTTTAACTGCTACATCTACCCATGAATCTTTTTTAAAGAAAACAGCAAACTTTTCCTCACTATGGTACATATCAGCGTTAAGGGCAAGTTTAGTGCATAAATCCATTAATCTGACCACCTTTCAAAGAAAATGTAGCCATCACGATAGTAAATACCAAAACGCCCACTAAAAGTAGCAAGATAACCTTCATCACCTGTGCTACAATCATCATCATAAATATTAAAAGTACCTTTAAGGCAAGTAAAGTAACGGAGTTCATTCTCACCAAAATTATTGTATTCTAATTCCTTTTTAGGGATATAATCATCAAAAAAGGCTACTCTTGTATCACCATCTCCATAGCCATTAGGAATGTTGATACTAAATTCTGCACTGCCAACTCTTAATCCTCCGATGTCACTACTTGTTACAAAGCGTTTATTTGATTTTCTCCAAAGTTTGTTTAATGTCATTTTCTGCATCTTTTCTCAACCTTTCTATATACCATTTTTCAGGCTCATATTGTGTAGGAGGAGCAGCCATTAAAGACTGCTCACAAATTACACAATAACTGCTATTCCTATGTTTACAATAAGAACAATACACTTTAACTCTCCGCAGATGTTACAAACTTATCTTTCAAAGTTCTTAAAGCATATACACATTCACTTTCTGTTTCAAAAGCCATTCCTGCTGCTTTATAGGCAAAATCAGAAGGGGTATTGCACCATACTTCCTGCATTACTTTTGTCCAGTCATTAGCTTTAGGATGGTAGTACATTTTACCATAAGTAGGCTCAAAAGTAGGTCTTACAATAGTAAATCTACCTACACAAAGGTCAGCCAAATCTAAATCAATTTCACAAGCATCTCCCCAAGCACCTGCACCATCATTAAAGTCAGCATCCCAATAAAAGAAACCATCTTTAGTGATTTTAAATTTGTCGCCTTCAAATTCCTCAAGTTGAAACTCCTGCTCAAGTCCAAGCCCTAAAAGTTCTACTACTTCACTAATTACATTTGTTTCCAATTAAATCTCCCCCTTAAAATACATTGAATAAATCAAATGTTATAATGATTAATAAAGTTAAATTAAATATACATAGTTTTTCTAAACCTTTATCATTTTTTAAATACATTTATTTATCCTCCTGTTAAGAATATATTATCATGTATTCCCGATTTTGTCAAGTATTTATTTATTAAATACCTCTAATATTTCATTTACTTTACTCAAAGTGTTTGTTTTAGGGTCAAGTTTACTTGCCATTTTACAAATTTTCAAATCACTGGCGTTTAAGTCTACACCATGTTTTATATCAAAATCAAGGTTACTGATATGTTTAATAAGATTATAGAGATTTATCATTTTAGGTTCTTTATCTGTATGTCCTTGCCTTCTTAAATTAAGATAAATAGTACAGAGGTTAGCAAAACCATGTCCAACTTGTTTAAGTTCAAATAACATTTAAAATCGCCCCTTTCAAGTATTATTATACCAAAGGGGCGATAACTTGTCAAGCCTTAAAATTGTAAATAGGCTTAATAATCTGTTTAATTTTAACAGTATCTTCAATAGCGTCTATAATCTCTTGTGCAGGTTTATATGCCATAGGTGCTTCATCAATAGTGGAATTATTAACTGATGTAGTATAAATACCATCCATAGTAGCCATATAATCTTTTAAATCAATTTTCCCTTTAGCTTCGCTACGGCTCATAATTCTACCTGCACCATGAGGGGCAGAAAAGTTCCAATTAGGATTACCCTTACCTTCACCAATTATGCAGCCATCTCTCATATTAAGAGGTATTACAACCTTTTCTCCTGCTTTTGCAGAGATTGCGCCCTTACGAATAGTTCCATTAGCATAATAATTATGGATAGATTCTATAATCTCTACACCAAGTACGTTGAAATGGTTTAAAATACGCTCTGCAATAGAAAAGCGGTTAAGGGAAGCAAATTCGCAAGCAAGTTTCATATCTTGCTTATATTCCTCTAA
>ERZ780166.1734-NODE-1734-length-10871-cov-2.732711_pt1 | contig 10871 bp, 17 predicted proteins | sample MGYA00511366_ERZ780166 | MGnify/ENA primary metagenome ERZ780166 (study PRJEB29588, sample SAMEA2162231) | human gut metagenome | biome: human gut; feature: human-associated habitat; material: faeces | place: Denmark | collected 2008/2010 ...
CCGCCGTTAAATTGTGCCTTATAGGCGTTTTCATTAAGACCTTTTTTGGTCTCTTTACCCAGGTTGCGGCTATAATATGCTGCCATGGCAACAAACACTGCTTCGTTCATTTTGCCTTCGGGCGTGTTATCAATTGGCTGAACAGCATATGCGTACTCAACGCCCAGGCGTGCAAGGGTGTGCTGCACTGTATAGTAATTAAATTCATTGCGGCAATTACGGTCGATTTTATGGAAAATAATTATATCAAACTTACCTTCCGCAGCATCGGCAATCATTTGGTTGTAGGCATCGCGTTTGGCAATATCGCGCCCAGATTTTGCTTCGTCGGCGTAAACCTTTGTTACAAGATAATGCTTACGGATGCAGTAATCTTTACAAGCGCGAACCTGCGCGTCGATACTTTCTTCGCGTTGCTTGTCGCTGGAATAGCGGGCATAAATAACGGCACGTTTCATAATTCTTTACGCTCCTTTTTGAAGTATAGTTATAATTTTTTGCAAGAATAATGCAGATTTTATGATAAATTATTATAATAATGCTTTGCTGTTATATGTTTATCACAATAATTTATTACAAATGGGCATAAAAAAGCCTTGCTGCTCCCTGTAAAATGGTAGGGTATAGCAAGGCCAATCGCTTTATGGTATAATAATAGCGTAATTGACCTTGTGGGTTAGGGAAAATTACATTGCCGCAGTGCTGGTAACACTGTCGGCGCAGACGCTCGGTGCTGGTAACACCGGGCGTTTTTTATTTTTATTTAGAAATTGATTATTTTATCCATTCATAGCTACTAACTTTTCAATATTTCCAGTATAAATAGCTAAATACCTATCATAAGCGGTTGGATTAGTATATTTATTTGGAGCGTTAAATTTGTTCATATCTCTGACAATCCATTTTACACAGTTTTTAGTAAGTACCCTTGCGTCCATTTTTTTAGACCACAGTTGCCCGCCCATAGCAAATGTATTGGCGCGATAGTCAAAAGTGCCATAATGAACTTGGTAAAACGTGTTATCGTTTTTTACTCCAAAATATTCAGTATAATCAATTTTTGTGGTTGGTACAGTTATGCTTTGTTTTGCTCCAAAGACATTTTGGTAGGTGTCCGTAGCTGTACCGTTGCCCATTAGTTTTAGCTCAACTATGATTGGCATAACATTACCGGCTTTAGAAAACATTTCTTTCTTTTGTAAATCATCAAATTTACCATTATCAAGAAATTTCATTTGAACACGTTCAGTAGCAACAACATTGAACCTGCTATCAAAATGGTCCAGCAAGACTTCCTCAAATTCTTTTGCACCTTCAACCATATCTTCTTTTTTATTTTGGCACATTAAAATTTGGTCAGGTACTTGGTAAAATAAATAAACATCTCTTTTAGTAAATTCTGGTGCATCATCTGCAAATGCTATTGTTGGTATAAGCATAACCATCAAGATTAAAAATTGAATAAACAGTTTCTTCATAGTATCGACCCTTCCTTGTTTTATATTACTTCTCCTTGAAAAGCAACAGCTTTGCCGAGAATTTTTATATTGTTAGCGTTATTTTTATATATTCTCATTGGTTTATATGTGGGGTTTTCCGGCTTAAGTTCAATATAATCATCTGAAATATAAACTCTTTTCAAAGTAACAGCATCATCGATAGCAACAGCAGCTATTTCACCATTTTCTACTTCCGGTTGCTGTCGAATAAAAACAATATCTCCACTATATATACGTGCGCCGGTCATGCTATCACCCTCAGCGCGCAGACAAAAGTCAGCACGAATTTTAGAACCACATTGAACATAACCGTTGAACACCTCATCGCTCATAATAGGTTTACCACAAGCAATTTTTCCAAGCATAGGTATTTGCTGAATTTCAATAGGGAAAATGTTCTTTAATTTATCAACATTTGCAGCATTGTTTTCAATGTAGTCGGAAAAAGGAACGTCGCTGCCCATCAACCAAGCTATTGAAACATTTAAAGCTTTAGCTATTTTTTCTAAACTGTATTGATTTGCTTTATATGCCCCTTTTCTATATTGGCTTATAGCTCCTTCGTTAACGCCGCTAATTCTTGCCAGCTCGGACGGTTTCATATCTCGCAATTCAAGTGCTTCATTTAATCTATCTTTAAAACTCGTCATAGAGTACCACTCCTTTGTTAAAAGTATATAATAAAACTTTAGAAAACACAAGAAAAACTTTAGAAACCTATTGACTTTAGAAATCTAAAGATATATAATGACGATATAATAGCAAAAAAAGGAGGTGCAACAATGGGGTCTGTTTTATATGACTATTCTAAATTGCTCGGTAGAATCAGAGAAAAAGGTTTTACTCAAGTGACATTAGCTGAGGCTATTGGAATTTCAGAAACTACTTTAAACCTTAGCTTAGGGAACAAAAGAGCGTTTAAACAAGATGAAATTTTAAAAGCTTGTGAAATACTTGGGATACCTTTAGAAAGTGTTAATAGTTATTTTTTTGCCATAAAACTTTAGGAATCTAAAGAAAGACGTGCTGGTAAGAAAGGGGCGAGAGCATGAAAAGACGGCGCGTTAGAAAAATGAAAACCGTTCAGCTGCTGCAACAGTTGAACGGTAATCTTGAAGAACTTATTTATCTTCAGCGTCTAACACTGCGAACCCTATTTTCCTACGTGGAAGCTCAGGATTTTGACGTGGCATACCTATTAAACAAAAATTTAACTGAGATACATGCTGAATCAACCGACAGGTGGCGCCGTCAAGGGTTGTGCCGCTAAAAATCAGTAAATCCGGTTTGCGGTAACTTACTTGATTTATTAATAGGGCTCCTTGGAGAGAAACTGCTTGAATAGCAACATCATCAGATGTTTTTAATTCGGCTTCAAATTTACTTATTTCTTTAGTTAAGTCCCAAAAAACATCTTGAGATGTGCGTGTCTTGCTGGCTTCCCAAATAGCCTTAGGAACCGATAAATCAAGTTCGTCATTTTTAATCATTTTAACACCCCCTTTCCGGTTTAATTATAACACGGCGGGGGAGTACGAAAGGAGAAACCATGAAAATACCAGTGTTTGAATGTTTTTGCGGCAACTGCGGCCAGAGCCGCGTTGTTGCACTTAACGGCTCCAAAGCCCCGGAGCGTTGTCCGGGGTGCGGAAGCCCTGAAAGATTTAAAATCAAATTTCTCGAGCCGGAAAGCTTAACAATGCCTGACATTGGAAAACGTAATGCGCCGCTGCCCGGCAGATTAACAGTAATGAAAACGCCGCCTGTAATCCAAAAATTTGAAGCCATAGTTTCCGGCATTGCTGTGCTGCCAACGGCAGGCCAGGCGGCTTTCGTTCTTATCAGCGGCATGGAAACACCGAACGAAAAATGCTTTGTAAGCATTGAGAATCTTTCCAACGCGATAGCGAAGGACATCCGCATAGGCGACACGGTGGAAGTGCAGGGCGATAAAATCCTGCGCGTACTGCTTGAAAAGCGAGGTGGCAATAATGCCGAGAAAAAAAGTTGAGCGCGAACTGCGGGTCCACGTTGTAAACCCGGACATAACGTTTGACCCTGATAAAATGCGTCAGTTTGCAAAATGGCTTTTGCACTGGGGTATAAAAGAGGGCATTATTACTCCGCCTTGGGAAAGGGGGTGCACCGATGACACGCAAAAAGAACCCCAGGACGTGCAAGGGCTGCGGCAAGAAGTTGGAGCGTAATCGTGATTTAATTGCCGTTGCCGATGACGGCGAAGCGAGCGGCGTTGCCTATTATTGCCCGGAATGTTACCGCCGGAACCGGATGGCGAAAGGAGTGCGTAAGAGATGAGAATTTTTATTATCGGCATGGTGATGATTGCTTTGCTTGCTGTAATGGCAATGTTCCCGCCGCAGGCAGAGTTATCAACCGAAAAGGTTGTTGTGCCGATGCGTGTTTATAGCGGCGATACGTTAAGCAGCGTTTGCAGCCGGGCAGCCTTGGAACACGGAGACGTGCGGGATGACCTGCGTGCTATTGTAAACGATACACGCCTACACAATAATCTGCCGGCAAATGATTTAATTCAGCCTGGCGAAATTATTCTGGTGGAACTGGAAGTAGCAAAGGAGATTGGGAAATGAAGAAAAAGAAAATAGAAAAATTTGTTACTGAAATGGATGCAAATAATTGTGCTGTTGTTTTAATGGCTGGCGAAAAAGGATTATCTGATGAAAACAAAGATTGCAGCTTTGCCGTTGCTGGAAATTTTAATGATGTTTTAATACTCTGCGGCATGTTTATAAACCACATGTACAAATTATTATCACAGCGAATGAGCGATGAAGAAGCCAAAAATTTATTAATTGGTCTTGTGGGTGTTGCAACAAAAAAAGAAGACCGCCAGCGCGGCACCGCTGACGGTCAAAAGGGTGAATGATTATAAGCACCATTCGCCCATATTATAACACAAGGAGTGATAATATGGCTAATTTAATCAGAGTTAAAGTATTCCCGGTAGGGCAAAAGCCTTACTGGAAGAAGATGGAAAACGAACTGGTAGAGTTCCAAAACCTGGTCGGCGGCTGGATTGACCCTATTATGTTGCCACATAAAGACGATGAACCAGCCATTGTGCTTTTGGTGAACGAGGAAGGCAAGATTATCGGGCTGCCCGGTAACCTTATTTTGGCTGACCGTGAAGGCGTTACGGCTTTTGAACGCCGCAGCGACTTTTTGTGCGGTACGGTAGTTGCCTGCCGTACAGTAGACACAATGGAAGGCGCAGAATTTGACACCTTGCGCGAAGAAGATATTCCGCTGCTGTGCCGCTGGATTGGAAGGCGGGGTGAACTGGAATGAAGTTGTTAAAACTTACGCTTGAAAATTTCAAAGGGCACGGCCTGCGCGTTGTGGAGTTCAGCCCAACGATAACAAGAGTTTACGGCGCTAACGGCACCGGCAAAACATCACTTTTTGACTCTTTTTGCTGGATGTTGTGGGCAAAGGATAGCGACGACCGCACGCAGAGTGGTAACGTAAGTTTTTACCCATTCGACCCCGACAAACAGGGCGAAGTTCTGCATAACGTTGTTGTAAAAGTTGAAGCAGTAGTTGAGATTGACGGTGCGCAGCATGTTTTGTGCCGCACGATGCAGGAAAAATGGACCACGCCGAACGGCACGGAACTGCCGCGTTTTACCGGCAATGAAACTAAACTTTATATTGACGGGCTGGCAGTTAAAGCCAATCAGTTTGACGCATTTGTTAAAGAAAATATCAACCCGGAAATGTTTAAACTTACAAGCAATCCTTGGTACTTCCCGACATTACACTGGAAAGAGCAGCGCCGCATTTTGATGGAACTTGTGGGCGACATCAGCAATGATGATGTTCTGGCTGCTGATGCTTCGCTGGACCCTTTAAGGAATGAACTAGCGAGCCGTAAACCGGAAGACTGCAAAAAGCTGTGGCAGCAACAGCAAAAGGCCGCCGTTAAAGACCTTGAAAAAACGGTGCTGCTGATAAATGAAAACCGCAAGCATTTGCCGCAGATTGAGAACGAAGCCGAGGTTAAGGCAGAACTGGAAGCACAGCGCCTGGTGCTGATGAAACCGCTTGAAAAAGCGATGCAGGAAAAAGCAGACATCTTGTCTGGAACTGCGATTAGCAAAAAACAGGCCGAAGCCAAAGTGCTGGAAGCAAAGCTGGACGTCATCCGCGCAGAGCAGCGCGAAAAAATTGCCGCCGTACGCAAACCATTTGATGAACAAATAGCGGCGCTGGAAGCGGAAGCAAAAACAGCTGCTGAAACAGTTAAACCTTACCGGCAGACGGTAGTAAACCTTGATAATGCAATCCGCGAAGCCGAAGAAAATCTGAAAGTTTTGCAAGACAGCTGGCAGGCGGTGGACGCCGAAGAATTTAACGACGTATGCCCTTGCTGCCACCGCCCGTACCCGCCGGAACAGATTGCAGACCAGCGAGCAGCATTTAACAGAAGCAAGGCCGAAAGACTGGAAAAAATCGAAGCCGACGGCAACGCTTTGTTTGATAAGAACGAAGAAAATAAAGCCCAGCGCGATGCAGCAATGGCGGAAGTACAGCGGTTAAGCAGCATCGACCTTGAAATGCCCGATAAACGCGCCGAACTGATGAAAAAGCGCGAAGAAGCAGTGCAGGCGCTGCCGCCGATGGAGAACCGCCAGGAGTGGTTCGAGGCAAGCGAAGATTTGAAACGTATTAACCACGAAATCGAAGAACTGCACATTGATGTTAAGTTAAAACTGATGGACGCAGAAAAAGCCATTGAGAGCGCGCAAAAACCTGTTGGGGATATAGATGTTAGGCTGGCAGAAATAAAAGCCGCAGAAGCGACCAGAGCGCTTATAGCAGACTACACAAAACAGCAGCAAACCCTGCGTGAACAGCACGACGAACTGGCATTGAAGTTAAGCCTGATTAAAAAGTATGACGAAATAAAAGCCGTTATGACCACGGAGAAGGTTAAGGCTATCCTGCCGGGCATGGATTTTAAACTGTTTAACTATAACAACACAAACGAGGGGTATACGGAAACCTGCGAACTGGTTAAGGATGGCAAACCCTACACGAACTTGTCGGTCGGAGAAAAAAGTGCTATCGGCTGCGAACTTATTGCAGCAATCAGCAAACATTACGGTGTCAGCAACCCGGTATGGGTTGAGAATGCAGAAGGAATTACGATTGATTTGGAAATAATCGGACAGGCAATTATGTTAATTGCAAGTAAACCTGATAAAACTTTGAGAATCGAAAGGAGCAACTAAAAATGGCAGAAGAAAAGCAGATTGCAGTACAGGAGAATTACGAATTGAGTATGTTTAACGCAAGAGGCCTTGAAAGCCTGATGAAATTATCTTCGCAGCTGGCGGCGTCGGATATTATTCCGGATACGTTTAAAAAGAAACCGGCCAACGTGCTTATTGCCCTTAACATGGCGCAAAGAATGAACGCAGACCCGTTTGCGATTATGCAGAACATGTATATTGTTTACGGTAACCCTGCTTTCAGCAGTAAATTTTTAATCAGCTGCTTTAACAGCTGTGGAAGATTTACCAGCATTAAATATCAATTTACCGGCACGGAAGGCGCAGACGATTGGGGCTGCACTGCTTACGCTACCGAAAAGGCAACCGGCGACAGGGTAGTCGGCACAACAGTTACCATCGGCATGGCGAAAAAAGAAGGCTGGTATAACAAGAATGGCAGCAAGTGGCAGACCATGCCGCAGTTAATGCTTCAATACCGTGCAGCGGCATTTTTAATCCGCACCACGGCGCCGGAAATTATGATGGGCATGGAAGCTGCGGACGAACTGGAAGACATTGGCGGACGCCCTAAATATGTTGGCAATAACTTTGATGATGACCAGGCAGAAATGAACGCCGAGGTAACAAAGGAACTGGAAGCGCCGAAAATGGTTGATTTTACAGATGACACCAAAACAGAAGTGCCGCAGAAAGCTTTGCAGCCGGAACCTGCGCCGGTGGCAAAAGAAGCTCCGCAGGCAGTTAAAAAGGCACAGCCCAGCTGGGTTAAATGATTATCGACAGCTATTACAGCGGCAGCAAAGGCAACTGTTACCGTCTTACCGGCGGTAACAGTACACTGCTTATTGAAGCCGGCGTAAAAGTACATCAGATACAGCAGGCATGTGGTTATAAGCTATCCGGCGTAACCGGTGTGCTTATCAGCCACGAACATAACGACCACGCCTTTGCAGCCAAACTTTTGATAAAGCGGGGCGTTAAAACATATATGTCAAAAGGGACGGCTGACGCGCTGGGTATTGCCGCTGAAAATTATTACAAGCTGGAAGCGATGCAGCAAATTGTAATTGGTGATTTTAAGGTACTGCCCTTTAAAACCAAACATGACGCTGCCGAACCTTTGGGCTTTTACATAGCGCAAGGTGGGGAACGGCTGGTGTTTGCAACGGACACTTACAACGTGCCGCATACGTTTAAAAACGTAACGTACTGGATGTTGGAGTGCAATTACTGCGAGGATATGTTGCGGCGGAACATGGAAAACGGCACGACGCCGAAAGCACTTGCCAACAGGCTTTTAAAAAGCCATTTCAGCCTTGAAAACCTTTTAAAATTTTTAAGTAAACAGGATTTAAGTTATACAAAAAAGATTTATCTGCTGCATGCCTCGCAAAAAAACGCCGACCCGGTGTTTTTTAAGCGGGCGGTAATGGAAGCAACCGGCAAGCCGGTAACGGTGTGCGGCATTTAAGGACGGTGAATAAAAATGCCAATAGTAGATATGGACACTCTGCGTAACGATAACGCAGAACCGCAGGAAGAATTTTTAACCGATGAAGAACAGGACGCAATGGACGGAGAGGCGGAAGAAGAAGGGCATAAGCGCGTTAAAGCGTATGTGGACCAAAATACTAACGACATTGTGGTGGCGGAATTAAGCCAGGTTAAATTTGCTGTAACGAATAAAACCTGGGCGCAATTAGCTAAAGCAATTTATGAAAAATATCGTCAGTATTTAACCTGCAATCCTGCCACAATTTTGTTTGTTGAAATAAAGGACAGTAAGGCGAAATTTAAAGGGCAACCGAAGTTCTTCGAGGTTACAACAGTAAGCAAAATGTGGCAGCAGATTTTAAAACAAATTACCGGAAAAAGTTTTACGCATATTATTAAAATTCATGCCGGGAACATTGAAAAATTTGACCAGACTTTTGAAATGTGCCTTGTGCATCTGTATGAAGAAATGCGCAAAATTAAAGCGGATGGAAGTTTAAGCGATTATGCAATACGGGCATTTCCAGAGGTGCAGCAGGCTTTAAAAAGTGACTGGGCAAAAGAAGGCAGCGTTATACCGAACCTTATCGACGCCGGGAACTGGGCCGCAATGCATAATCTGCAAGGTAAATTATTTGGCGAGGACCGCAGCGGCGAAAATGCTTTGGCAAAAAGTAAGTAAAGGAGCGCACTCGTATTAATTACGTGTGTGAATGTATTATGAGCGGCTATCTGAAACTTTACAGGAAAATATTTTCAAGTGATGTCTGGCTGAGTTCTACCGCCAGCCAGCAAATCATAATAATAAACCTGTTAGGGATGGCTGGTTGGAGTAGTGTAGAGGTTGTTTTACCTTATAGCAAAAAAGTAGTTTCACTTTTACCTGGTCAGTTTATAACTACTAACAAGGACATTGAAAATGCCTGCAATGCGGGGGGAATAAAACGTGTTTCCGAAAAGCAAATACGGATTGCCCTGCAAAATCTTGAAAAGCTAAACTTTATAACCGTTGAGAAAGCAAGCACTCTGTTGAAAGACGGAAAGATAATAACGGTTGTTAAGTGGAATTATTATCAGGGCAAAATTGCCAACGACGAGGGCAAACAGAACGGCAAACAAAAGGGCAATGAAAAGGGCAAACAGGATGAGCCCGAAAAGCCGCACTGGCTGGGCGTTTCAGAAAGTGAAAGTTGCGACGAGGGCAAACAGAACGGCAAACAAAAGGGCAAACAGAACGGCAAACATACTAATATATATAAGAATTATAAGAAGGAGAAGAATAATATAAATAATAACGCGCGCGAGCAAACCATATATCAAAATCAGGTTAACCAAAATTCGACTGACCCCGCTGATACGGTTAAGCGCTGCATGGATTATTACCAGAAAGTTATTCATCCCTTCTGCAACACAGTTGAAAAAGAAGCGGTTATGCAGCTTGCCGGAGAATACGCTGAATATGATTTTATGCGGGCTACGGATAAAGCCCGCGAGAACGGAGTTAATCATACCCGCACCTGGAAATATATTGCTAAAATTCTTGATACCGGGGGTGTTAAGGATTTTGCCCAAACAAATCAGCGCAAAAACAAAAATGATGTGCAGGCCACGACCGAAGAAGCCTTAAAAATTCTTGAAAGGGGCGATTTAATTGACTTGTGATAACAACGAAGTTGAACGCACGCAGATTATCGGCATGTTATTCGGTGCTTACGGGCAGTCTAACGACAGCCAAAGGCAGGCGATTTATTCTAAAATGCTGGCTGACATTCCTAATGCGGTGCTGAAAAAAGCGGTCAAAAAAATCATTCTTGAAAATAAATTTGTGCCTACTGTGAGCGAGATTGTGGCAGCAGCTAAAAATTTAATCGAAACAGTTGACGAAAGTAAAAGGGTTAAGTCGTGGATGGAAGCTTGGGCAGAAATTCAAAAACAGATGCAGGATGCGTTTGTTTACAAAAAGCCAGTATTCAGTACGCCGGAAATTGAAAGTGCAGCCATGGCTTTTGGGTGGATTGCACTTTGCACGACGCTTGAAAAAGATATGCCGACCGTCAGGGCGCAGGTACGGCAGCTTTATGAAAATGCCTGCAAGCGGCGCACCGAAGCGGATATGAACGGATATGTTTTGGGCAAAAATAGCGACGGCCTGTTATCAGCTGGCCAGGCATTAAAACAATTGCGGCCAGCTGATGAAGACGGGGAAAACTGGGATGAATTAGATAAACCCAACGAAAAAGCAAAGCAGGCTGAATGTAAATTACCAAAACTTGGAAATTATCTGTAACGGGGAGCAAAACTATGATTAACGAAACGCCATGCAGGCACTGTACAAAACGCAAAATAAACTGCCACGCCAGCTGCGAAGAATATCTGGGCTGGCGCAAAAAGGCTGATGAACTGCGCGACAAGTGCGGCAAAGCGCGTTTGCAGGATGCCGGTTTTGTTAACGCTAAAATCAAAAACATTTACAAATGGCAAAAACATTTGCGTAAAAAATAGCCGCCGCGCCGGGCGGCACAAAGCATTTTCTTATCGCCTTTCATGCTTTTTGTTTGCCCGGTTTTATCATACAAGCAAAAAGGGGAATGTGGCGGGCAGA
>ERZ780166.1738-NODE-1738-length-10831-cov-2.499072_pt1 | contig 10831 bp, 6 predicted proteins | sample MGYA00511366_ERZ780166 | MGnify/ENA primary metagenome ERZ780166 (study PRJEB29588, sample SAMEA2162231) | human gut metagenome | biome: human gut; feature: human-associated habitat; material: faeces | place: Denmark | collected 2008/2010 ...
GAGGAACTTTTGCTTTCTGTATAAAAAGTGATGGTAAAATCTGAAGAGTTATGTTAATATGGAGACGAGGAACTCAGGACTCCTCATTCATATCAGGACAAAATCGACTCACCCTCTGGGTTTTACCAATGTTGATGGAAAGGTAAAACTAAGGAGGATGAAGATGAATCAAATTAACAATTCAAAGAAAATCTATCATGCAGCCATTTATGTTCGTTTATCGAAAGAAGATGGCGATGTTGCTACTGCTGGAAAGCGTGAAAGCAACAGTATCTCAAATCAGAAAGATCTGATAAAAAATTTCCTAAAAGATAAAAAGGATATAGTTGTTGTATCAGAACGGGTGGATGACGGTTACAGCGGTTCTAATTTTGAACGTCCTGCATTTCAGATGATGCTGGAAGATATCAAAAAAGGAATTGTGGATTGTGTCGTTGTAAAAGACCTTTCCCGTTTTGGACGTGAGTATATTGATGCCGGAAAATATATCGAAAGATTATTTCCGGCACTTGGCGTGCGGTTTATTGCGGTCAATGATCATTATGACAGCCTGGAAGGAAAAAGTCAGGCAGACGAAATCGTGATTCCATTCAAGAATCTCATTAACGATGCATATTGCCGTGACATTTCTATCAAAATAAGAAGCCACCTGGAAGTAAAGAGAAAAAATGGGGAATATATTGGAGCGTTTACACCGTATGGCTACCAGAAAGATTCAGATAATAAAAATAAACTGGTGATAGATGTATATGCGGCAGGTATCGTCAAAGAAATTTACCGTATGAAATTATCAGGTATGAGCCAGACAGCAATTGCCAATGCATTGAACAAACAGGGTGTTCTTTCACCAATGGAATACAAGCACAGTCTTGGAATAAGGATCCAGGATAATTTTAAAACACACGAACAGGCAGAATGGAGCGCCATGTCGGTAAAAAGAATCCTTGAAAATGAAGTATACACTGGAACTCTGGTGCAGGGAAAAAGAACAACACCAAACCATAAAGTGAAAAAATTGTTGAAAAAGCCGGAGACTGATTGGGTTAGAATTGAAAAAAATCATGAGGCTATCGTATCAGAACGAGAATTTGCACTGGTGCAGAGATTATTAGGGATAGATACAAGGACTTCTCCGAACGAGGAAAAGGTATATCCATTATCTGGACTTGTGGTTTGTGGAGACTGTGGGGCAATGATGATCAAACGGGATGTTCCGGCAGGAGGAAAGGTATATGCTTACTATATCTGTTCCAGACATGCGGCTACGAAAGCGTGTGCGGCACACAGAATACCAATGGGTAAACTGGAAGAAACAGTACTGGAACTGGTAAAAATCCATATTGAAAATATCCTTGATATGAAAAAAATCATGGATTTTATCCATGAAGTACCATTTCAAGAATTGGATATAAAAGAACTGGAAATTAGAAAAGAAGCAAAAGAAAAAGAAGCCGAGCGATGCCGGGAATTAAGAGATTATCTATATGAAGATTTCCGTGAAGGAATCATTTCAAAAGAAGATTATAAAGAGCTTCATGACGGGTACACAGAAAAGCGGAAAAAAGCCGAGGAAGCAGTCCGAAGCATTGATCAACAGATCAGTGAAGTCATGGAATCAAAAAGTGATAAATATCATTGGCTGGATTATTTTGCCGAGCATCAGAATATACAAGAACTTACAAGAACTGTTGCTGTTGAACTGATTGACCAGATATTAGTATATGATAAAAAACATATTGAAGTCAGATTTAATTTTGATGACTGTTATCAATCCCTGTTACGGCAGATACAGTCGGTGGGATGTGATGTCAGCACAGGTATAGACGGAAGGATAGAAATTCAAAAGAGGGAGGTCGTATAAATGGCTCGAAAATCAAGAAAAGTAGATTATGTGAATGTTGGAAATAAAGAAAATTTGGTTACAGAAGCTGAAAACCAGTGTGAAAAAGTTTCACATGCAGCCCTTTATGCAAGGCTTTCCTATGAGAGTGAAAAGAACAGAGAAAGAAATACGATAGAAACGCAGATGGTTCTGCTTCATAATTTCGTAAAAGAACAGAAAGATATCGTGGTTGCAAAGGAATATTATGATATATCTAAAACCGGAACTAATTTTGAGAGAGATGGTTTTAATGAGATGATGCAGGACATCAAAGAGGGAAATATTGACTGTGTTATTGTTAAAGATCTTTCTAGGCTTGGAAGAAATTATGTAGAGGCGGGGAGCTATATTGAAAGAGTGTTCCCATTCTTTAATGTGCGTTTTATTTCGGTGAATGATCATTATGATTCGTTCAGAGATGACATAAGCCTGCTGATCAGCATGTCAAACGTGTATAATGAGTTTTATTCCAGAGATTTGGCAAAGAAAATAAGAAGTTCATACCGGACGAGCTGGGCAAATGGCGAATTTCCTTCCGGTCAGATGGCTTATGGTTATGAAAAAGACAAGGATAATCCTCATCAGCTGATTCCAGATCCGGTAGCGGCACCAGTGGTGAAAAAGATATTTCAGTATTTTATTGATGGAATGACTTATGCAGAGATTGCCCGGAAATTAAATGCGGATGGGTATCTCTGCCCGAAAGCCTACAAGCTGGATAAAGCAGGAAAAGCAAATGAAAAGTCAGCGACATGGACATGGAGTGGAGGAACAGTCCACAAAATCCTTGAGAATCAATATTATGCCGGTGATAGTGTGCATAATCAGTTTACCAATGATTCCTGGGCAGCACAGAGACAGAAAATGAATCAGAAAGAAGAATGGATCATTATCAAAAATACCCATGAGGCACTTGTGAGCAGAAAGGATTTTGATGAGGTACAGGAAAAGATTGGTCATATCGTAAAACGGGTTAATGAAGCTCGTAAATCAAATGGCAATAATGTAAGAGACTTCAACTTTTTCAAGCAGAAAATTGTATGTGCAGACTGTGGAAAAACCATGTATTTATATGGGAAAACAAAAGGCAGTCATCGTAGGTTTTACTGTGGAAATAATAAGCTCCACGGGAAGTGTACGCCACATTCTATCACTGATTTGGAAGTGAATGATTATGTACTGCGTGTGATACGTGCACATATCAATGTATATGTTGAAAATGTAGATTTGATTCGGCGGTTGAATCAAAGACAGGAAAGCATTAAAAAATATGATGTGTTTAACAGGGAAATCAAGAAATGCCGGAAAGAACTGGAAAAAGTGGCAGTACACCGGGAAAGATTGTTTGAGGATTATGTGTGCCGTATTATTGATGCAGAGCAGTATGAAACATTTTCAAAGCAGGATGCGGAAACAGAAAAAGAGATCCAGAATAACATGGAAATTTTATTAAAGCATCAGGTTGGATATGAAAAAAATTTTCACACAGAGGAAGAATGGGAAACATTGATCAATAAATACCGCAATACGAGAACGCTGACAAAGGAAATGGTCAATGCTTTTGTAGAAAAAATCGAAATACATGAAAGCGGTTCTATTACGGTACGTTTGGTGTATGATGATATGTTGGAAGAACTAAGAAAATATGCAAAAGAACGGGAGGCTGAGTTATGCCAGTAACAGAATGTATCGCTGTTTATATCAGACTTTCGTCGGAGGATAATGATGTAGATGGCAGTATAAAAGCTGAAAGTAACAGTGTCAGTGCACAGAGAATGCTGATAAACGAATTTATCAAAAAACAGGACGAATTTACTAACTGTCCAGTAGTTGAATATGTAGACGATGGGTACAGTGGTACAAACTTTAACCGTCCTGGCTTTCAGAGGATGATGGAGGATGCAAAAGCAGGACGTATAAAAAGTATTGTTATAAAGGACTTTTCAAGATTTGGAAGAGATTATCTGGAAGTGGGGAATTATCTGGAAAAAATCCTGCCGGTTCTTGGTATTCGAATTATCTCAATTAACGATGGTTTTGACAGTATCAATTCCTCTGGTTTTACTGGAGGAATGAGTGTAGCGTTAAAAAATATGTTGAACGCAATGTACAGCAGAGATTTGTCCAGAAAAGTTCGTTCTGCTATGAAAACACATGCTAAAAACGGTGAATATATGCCGGCTTTTCCAAAATATGGATATATTAAAGATCCAGAAGATAAGCATCATCTGGTTATAGACCCAGAAGCGGCTGAAACAGTGAAACTGATATTCACAATGGCGGCAGATGGGAAAACTAAAGGACAGATAGCAAAATATCTGAACGAAACCCATGTGCTTACATGCCGGGAGTATATGTGCAGAAAAGGTATAAAAATGCACAGAGAAAACGAAAAAGAAAAGAAACTCTGGTCAGTCACAACAATTTCAGATATGCTCAAAAATGAAGTGTATCTTGGAAAAATTATTTGGAATAAAAAGAGAGTGGCAAGAACAGGAAGCAATAAATTGGTTTCCAATGATAAAGAGGAGTGGATTGTTGTAGAAAATGCACATGAACCAATTATATCCGATGAATTATTCCGGAAAGCAAATGAGAAAGCGTTTACTAACCAGAAAAGAGTTCTTACAAAAAGAGGAGTAGCCTGCCCTATTTTCTTTTGCCCGACCTGCGGAAGAAGACTTGGTTTTACCAGCAGAGAGACTGGGTATCGCTGTATGCAGGCACATATCAGCGGTCTTAGTGGGTGTGCGGAAAGTAAAATGGACAGGAAAGAAGCAGAAGAAACAGTACTGGATGCAGCCAGAAATATGGCACAACTCATTTCGGAAAATCTTGAGAAAAAGAAAAGTGAATGGCATAAAACAATTTTGAAAGAAGAAAATATCGCAACACTGGTAAGTGAAAAAAAGCGACTCTCGTCAAGAAAAATGAAATTGTATTCTGATTATCGTTCGGAAGTGTTGGACAAGGAAGGGTATATGGAAGAACTGGAAAAAACGACTTCCCGTATTTCAGAAATCACTTTGCAGATAGCAGAATTGGAGAATGAGATTGCAGTAGCGAAGAAAAAATGTGATGAAGCAACAGAAAAAGAAATGGAAGTAAATGAGATTGCAGCATTGCAGGATTTTGACAAAATACAGCTGTCGAAGATTATTGAGAAAGTCTTTATTTATGAACCAGGACGTATGGAGATAAACTGGAAGATGGATGACATTTTCTACAAAGAAGAAAAAGCATAAACGGAATAAGATTGTTCGCAGGAGCATCACTGGATGAAAACAGTGGTGCTTTTTGCGAATTAAAAGCAAATTTTTTTAGACTTATATTGACAAAAGCAGAACTACTGGGAGTAAAATATGTCAAAGATATTGATTATAGGAATCACATGATAAGGGTATGCTTCCGGGAAGATAATGAAAATGAAGCGAGAGCCAAAAATGCGGAATACAGAAGTGCCAAGATAAGTAATGATACGTTTGAATTTCTCATGGATTATCTGGCAAAATATCGGAAAATCCTGCAACATCAGGATTACCTGTTTGTGAATATCATGGGTGAGAACATTGGAAAGCCATTAAGAGTGGACAGTGTATATGATATGTTGGACCGAATGGAAAAGAAAACCGGAGTTAAAATCACACCCCACATGTTACGTCACTATTTTGCAAATATGCGAAAGCAGGCAGGATGGGAACTGGAAATGATCAGTCAGGCATTGGGGCATAAACATTTGGATACGACTATAAAGTATCTGGACTGGCTGGATGATGAACTGATAGAAGCAAGTAATGAGTTTTATGCACAACACACTGCTATTTATGGGGCGGAACGTCTGCTGGAGTAGGGAGGTGTGAGAAATACCTATATATTTATTGCAACAGGCAGAACACATAACAGAATCTGAAGTAGATATTGAGAAGAAAAAGCAGGAACTATATTCAGAAATTGATGCACTTGGAATAAAAAGCGATTCAAGAATTAACAAATTGAAAAAGTTCTTGGCAGATAGAAAAATCTGGCATCTGGAAGAAATGGATTATCCTTTGCGAAATTCGTATGAACAATATTTAAGAGGACAGATACGATCACAAATTGTATCTTTCTATTTGAAAATATATGATACGGTAAAACAACAACATATCTATCAACAAATGCAGACGCTAAATGGAAAGCGGATATATGAATGGAAATATCAAAATAAAATTTATTTTCTGAAGTATTATCCGGAAAAGGAAATAGCTGAGACCTTTGAAACTTCTTATAAAACAAACCTATTGGTGTGGGATTTTACACAAAATTGTTCAGAAGTTTTAAAGAAACAAATTTTTTATACGTTGAGTCGTATCATTGCCAATACTTCAATGTCTAAGGCTTATAGAAATGTCAGGTTAAAATCCTTAAAACTTCTTTATGATTCTTGTGTTCAGTTAAATATTACGGATATTGGATTGCTGGAAATGGAACAAGTGGAAACTATTTTAAAGAATTTTCCCGAAACGAGTCAACGAAGTATTTTAGGTGAATGCAGAAGAGATGCGTTTATGCAGCAGGAACAGATCCAATGGGAAGCAAATGTATGGTATCTGGAACGATTACATCTTGGAAAACATCGGATAGACGAAAGTAAATCCTTAATTAGCATTTCTTTTATGGAAGTCAAGGAAATACAGAATCGAGAAATTTTACAGGCATACATGAAATATGAACTGGGAATTACTGGACAGGCAGTCAGCACGATTGTACGAAGATTTGTATGTATTAGAAATTTTATTGAACTGCTGGAACAAGAAAAGATACTGGCGATTCATGCAACTGTCGCAGAAGTAAAAAAGTATGCAGACGGCTTGCGAGAACGGGGAATACAGGCAAAGGGATTTAATGAAAGAATTTTCGGTATCGGTCATTTTTATAAATTCATGGAAGTTAAACAGTATATTACAAGAATGCCATTCCGAATTGAATATTTCCAACAAAAAGAAGTAATAGTACATCATGATCGTAGCGTTGAGGAAACAGTATATATGGAAATTTTGAAAAAATTATATCTTTTTCCAGAGCGATTACGATGTATGTTCCTACATCTGTGGTGTCTAGGATTACGGGCGAGTGAAGTGTGTACATTGAAAGGAAATGCTTATTATCAGCAGGGCGAGGATTATTGGATTCAGGTGTATCAGGTCAAAATGAAGAATTATAAAAGGATTCCAATCCCACAGGCACTTTATCAGATTATGAAAGTATACTTGAAAAAACATGAAATTCAGCCTGAAGAATTCATTTTTAAAAACAGCAGAGGTGGTGCTTGTCTATATGGTACATTCCGAACTCAGATGATAGAAGCGTGCCGGGAAAATAAGATTGCAAATGGAGAATATTTATTTCAATCACACGATTATCGACATACAGTAGCAACTATGTTTTATGACAGTCATGTATCACTGCAAAGTATCAGGGATTATCTTGGACATACTTATGAAGAGATGACAAGACAGTATATTGATTATATGCCGCAAAGGATTGCAAAAGCAAATGATGAGTTCTTTGAAATGCAAGGAAGTAGTTTAGCATCATGGCTAAAGAAAGAGGAAAAAGATGGAAAATGATATTATATACTTCAGCGATTTCCCCAATTTACAAGAAACAGGGACACGTAAGGATAATGGAAAATTTGATTTAACGTTGCTTCCAACGCAAGAATTAAAGGAAGAGTTTCGAGGTTATATTATGTATCGCTGCAAAAACGGAACGTTTAGAGCATTGATTCAGGATCGAACAGCTTATAATCATATTGCAAAGTTTTTGAACAGCAGAATAAATCGGAGAATCAAAAGCCTTGGAGATAGAAATCCAGAAAAATGGATATCACTTTTAAAAGGCTGGATGTTAGAACAGGGAATAACTATTGTAAAAGAAAAGAAGAGTGTGTATGGTACAGTAAGCTATGGCGAAGCAGTGACGATATTATATTTCAGAAACGTACTGAAATTTTTAGGGCCAGAAGATTTACGGGATGAGATAGAAAAAGATGTTTGGGAACTAAAAAATCTGGATATTAAAATCAGATCCAATCCAATTTATAATGTAAAAACACTGGATTTCAGAAAAATATATCAGCCAGATATCAGGGAAGAATGTAAGAAAGCTGTTTATATGAATCTGCAGTATGAAGCAATAGGAACTGTACAGGGAGAATTGACAATAATGAGGATATTCTCAGAATATCTCCAAAAAGAGTATTCCAAAATAAAAAGCTGCAGTGAAATAGACAGAGAAGTGTTGGAAGAATTTTTGATACATCTGTCAACAAAAGATACTTCCCATAGTGCGAATAGTTCTTATGTAATTTCATTAAGACGACAGTTAGAGACAATCGGAAAAATTTACAGCTGTGAAAGATTGGAGCATTTATTTATTAATACGGATATTCCACCGGAAGTAAATGCAGAATTTAGAGTGTATTCTGATGATGAAATGAAACGACTGAATGCGGAAATTACACAGATGGATGTACAGATTGCAAGATGTCTTCTGATACATCAGATGCTTGGAACTAGGATATCAGATACCCTTACACTGAGACCAGATTGTCTGACGAGAGAAAATGGCCAAGATATGATTGAAATATATCAAGTTAAAACTAAAAGATATAAAAAACCGATCAGTAAAGAACTTGCAAAACTGTTACAGAGTTCTATTGAATATACACAGGAAAAGTTCGGTGATACAGAATACATATTTGTTAATGAAAAAGAACCTGACCGCCCGATGCAGTATATGGCTATAAAAACAAAAGTCATGTCCATGATACAGGAAAAGCAGTTGAAAGATGATCATGGCGAATTATTCGGGTTTGGAACGCACATGTTCCGGCACTACTATGGCGTCAAACTTACAGAAATGCATCTGGATGACTGGACGATAGCGAGACTATTGGGGCATAAAAGACTGAATAATGTACAGCATTACCGGAAAATGAGCAATCAAAGAATGGCAGACGAAACCAGAGAAGTAAGACAGAGGATGAGTGACATCATATATATGAGTCTGGCAAGATGGGGTGAAGAATATGAGCAAATACGACAAGATGATTGAGGAAAATCAGAGAAAAAGTAAAGAGAAAATTGAACTGGCATTGCAAGCAATACAAGATATGCTGGCAAATAAAGAACGTATCAGCGTTCCAAAGCTGATGAAGAAAACTGGATTGTCGAGAGGATTCTTTTATAAAAATCCAACCGTCCGGGATACATTGAACCAAGCAGTAGAGCAACAGGCCGGAATGATAGATCCAAGAAGAGAAATTCTGAACATGGCGATGGAAAAACAGATTGAACTGTTGAACCAGAAGGTGGCAGCTCTGAGCAGAGAAAATAAGGAACTGAAGAGAAAGAACGAAAAGTTACAGAAGGCATTACGGAAACAGGATTTGAATTTTATTAAGAACTTATAACATTGAAAATAATAAGATGGAAGAGATGTGTGCAGACACATCTTTTCATCGTTGAGGATAAAATATATAGAATGAGAATGGGATTGTTTTATGGTATACTAAAAGTGAAATGCTAACTTTGATATGAGGTATAAAACAATATGACAGAAATACAAATTAAAAATTTAATTAAAGAATATGAAAAAGAATATATTGAGTTTATGGAAATTGAGAAATTACCACAGTATAAGATAGATTTTTTTGAAATTAATGTTGAGGAAAGCGATGCAGCAGGATTCGCTTCAGCCGCCCAAGCTTACTATAATACGAAAACAGATGAACATATATTAAGGATATGCAAAAGTTCGGAAATACCAAGGTATATTGTGTTTCATGAATTTACGCATATTTTAGATACGGAAATGTATGCAAAGCAAGATTCTTGGAAATATATGGCTTTGTCTGGTTATACAGAATATCATGCAGCACAAGTTGAATTGATGATAATGTTAGGAGCAGATAGTATACAAACTCAAGATTTTTCATTTACAGTTGATGTTGAAATAGGTAATAGTACAGTTAGGAATTACCTAAACTCAAGACATCAATTAGTAGTGAATATGATGAATAGAACAGATTTTCCAAGAGATATTGAAGCATTAAAAACAACGGTAGGTGTGCTATATAATTATTTTGGAGTGCGTTCTATATGTAAAATGTATACGAAAGATTATACTGAAGAAGTGGATAACACAATTATTATTCAGAAACTTTCAAAAGTATTATTTGAAGAGATAAATAGCTTTATGGTTGGATGGTTTAATGAAGCACAAGTAGAGCTGAGCTTTGTGTCATATATGAAAATAATGTGGCCTATGCTTCAAAGCTATTTTGGAAAAGAATGAAAGATAGTAACAGTAAACACAGTTTTGTATACAGTTAAACCCAGTAAAATCAACGCATGAGGGGAACTGGCTACATTTTACTATCCTATCTGGTGGGGAATTGCAGCATGGCCAGTAGATAACTTTGTAAAAGAGAATGACTTTACAGGAAAAACAGTCATCCCATTCTGTACAGCAGCGACCTCGGGAATCGGTGACAGCGGTAATCTTCTGGAAGAGATGACAGGAACAGGTGACTGGAAAGAAGGGGAACGATTCCATGGTGGAGCGTCTGAATCAGATATCAGTTCATGGATAGACAGTCTTGGATTATAAAAGAATATAAAAATATTTGGAGGAATCGTAACAAAGAGAGACTTCTGTCCGGAGTCTCTTTTTCTTATACTTACAGTAAAGTTTGAAATATAGAAAAGGAAGATAAAGATGGAGATAAGAATTTTAGGAAGAGACTTAGAAGTATCAGAAATCGGATTTGGATGTATGGGAATGAGTCATGCATATGGAACTGTTTCAACACAGAAAGAAGCAGAAGAATTGATTGAAAAAGCGATCGATGAAGGCTGCACATTTTTTGATACGGCAGAGATATACGGAACAACAGAAGACCCT
>ERZ780166.1751-NODE-1751-length-10777-cov-2.026394_pt1 | contig 10777 bp, 11 predicted proteins | sample MGYA00511366_ERZ780166 | MGnify/ENA primary metagenome ERZ780166 (study PRJEB29588, sample SAMEA2162231) | human gut metagenome | biome: human gut; feature: human-associated habitat; material: faeces | place: Denmark | collected 2008/2010 ...
GTGGATTGCTTTTAACCGCTACTCCAAAATTCCAGCCAATGAAATGATCAAGAAAGTCATTTAGAAAATACTTCTTTGCCTCAATGACTTGATCAGGCTTTACCTTATTGTTTCGGATAGCATCATCGGTAAGCACAAAACTTGCTTTGCCAGTATAGTCCGGACATACTTCATCATCAAGTCTGATAGCAAATCCAGCAGAAGCAATGAACATATCATCATCGATGTATTTGGCATACAATCTAACCATCTGCAATATAATATCACTTAAGTTAGTAATGCACTTAAACGATGATTGATTATCCATTATCATTTTGTTTTCTCCATCAAACTTACCGTACCATTCAATAGGACATGTAGGCATTCCATCATTTGCAGGATGTAACAAGATATAATTGCCTTTTACAGCATAAACTTGGTTTACATACTTTTCATTTGAATGGAGCTTTTTACCTGTCGCTTTTGAAATATATTCGATACCATTTTCAGTAGCAACCTTCTTCGCTGTAATTTTTTGAAAGTCAGCATTGAAGGTCTCGGTTATAACTCTCCGTTCTTCTGTTCCTTTTGTCTCTTCAGCTTTTACTCCGAAAAGATTTGAAAAAATTTTCGGATACAAAAAAGCCCGCACAAAACATGAATTTTGTGCGAGCTACTGGGATAGTGTATTTAATTGTAGATAGTATGCTGTTAAATCAGATTTGAATATATCGAATTGTACTTAAAGCTTAAAGGCACATTCATCACTCCATTTTTGGTTTGGATGTTTCAATGTAATAAATATGTTCCTTGTTCCACTGTTTTAAACAAAAACAAAATTCGATAACAGCCAAAGCAATATTATATGTATGGGATAGAAAATATAAAAGAGATATTTACACTTTTTTCCTCGTTGATGATTGTATGATAGTATTAGCGGAAGAGCAAGAACCATAATCCACTGATACTGAATTGTAAATATATTCCCTCCTACATCCATAGGAGAAATTCCACCTATTATAGACAATAGATATTCCATACCATGGGAAAGCCCTGTTCCTATTATCGGAATTAATTCCTTGATTTTCCATAAAATAATGGGAACAATATTAGTGGACATAAAAAACATATACACAACAACAAATATCATATACGACAGAATAAGTCTTTTCTTGTTGTCATAAGCTAAATACATTATAATTCCTAAAACAACAAAAATAAGTCCCCCTTCCGTTGTAAACACACTTCCCAAAAGAGCTGGTATCAAATAGAAGCATATTGTTTCCGTATACATATTACTAATTGAACTCAGATAACCACATACTATACATACAATAACTTGATAAGCAATATATAAACTTAGTACTTTTATCCAGGAAACAGCCTTTTGGTTTTTTCTTATTTCTAAGATTTCACATATGCATGCAACGATAAATAATGTTCTAAAGAAATTTAATTCAATTTGTGTACTCATTTGAATAACAGCCATCACAATACTTGCTAAATATAGCCTCAATATATACATCCGCTTAGAACTAGTATACTTTACGCCATTAACAACACCAAAAATAAAAATAGGTGCAGCGATTCGTCCTATCCAATGTAACGGCAAAGACATTGGCAAATCAGGAAAGAAATAAGCTATATGGTCTAAAAACATAGCAATCATAGCTATTATTTTTAACTGAAATATATTCATTAACAATACTCCTTGATTTTATTTTAAAAATATGATATTATAAATTAATCAAAAAAACAAGGTGAAAGGAGAAATTTCATGTGTAAGATATCCAAAAAAAATATTTTCGCTTCTTTATTGGCAGTGTCTATGATTTTCACAATGATGTCGACAACTGTTGTTCATGCTCAGTCAGTTAAAGATGGAAGTAATGAGGTAACCGTTACACCAAATGTTGGAATTTCTTATGTTTCTCCAGAAGAAACTATTGAAACAAGAGGTACATCAAGACCTAGTAAGGTATGGAACATCAAGAGTAAAGGGCAATACGATTTTGCTGGTTCCTCTCATTATCAAAACTTGTATACTAATTATAAGTTTACAGGAAAAACGAGTTATAAGGTTTATGTAGAGAACACCGGAGATAATCCAATTACTGTGACAGCTAAAAGGCTTACTAAGACTTATGGCTCTACAAAAATTAGTGCTGGTAAAACTGGTTCTTTTGAGTTTTCTAATATTAAAAGCGATACTGAGTTTTATATTGTTTTTGAAGGAAATGGATACTCATTTAGCGGACATGTAAAATAACTTAAATACAGAAGAGAGTAAACGTTATGCTTGCTCTCTTTTTATATTAGAATCCTCCAGCTGCTACCCCTATGTAGAACAAGCTCATACTGCGATACCTGAGTCGCCTTTGTCTGATTATTAAGAAATTATACGGCAACGCGTGCTTTCACATTGCTTGTCTGTTCTCTCTTAAATTTCTTCTTTTTCTTATATTTTCGTTGTTTTCATCACTTGCGTTATCTACAACCTCCATGCCCCGGGTCAATTACAATAACGGTGGAATTAGTGTTTTTGCCGGTATTTTTTGCAAGAGCACAGACACCTCTTCCGAGGTAGAAGGACAGAATAAAGAGAGCTAAAATAAGACAGTATTTGTTTTTCTTAATAATGTACATATATTTTTTCATATAAGATACCTATAAAAAACCCGATGCACATAGAAGGCATCGGGTGTGTTTGTATATTATATGATTGGCTGATATCATTTATAACCTATAAAAGGTACTGAGTTAGACTGTAGCTGTAAAGGTACGGCCTCTTTCAGTAAGCCTTAAGCAATCAGTTCAGATATTTGATAACAGTATCCCAGACAGATGAATTCTCAAAGCCAAGCTTCCAGAATGCTGCACCGGCGAGTTTATTGTCGTCGACGAGCTTGAGCCTTTTCTCTAAAGATGTATTGTCCTCGAGCCATACCTTGTACAGCTTGTTGGATACAGACCACTCAGCGTAGTTCTGACCGGATTCCTCATCAAGAGCAGCAGTGGCATTGTTTGTGGCAAGCTGTGCTGCAGCTGCGTCCATACTATATACCTGTGAGGCAACAGTGTACTTTGACTGATCCTCGGTATCGGTTACGGCATCATCGTCCTCCTTTGGAGTGAGCTCCCATATTCTGGTATAAAAAGGCATGCCGAGAATAATCTGGTCAGCGGGAACCTCCTTCAGAGTGGATTCAACACCCTCAGTTACCCACGGAATGGAAGAAACTGAGCCGGCATCAGAGCCCTTATAGTGTTCATCGTATCCCATAATCACAATATAATCGGCAAAGTTTGCCATATCAGAGCGATTGAAGAACTTGTTGAAGCTGGCAGGTACTGTGACATCAACTGAAAGTGATATACCGTTATTGTGACACTTTATGGCGAGCTCTCTGATAAACTCGATGTAAGAGTCTCCATATGCTGCTTCTGTGATATTTTCAAAGTCAATATTTACACCATCAAGCTCATAGTTAAATGCAGCCGACATAATCTGATTGATCAGGGTAGTTCTCGTGGATGTATGTGTGAGCACATATGCTGCATCTACATCAGTATTTTCAAAGTTGCTGAACAGTCCCCATACCTCGATGCCCTGGGAATGGCAGTAGCTGACATAATCCTTGCTTGCTATATCTGCCAGATTACCATTGTTGTCATTTAAATAAAACCAAGTTGGTGACATTACATTTATGCCCTTGGTTGATGAAATTACCTGTGGCACTTTACTGTTTGCTGACTGGCTTGTTACCTGATTCCAGGCAAGACAGATATCCTTATCCTTCTTGATATGCGTAAAGGTCTCTTCTTCATAGTCAGGATTCGTAAGCTTAGTTTTTTTGCTCTCGGACAGAGCCTTGCGCTTTATATATCCAATAACACCATCCTCAGTGGCAACCTTATCCCATTTGTCACCGGAATCAAGAATAGTAATCTTGTCATCCTTTTTCACCTCTTTTAGAATAGGGCTCTTTATGCCGCCCTTCACGCGGACCTGGGTAGACTTGTTTACAGTGGCACTGTCTATTTCATCCCATTTGCTTGTGATGACGATGCGTGCCGGGTCATCATATGACTTAAAGGTGATATTGGAGTACTGTTTTACATAGTCTAAAGCGATAAGCGCAGAGTCAGAGGTGGCTTTCACAATCGGATAGCCAAAGTCATTGGTCTGCTTGGTGACACTGTAGCTATTGCTGTCAGCCGCCGCTGAGATGATATCAGATGCGGTTGTGTAAAGAAGCACATTCTCATTTGCATCCCAGTAAAATCTGGAATTTAATGAGTCGTGAACAAATTTGTAATCAACGTATATTTTTTTATCTATTATTTTAGCCTTGTAATCGGATAGCTCATTATTTACAATGAGAGCAGCCTCATCATCAGAAGAGATATTGAAATACTCTTTAAGATCCTCTGCCTTTTTCGTAGGGGTGTATTTATTGATAAGAGCAGTTATACCCATTATTATTACAACGAGGATAATAAGTCCGGTTACTATAAGTGCAGGCAATAATTTCTTTTTCATGTGTAAAAATCCTTTCCTATTATTTGGTGTCGAAATTGCTTAAGCTAATTATACCATTGTGAAATAGCATATTCAAATAATATGAAATAAATTTGTAATAAATTAAGAAATTTGTTTATGCATTTTGGCGCGGAAGGAGCAAAAGCTTCCCCCGCGCACATACCTTTTCTTTTTAAAATATGTCTTTTGGTTGTCTTTTTGCATTTAAACGGGGTAAAGGACCAAAAATATGCTGACATCGATTTCTTGTATAATTGAGAAAAAATGATATTAATCATTAATTATTGACAGTTTATAGAAATTGATATTTCCGGAGCTTTCCACACCCAATTTAATTGCTGATTTTTTAGTTTCGTTTAATTTGATAAAATATCTGTAAAAATTCCAATATATAAATATAGTTTATTCTTCTATAAAAATACCTCCGTCTATATATAATGATTATGAGTAAAAACTGATAAGTAACAAATGGCCCTATGTCATGAAGCGCTCTGTGGCATTAAAAGTATAAACCCTCCGAAGGCTTCGGACATAAAATTGATAAACAGCTGGTTAAAGATGTCATTTTGCATCGTGATATTAATTCCTTTCTGATATCTTATCCAGAGTGCCAAACAGGCTGGTATTGATGAGGAACGGGTCCTCTAAGTAAGGAAAGCCTACCACCGGATACTTAAAATGTTTATGGTTAATTGTCTTTTTCTTTTCCACGAGATTAAACAATATTTTTACGCTTTCTGAATCAGTTATTTTGTTTGAATTGAATAGCTCGATAATTCTGTTCAAAGCGCCCCGGTTCCATTTACTTATTGTACACACAGCGATTTTTACGTCACACCTCATAAATTCCTTTAAGGTGTTTGGATTAAGTATGCCGAAATCAATAATCACACGCTCGTATCTCATGTTTAAAATCTCAGTTAGTGTGGACATGATTGCGTGAGGAAAGAAATCTACATTCTTATAAGTAAAAACCTTTTCGTCTGCTGTCTTTGACAGTGAAAGAATTTCGTGTGTACCATTCAGCTCAACATAGGCGGTTCTATACATGCATTTATTGCTCATATAATTACAAAGAGCAAGGCTTATATGTGTTGTGCCTACATTGTGAACGCTGCCACAGACCCCAACTAACTGTGGTGCAGAATGGACTTTCTTAAATATCCTTTTAAAGTGTCTGATAGTGATGCTCCTCCCTTTAGTTCTAACAGCTTTTGAATCAGTGTTTCCTTTTGAACTGAGCTCTTAAACATATCGCTGTCATAAGGAAAGTGATAAACACTGCAATTAAGCAGTGCGGCAATCGCGGAGGCATCCTGCCTGCTGCACATATTACATATAACACTCAGGGAAGCTGTCATTTTTTTGAGAATAGAATGATTCCTGTAGATATCATTCAGGTGCCAAAAGCTGCCGTTACATACATATAATACGAGATCCATGTCATATATTTTCTCGTTGCACACATCAGTGCCAAGGTCGTATATCTGTATAGCATCCTTTGGAATATTAAACTGTATACCGTCACTGTAGTCGGGTATGCCCTGAAAGCTTTTGTAATAATAATATCCGTTTTTCTGCTTAAAAATCTGCAGTCCGTCGTGATTACCATGGCAAAGTACGCTTTTTGCTGAGTCTATGTAGATACCATGATATCCAAGGATATTGAGTTCGCAGGTGAGTGAAACGGCCACGTGGGTGGAGCCGCAGCCTCTGTGACTGCCTAAAACTGCTATTTTGTGTATGAGATGTGGCTGACCGGTTAATTTTTGAATTTCCTGTATTTCCTGATATAGCTCTGCGACAGTCACGTAACGCAGTGATGCATCAGATGTTGTTGCTTTTTGGATAATATGCTGAAACTTATGGGAAAAGCTGTCTGGGGTAAAGGTCAGTATATACTGCAGAAGCTGACCTAAGCTGTAAATGTCTGCCGCCGGTGTAATTGTATCCTCGGTAAAGCATTCGGGGGCAGAGAATTCTATATTCCCATAGTGATTGAAGTTATTTCCCTTTCGGGTAACATATGTCGATACACCAAAATCGATAAGCTTAAGCTTATTGTGGCATACTATAATATGCTCCGGTTTAAGGTCCCTGTAAATAATGGGAGTAGATATCTGTGTATGCAGATAGATAAAAACATTACATAATTGTTCACAAATATTAAAAAATAAACCTGGGGAAATTAACTGCTGATGAAGCAAAAATGAATCTAATGTCTCGCCGTCGATATATTCCTCGACGATATAGTAAAAAGCATTGTCCTCTTCGAAGTCAAATATACGTGGTATAGACGGATGCTCAAGAGACTTGAGTAGTCTTGCTTCTGATAATGCGGATTCGGCGAAAGCAGAAGATTTAGGAACTTTCTTTAGAGCTCTCTCCTGATCCATAGATATGTGTCTGACAAGCGTAACGCTACCGGAGCTGCCGGTTCCGAGATCTTTAATCATCTCATATTTGTCAAACAAAGAATGATTTGTATTTTTCATACGCTCCTTTTGGGTCGAGCGCACATCTCATGGATAACTTATAACATACCTGTAAAATAATTGCAACACTTTTTTTATTTTTTTTTAATAGGCCTCGCGCTTTACAATATGACCGGTGTTTATTATAATAATTTTACGATTTACACGGATATTTTCGGAAAAGGATGTGAAAAATATGAAAATTGAGAAGGTAAATGATAATCAGATCCGCTGTACTCTTACCAGAGAGGATCTTGAGGACAGACATATAAAAATAAGCGAACTGGCATATGGATCAGCGAAGGCGAAAAGCCTTTTTAAAGATATGGTAGAGCAGGCCAATTACGAGTTTGGCTTTGAAACAAATGATATTCCACTCATGGTGGAGGCAATTCCACTGCCATCAGAGTCTATAGTGCTTATCATCACAAAGGTTGAATATCCGGATGAGCTTGACACCAGATTTTCAAAGTTTTCAGAGGCAGATGACGACTTTACGGACTTAGGAAATGCAGGACAGCCTCCGGTGATAAAGGGAGCTGCTGATATTTTGGAGCTGTTTGAGCGTATCAAGAAGGAAAATGAGAAGACAGCTGATAGTGAGCAGAGCACTGATGATATTACAGAAGAACAGGCTGCAATAATGTCTGATAAAGAAGTAATAGATCTGCTTTTCAAACCAAGTTTCTCAACTTCCGATAAGGTTACTGATGTATCAGGCCGAGGCGTAGGACTTGATGTTGTTAAATCAAAGATTGAAGCACTTGGCGGTGATGTTGAAGTTAAGTCTGTATATGGTGAAGGAAGTACATTTATTATAAGACTTCCATTGACACTTGCAATTATCCAGGCACTTATGGTTAAGCTCGGAGATGAAAAATATGCTATTTCTCTTGGCTCAATTCAGACAATTGAAGATATTCCTGTAAGTGAGATAAAATATGTACATGCAAAAGAAGTAATACATCTTCGTGGAAATGTTATTCCGCTCATTCGTCTCAGAGAGCTTCTTGATGTACCGGGAGAACAGGAAGAACAGGAAAATATTACTGTTGTCATCGTCAGCAAGGGAGATAAGCAGGCTGGGCTTGTTGTAGATAGTCTCATTGGACAGATGGAAATTGTAATTAAATCTTTAGGCAAGTATATAAACATTAATAAGATGATAAGCGGTGCAACTATCTTAGGTGATGGTTCAGTTGCTTTGATTATTGATGCAAATACTCTTGTCTGATAAAAATCCGGAAAGGTTAGGTGGCTATCTATGGAAGAAGTAAAAACAATGGAAAAAGCATCAGATGAAGCAATGGATGCTGTTCAGTATATAGTTGTAAAGATTGGCAATGAACAATATGGCATTAATATCCAGTATATTGATAATATTGTAAGAAATCAGAGAATTACAAGAGTGCCAAAGGCACAGTCATACTATAAAGGAGTAATTAACCTTCGTGGTGAGATTATTCCTGTTATGAGTATTCGTCTCAAACTTGGTCTTGAAGATGATAATTATACAGATAAGACGAGAATTATCATTATCAAGGTTGATGGTGCAACAATAGGCGTAATTGTTGACCAGGTAAAAGAAGTTGTAACACTTGAAAGCACAGATATCGAAACTGTTGCACGTTCAGGTTCCCTTGTAGGTTCAGGATATATCAGTGCGATAGGCAAGAGCAATGACGAGCTTATTTCTCTTCTTGATATTGTTGCATTAATAGAAGAAAGCTGATGATTTAAGAAGGGAGTGCCTGATGTCAAAGATTGATCTTGAAAAACTGGAAGATTCACAGTTTGATGTTTTAAAGGAAATTGGAAATATTGGAGCCGGAAATGCAACAACGGCACTTGCTACAATGCTTAATATTAAGGTTGATATGTCAGTACCTAATGTTGCATTACTCCCATTTGACAATATTTCGTCATTTATTGGTTCTGAGGAACAGACAGTTGTAGGTATTCTCCTTGAAATACAGGGGGATATCGATGGAATGATGATGTTTTTATTTGATATGAAGTCGGCTCATCATCTTGTAAACTCACTTATGATGCGGGATGTTCATCAAGATGAAAATGGGATGGCAGATTTTTCTGAAATGGAAATGTCTGCCTTAAATGAAATTGGAAATATAGTTTCCGGTTCATATTTATCAGCATTGTCAGGCCTTACCGGAATGAAGATGGTATCATCTGTTCCGGCACTCTCTATTGACATGCTTGGTGCACTGCTTAGCGTTCCAGCCATTGAATTTGGTAAATATGGTGATAAGCTGCTGATGATTCAGTCAGAGTTTGGCGAAGATGATTTTGTTACAGGTTATTTTCTACTTATACCGGAATTGGAATCATATGATAAAATTCTGACTTCGCTTGGAATGTAATATGGTTGATAAGTTATTTAAATGATTGGAAAGAGTAAAATGGGAAATATGATTAAAGTCGGAATGGCCGACTTGAAAGTTTGCAAATGCCCCGATGCATTGACAACGCTTGGATTAGGTTCATGCGTTGGAGTGGCTTTATATGATCCTGTAACTAAAATCAGCGGATTATTGCATTGCATGCTGCCGGACAGTACACAGATAAGAAATAATTCTAATCTTGCTAAATTTGCAGATACAGGAATTGATGAACTTATACGCCAAATGGCTGCACTTGGGGCAAATAAAAACAGACTTGTAGCAAAGATTGCCGGAGGTGCCCAGATGTTTGCCATGACGACTACAAATGATTCGTTGCGAGTCGGTGAACGTAATGCAGAAGCAGCAAAAAAGAAATTAAAAGAATATAACATAAGATTGCTGGCAGAAGACTGTGGACTTAATTATGGCCGTACAGTTGAATTTTATTCGGAAACAGGAGATTATGTTATAAAATCTGTAGGAAAGCCAGTCAAGACAATTTAAGGCTCAGGGGTATCTGCTTATGAAAAAATTTCGTAATGTTCCGGCAATAATAACTCTGCTTGCCGGATTTGTGACGAGTGTAGTGATGATAGTTAATAAGTATTCTCTTAAACCATTTTTATGGATACTTGTTTTAGTGATGGCAGGGTTTTATATTTTGGGAATTATTATAAGAGTAATACTTAACAAAGCGTTTAGTGACGATAAGGAAAAAGATAAAGAATCTCAGGATACAGAGTCTTCACAGGAAGATTCACCAAGTGAAGACAGCAATGAAAAAGCTGATAACCAGTCAGAAAAAAATGAGCAAAAATAAAGAATGATGAATTGCGGGGGCGGCATTAATGGATGAAGCAGGCAGAGACAAGCTTTGGCAACAGTATTCAAAGACGCATGATACAGAATTAAGAGATGAACTGATTTTAGAGTATGCACAGCTTGTTAAGCTTGTTGCAGGGCGACTCAGTATGTATCTTGGATATAATGTTGAATACGATGATCTGGTTGGATATGGTATATTTGGACTTATTGATGCTATTGATAAATATGATTATCTGTTTCGTTCCACCCGTCTTTTGTCTGTCAAAGAGTTGTTATCCATTATTTATTTACTGCGCTCAAAGAGAAATCGTCGATGGTAAACACAAAACCATTAGCATTTCCGCCTCCGAAAATCATGACGCAATCCCATGCCGCCGAGGCAGTCAGTTCAAATTCCACGCTCTTCTGCGTACCGACGGCAGTATCTTCGCCGTTAAACTGCTTATTGACTCCGCTGCCGAGCTGCACATACATTTCACTTCCCGTCGGATTGGCAATGACCGTATACGTCAACGAAATCTTATAGGTTCCCGACGGATTATAATCCCAAGAAT
>ERZ780166.1759-NODE-1759-length-10742-cov-2.755684_pt1 | contig 10742 bp, 7 predicted proteins | sample MGYA00511366_ERZ780166 | MGnify/ENA primary metagenome ERZ780166 (study PRJEB29588, sample SAMEA2162231) | human gut metagenome | biome: human gut; feature: human-associated habitat; material: faeces | place: Denmark | collected 2008/2010 ...
GATTTGACCTCCACGGGGAAGATGTCGTTCTCCCGCTGAATGAGAAAATCTACTTCGTAAGGCGGGTTGTTCTGACTCCAATAACGGGGCATGACTTCAAACTGAGTAATTAAAGTCTGCAACACAAAGTTTTCGGTTAATGCGCCTTTGAATTCAGTAAACAGGCGGTTTCCTTCTCCAAAGGCAGTGGGAGCCAACTGTGCCAGACGGCGGAGCAGTCCCACATCTACCAAATAAATCTTGAAAGCAGACAAGTCATCGTAAGCTGCAATCGGCAGGCCGGGAGCTGAGCTGCGATAAATTTTATGCACCAGACGGGCATCCACCAGCCATTGCAAAGCATCCTCGTACTCACGGGCTCGTGCGCCTTCCTTGACCACCTTATAGATAAACTTCTTGTTCTCCCTAGCCAGTTGAGAAGGAACAGACTTCCAAATCATTGAGATTTTCGGGAACTCGCTGAGATTAGGATGCTTGGCAAAATCACGCTCATAGGCTCCAAGGATTCCGGACAATGCCTCCTGCATGGCAGAAACATCCCGTGCCTCCGTCCACATCAATACCGACTCCGGCATACCACCGGTGACATAGTACATCTTCAGCTTCTCATACAGCGGATTAAAAAAGGCGTCAGGAATAGGTTCAAGGGTATCCACCTGTTCCAGATACTGCGCCAGATTTTCATCACCGTTGGCAAGTAGAAACTCAGCGAAGGTCATTGGGTCAATCTGCATGAAGTTGACCTTGCCTACTGGAAAAGAGGAAGGCTTCGCCAAGGCGATACCTAACAGAGAACCGGCACAGGCAACATGGTACTGCGGTGCATTCTCGCAGAAATATTTCATGGAGTTAATGACTTTCGGGCAGTCCTGTACCTCGTCAAAGATGATGAGGGTCTTTTCTGGCAATATCTTTTGACCGCTTGCCAGTATAAGGTTTTGTAGAATCCGATCCACATCCTTGGTTGTTTCAAAAAATTGTTTATATTCTTCGTTTTCGTCGAAGTTAAAGTAGGCTGTATTTTCATAACAGCGTCTGCCGAACTCTTTCAGAATCCAAGTCTTACCCACCTGACGTACGCCCTTCAAGATTAAAGGCTTGCGGTAGGGAGAATTCTTCCAATCCAGCAACTTTTTTAAGATAAATCGTTCCATAGAATCACTCCTCACATTTTTATTGGAGTTTTATGCTTTATAATCACACTTTTATTATATGCGAAATCTATGAAAATCACAACCGGAATCACAAAATTATTAAGATTTAATGCTTATCAATCACACTTTTATATGAGATAGTGAGAAATTTTTTCTACAAAAAGCAATAGAGGAACTAAGAGAAAAATACATTAAAGATCCACCTGAAGGAATGACTGCACAGCTTGTAAAAAACATGAGTGATTCAGATTTACTTGACATGCATTATTTCCTTACTGAAGATGAATATTTTGACGGCGAAGAAGAAGATTTTTATATCGACCTTTTCTAAATATTTACCGTCTTTTTGTTGAGCCCTCTCTTATACGGGCTTTTATATTAGTGTTTTCTCCGAAGGGAGAAATTTCCTAATATTAAAAATAGCCGCTAAGTTATCCCTAACGGCTGTAAATACTATCTGATTATAATTCTCTTTTTCCATTTACTCTTCTTTCCAGAGTAAATATCATATCCTTACCCATAAGCCTTAATCCTCAATCTGCGGAATATTGACCAACTGCTGCAGCTTCTTCTCAAGAATAGTCTTATCCGGTAACTGTAACTGATACTGAGATACCAGCATCGGTGACATCGTTCTGCTCATAGCATATTCTACCACCTCATCATTCTTAGATGCACAAAGAAGCAAGCCAACACTCGGGTTTTCATTCTCTTTCTTTACCTGTCTGTCCAATGCCTCAAGATAAAAATCCAACTTAGAAATATACTCTGGTTTAAACTTACCTATTTTGAGTTCTATTGCAACAAGGCACTGTAATCCCCGATGATAAAACAACAAATCAATACGAAAATCGTCTCCTCCAACCTGAACTTTGTACTCTTCATCAATAAATGTGAAATCTTTTCCTAATTCCAGAATAAAATCCTTCATGTTTCTAATTAACGCTTTTCGTAAGTCATTCTCATGAAACTCATTTGGCAAATCCAGAAATTCCATAACATATGAATCCAAAAATGGATTTTCTCCTAGCTTCTTAACCGACTCTGGTAATAAAGTTTCCTTTGATAACATATACCTTTCATAATATCCGCTATCTAACTGTCTCTCCAACTGACGCTTTGAATAGTTTTCTTTGATACATAGGCGTATATAAAATTCTCTTTCCTCATCAGTCTTACAGCCTGACATTATCAACAAGTGATTCGTCCAACTAATTTGTGTCACCAGTGGTGTCACAATCTCATTATCCTTATAGGTTTCATAAAATTTTTTCATTCTATAAAGACCTCTTCGATTGAATCCCTTTATTCCGGGAAACGCCTCCTGTATTTCCCTTGAAATTTCATCGATATATGCATCACCATACGAAGCCCGTTCCGTTTCCTTACTTAAAAACTCACCAACTTTCCAATACATTTTGATAAGCTCTTCATTCACTTTCTTCAATGCACTTTGTCGTGATTCTTCAATTATATGAATTAATCCAGCTGCTGATATCAAATCATTACCCATACAAATATTCCACCTTCCGAATTGTGACACCAGTGGTGTCACAATTCCATTTTTGCCATTTTAACAAGACTTTATAAATCTTTTTCAAAATTAATACATTTTAATTATATCAAGACATAGCAATCCTCTCAATGACTTTTTACTGATGTTTTTCCTTTTTCATCATCTCGATCTTCTCATGCAGGTTGGTGTTATACAGCTTGTAAAGGTCTGTATTTGCCTGCTTGCGGAATTTTACTCCATACGACATTTCTGGTATGATAATGATTTCTCATTGAATCTGTAATTGATATATTTTGATTTTTACCTCACAATCCCAAAGCTATCCATACTTATATCTAATATGAATAAAAGGTGATTTTTAGCCGAAACGCAAAAAGCTGTAAAACTCAATGCGAATTTTACAGCTTATAAATAAATGTGTGCTGATTACAGAGATAAAAGTGTGCAGGATTTTTGAATTACATTATGTAAAGATATGCGAAGCAACCATTCTTCCATTACTCCGCATATCTGAAAAAAACTAGTTGATGTAGTTAGCTGCTGCTCCCATATAAGCGATTGCTTCATCAGCTGTCAAATACTGACCTTCCATAACAAGGGAAAAATCTGAATTTGCAATTGCAACGGAACCATCATCTGCTTCTACAAATACTGCTGAGAAATCATCACCTGTATAAACATCTGTTGTGCTGATCTCAGTCCAGTCAATGTTATCTTCATCTGTAACATTTGTTACATTAGAATCATCATATGCTCCACAAAGGACATCTCCCTGTCCATCCTGTGGAACGATCATTAATGAAACATAGCTATATCCATCCGGATCTCTAAAGAGTGTGATCACATACTCTGTATTATCATCATCCACTGCATATAATGCTGCATCAACAAGATCTGCTGTTACATCAAGAAGGGAAAAGCCTTCTTCCTCTGTTGTGTCTGCTGCTTCTGCTGCATCTTCCACATCCACTGCATCCTCTTCTGTATCTGCTGCATCATCAGCTGCTGTGTCTGTTGTAGTTGTCTGCTGGTCATTGTCAGCTGGTGCTGCTGCATCTGATGAACCACCACATGCTGTAATATTAAGAGCCATTGCTCCAACAAGTAATGCTGTTAATAACTTTTTCTTCATTTGAATCTCCTCTTTCTATTATTCATTTTTTTGATAAAAATAGAATTTTTTTGTAAATTTCCTGCCCACTTTTATCTCTGTAATCAGCTTATTTTTTCATTTTAAAAATTATTTATGCAATGCCTTATCTGACAAGGTTTCTTTTTCTTTTCGCAAAAATTCCTGCAAGTCCTGCGCATGAAACCATCAGAAGTGCTGTGCAAAGTGCCATGCTGAAATCTTCGCCTGTCTTTGGAGATTTTACACTCTGGTCAGTGTTTTCGGCTACCGTAAAGTTTGTTGCCGCCGTTCCATCTGTCCAGACAAGTTCAAAGGAATGGTTTCCTGCTGACAGACTCTTAAGGTATTCCGGTTTGAAGGTAATGATGGTAGATCCTTCTGTGACCGTATAGTTGACCGGATCAACCGTAACTCCATCCACCTTGACCTCACGGAGTTTTGAAATCTCACCGCTTCCTCTGATTGCAAGGCTTCCATCTGTATTCTGTGTCCATGAACTGCCCGCTCCATCCAAAATATCATACGTTACCTGTGCCGGTGCCGCAGCTGCCGGAGCTGTTGTAGTTGGTGCAGCCGGTGTTGATGTCGCCGGTGCCGGATCCGGTGTCGTGGTGGTTGCTTCCGGTGTAGGATTTGGAGCCGGCGTTGGGGTTGGGGTTGGAGTCGGCGCTGGATTTGAGCCCGCATTGATTTCGCCGTATGGTGCGTTACAAATGCTGCAAATGGCTCTGTCTTTATCGGTAGCTGTACCGCCGGAACATTTTTCCGTCTGCTTGTGACTGCTGTTCGATGCGCAGATACGGGTATGCGTTCCGTCGCCGTTGGAAGTCCATGCTCCCCAGTTATGTTCATGATTCAATGCCGGTACAATCTCATAACCACACTCTGTGCAAATCTGTGCAGCATCCTCTGTGGCAGCCGGTCCCGGTATATGAGCTATAACGGTATCCGTTGCAGTACAACCCGCGGTCTTGCATACATGTGCATGACCGTCTGCACCCTTATATCCCCATGAAGAAACATCGAAATCATGTGATGCGAAATCACCATATTCTCCACCACAGGTCGTGCAGACTGCCTTGCTCTGACAGGTAGCTGTACCGCCGGAGCAGTCCGCTCTTTCCGTGTGGCTGGCATCTGACGAGCAGATACGGGTATGCGTTCCGTCGCCGTTGGAAGTCCATGCTCCCCAATCGTGGGTGTGTGTCGTCCATTTTATTGTATTATTTGCTGCGTCAAAGTCAGCTACAAAATTTGCGTTATCGCAGTAGAAAATGTTTTTTGCATCAAATGAAGATACGCTTGGATCAACAGTTGCCAAAGTCTGATCTTGCGTAGAAGTATCTTTCATATAAACATAAATTTTTGCGTCACTGTTTAATGTATCAGTGATTTTAGTCTTATTCATATAACTAACAAGATTGTTACTTTCACCAGTTGTCAACTTATTTCCTTCGATTACCGGTGAGCCGGAAAGTTCCAGACTGCCCCTGCAATATACACCGCCACCATTAGCTTTATTATAATCATAATTATAGGGATAGGCGGTGTTGCCTGTGATGCTTCCTCCTTTCATGCAAAATGTACCGGTTGTGTGCACCCATACTCCGCCGCCACCGTGCGACTGCATCGTTGCACTTGTCACCTTATTGCCGCTAATCGTACCATCGAACATATTAAATGTCCCCTTATACACAGATACACCGCCACCGAAATATTGTGCAGTATTGCCGGTAATACTGCCACCATACATATTAAAAGTGTCCAGACTAGAAACTGCTCCACCCATGCTTGAAACTTCGTTTCCACTAATCTCGCCACCATGCATATTAAAAGTGCCTTTATCAACCTCCACGCCTGCGCCGTTTGCTTGATACTTGCTTGCACATTTATTATTACAAATCTTACTACCATACATATTAAAAGTGCCGTTAGAAACCAACACGCCTCTTCCCCATTCCACATCCGAATGAGAAATAGAACTGCTGCCTTTACAATCCGTCAGAGTCAGTGTACCGCCTTTATCAACTTCAAAAACATTTCCTGCACTCTTCATATTAATATTGTGACCATTTAGGCAAATTTTAACATCACCTTTTACAATGATACTATAGCTTGGTTCAAAGCTATCTGATAAATAATAGCAGCCCGCCGGTAACTCTAAATTATTATCAGTGCTTTGTATAGTTGTTTCACCTATTTTCAGTGTGTCCTCTGAACCTGTCAGTTTCGCAAATTCCAAGTTAGTGTGGGAGCTGTCGTCAGTACAGCTACTACCACAGACCGGATGGCTATGTTCATTTGCCGCCTGCACCTGCAATGTACCGTGCGGTACTGCCGGAACAACACCTGCTACCATTCCGAATACCAGTAAACCGGAAAGTATTTTTGCAATTCCTTTGCTCATTCTCTTTTTTCTTATCATGTGTATTCTCCTCCTGCATTTGTTTGTTTTTTCACAATATGTCACTTTACCATTTTTTTCATTTTATCACAGCGTTCATCCAAAACCCGGATTTCGGCGTGAGTTGTAATTATATGGCGTGAATTGTAAGATGCAGGCTTGCTTTGGTTTTCCGAATTTTTTATAATGGATGTATCATAACTGTGAAACAAGGAGGACTGCCACATGCTGCTTCAGATTTTAACTTATACACACCACTTAACGACAATGCTGTTTGGCATTTTTCTGTCCGCCTTTTTTCTCGGGGTAAAACAGAATAAGAAAAATGTCTGCATTCTTCTTGGCGGTGGAGCAGTATCCGGACTTTTCTTTCTGATCTGTAATACGGTATTCGGTTCGTTGTTCACGGAAGCCGTCTATCCGATTTTCGTGCATCTGCCGCTTTTTCTGCTGCTGGTGTTTTATTACCGTTTCCGCTGGCTGCCTTCCATAATCTCTATTATGACCGCCTATCTGTGCTGCCAGTTCAGCAACTGGGCAGGTATTTTTGCCTTATCCCTGAGCGGATTGGACTGGGTTTATTATCTGGTAAGGATTATCGTGACTGTTGCCGTTTTCGCTTTCTTAAGCCGGTATCTGTGCCAGACTACCGCACTGCTTTTTGCAAAATCTGACCGGGAGCTGTATATCCTCGGGGCAATGCCATTTGTCTATTATGTGTTTGATTACTCTACCACAAAGTTCTCCATGCTTCTCTACTCCGGAAATAAGGTGGTCGTGGAATTTCTCGCATTTGCCATGTGTATTTCCTATGTCATTTTCCTGTTCGTCTATTTTCAGGAATATGAGCTGAAAAACCGCGCTGAACAGTACGGTCAGCTTACCAATATGCAGTTGAACTCCCTGCATTCGGAGATCGAGCAGGTCCGCAGCAGCGAACAGCGCATGAAGATCCTGCGGCACGACATGCGCCATCATCTTGCCGCCATCCAGACTTTTATCTCCCAGCAGGAACCGGAGCGCGCACTTGATTATATTCAGGAGATCAATAAGCAATATGACGACACTGTCATCCACTCTTTCTGCAGAAATGAGCTGCTGAATTCGGTTCTTTCCATTTACCAGACACGGTTTGCGGAAAATCAGATCGTTTTTGACGTACAGATCCAGACTTCGCAGACACTCTGCTGCTCTGAGATGACTTTCTGTGCGATCCTTTCCAACCTTCTGGAAAATGCCATGCATGCGGTCACGAAGCTCCCTGTGTAAAAACGTATCGTGCATCTGAGCATTTTCGAAAAGGGAAACCACCTTCTGATCCTGCAGAAGAATCCGGCTTCAGAGACACCTGTTTTTTCAAACGGTATCCCGGTTACAACGGCAAAGAATCACGGTATCGGTGTCCAAAGCGTCATTTATTATGTCGAGAAGGAACATGGACAGTACCAGTTTTACATGGAAGGTGAGGACTTTGTAGTCCGCATTATTCTTTAAGCGAGGAAATTTATTATGGTAAAGATTGCGATTTGTGATGATGAAACTGAATTTTTGGATCTGCTTTCAGACAGTCTTGATTCCTGGTGCCGGGCGCATCAGCTGACACTGCAGCTCTACCGGTTCACAAACGGTGACGAACTGATCTCCGCACACAGGGCTTATGGCATGGATCTGATCCTGCTTGATATGATCATGCCCCTTTTGAGCGGCATGGATACCGCCCGCGAACTGCGCCAGCATGACCCGCACGTTCCGATCATTTTTCTGACTTCCTCACCGGAATTTGCGCTGGAATCTTATGAAGTCCGCACTTTCTGGTATCTGTTGAAACCTCTTGACGAAGTGCGTTTCCACGCGGTCCTTGACAGCTGGTACGAAGTCCACAAGGCTTCCATGGCTCATTTCGCGGCAAGAACAGATTCCGGCTACCAGTCGATTTATTTTCAGGATGTCGAATATCTGGAAGCGCAGAATAAGAATGTGTTAGTCACATTGAAAGACGGCTCGGTGATCTCCATAAAAGAACCCTTTCACCAGTGTGAAACAATTTTCACAGTGGAAAAAGGGTTTTATAAATGCCACCGCAGCTATATTGCAGCGTTAAGCTGCGTGGAAAAGTTCGGTAAAACCTCTCTCTTCACAAAATCCGGCGCACAGATTCCGATTTCAAGAGACAATTACGCTAATTTTAAGGATGTTTATTTTTCCTATATGTTTCCGCAGGAATGATCCGGCTATTGGATCCCGAAGGACGCAAGCTTCATGTCCTCGTTGAACGCCAGTGTGTAATGCACCTCGATGTTTTCATACTCTGCGGTCACGTAAACGGCTGCGATATGCGCACCTCTCTGTATGATCTCCGCATCCTGCATTGTTTCAATGGAAACAAAATCTCCCCAGTCTTCCGAGATCCGCGCCTTTCCCTCGTCCATGCGCTCTTTGTTCATGATCTCCTGCATGTCCGGGACAACAAGGCTTTGCAGGGTGTCAAAATCCTCTGCATTTAAAAGCCCTATGATTTTTTCCGCCTGTGCTTTCACTTCCTCTTCGCTGAACACTTCACTCTCTGCCAGCGCTTTGTTCTGCGGCTGCATCCAGTAAGTTGCAACGGATGCTGCCACAAGGATCACTGCGACAATGATGATGTTGCGGATGCGCTTTTTCTTCTGCTCCGGTGTCAGCACTTTTTTTGTTTTTATCTTACTCATTTTTCTCTCTGCACTTTCTTTTTTCTGCATATTAGTCCCTGATCGCATCCAACGCATTCGAAATATCTGCGATCAGATCTTCCTTATCCTCTAAACCGAGACTTATCCGGATCAGCTCTGCCGGAACACCAGCCTCTTTCAGCTGTTCATCTGTCATCTGTCTGTGCGTGGAGGTTGCCGGATTCAGACAGCAGGTTCTTGCATCTGCCACATGTGTCTCGATTGCTCCAAGCTTTAAGTTCTGCATAAAAGCAGACGCAGCCTCCCTGCCGCCCTTTAATCCGAATGAAACGACACCGCATCCGCCGTGTGGCAGGTATTTTCTGGCACGTTCATAGTATTTGCTGGAAGGCAGTCCCGGATAGTTCACATAGGCTACCTTTGGATGTTTTTCCAGAAATTCTGCAACTGCCTGACCGTTTTCCACATGCTTAGGCATACGCACATGCAGTGACTCCAGTCCAAGGTTTAACAGGAATGCATTCTGTGGCGACTGGATGCATCCGAGATCACGCATAAGCTGTGTTGTACATTTTGTGATGAATGCGCCCTCATTGCCAAATTTTTCTGCATAGGTCACGCCATGGTAGCTCTCATCCGGTGTACAAAGTCCCGGATATTTGTCTGCATGTGCCATCCAGTCAAATCGTCCACTATCTACGATTGCTCCGCCTAATGCAGCGCCATGTCCGTCCATATACTTTGTTGTAGAATGTGTGACAACATCTGCGCCCCATTCGAACGGACGGCAGTTTACCGGTGTCGGGAATGTGTTATCCACGATCAGCGGTACTCCATGCTCATGTGCCACTTTTGCAAAAAGCTCAATATCCAGAACGGTCAGTGCCGGGTTTGCAATGGTCTCACCAAACATCAGCTTGGTATTCGGCTGAAATGCCGCATTCAGCTCTTCTTCCGTTGCATCCGGACTTACAAAAGTCACATCGATTCCCATTTTTCTCATAGTAACATCAATAAGATTAAATGTTCCGCCATAAATAGAAGAAGACGCTACAATGTGGCTTCCGCACTCACAGATGTTAAACAAAGCAAAGAAGTTTGCAGCCTGGCCGGAAGAAGTAAGCATAGCCGCCGTACCACCTTCCAGTTCAGCGATCTTAGCTGCCACAGTATCGTTGGTTGGATTCTGCAGTCTTGTATAAAAATATCCTGAATCCTCCAAATCAAATAACCGTCCCATCGCTTCACTGGTATCATATTTAAATGTCGTTGACTGAATGATTGGTATCTGTCTCGGTTCTCCGTTTCCCGGTGTATATCCCCCTTGAACACATTTCGTATTAATTGAACTCATTTTCTTTCATCCTCCATATAAAAATAATAAAACACTGAATCTCATTATACATGAAACTCAGTGTTTTTTCAATTTACTTTTGGATTCCCAGCATCTCTTCTGCGTGAGCCACTTCTTCCTGTGTCGGAACTCTGACTCCATCCAAAGGATAATCAATATTTAACTTTTTCCACTTGGCCAATCCCAGTGTGTGATATGGCAGAATCTCAACTCTTTCCACACAATCTCCCCACTGATCCAGTTTCGTTTTCAACGCCTTCAGCCCTTCATCGTCATCGGTAAGCCCTGGAACCAATACGTGGCGTACCCACATAGCACCACCGTGAGAGGAAATATAATCACCCATGGCGATAATATTCTGGTTGGTGTGTCCCGTCAGTTTCTTGTGTTTTGACTCGTCCATTTCTTTTATATCCAACATGAACAAATCTGTCACTTCCATAAGACGATCAAACTTTTCCATAAACTCCGGCGCATCTGAAAAAGGATTTCCACTGGTATCCAGCGTGGTGTGAA
>ERZ780166.1760-NODE-1760-length-10737-cov-1.842539_pt1 | contig 10737 bp, 9 predicted proteins | sample MGYA00511366_ERZ780166 | MGnify/ENA primary metagenome ERZ780166 (study PRJEB29588, sample SAMEA2162231) | human gut metagenome | biome: human gut; feature: human-associated habitat; material: faeces | place: Denmark | collected 2008/2010 ...
TAAGTCTTTCGCCCAGCCAATTGCAAGAGATATAGCAAATCACTAATATCAATAAAAATAATAAAAAATGAGTAATTCTTTCAATACATTGCAGTTTATTTAATTGTATAATCTGTCCCTTGTTTGTTTCAAAAAAGCAATCAAGTTTTTTAGGTTTGTTAAAATTTTTTATTTTAGATACATATTCAGGAATCATAGACATTTTGACCTTTAGTGTTAACTATACCGATTATTTAGGTAAAAAAATACTCAATCTCAATATCTTGAGATGATTAAAATGTTAGTCTGACTTCGGGGTGTTAAGAATCCGAAGTTGAAACAACTTTTATTTTTCGATAACAAAAGTTATTTTTTTACCCTGTATAAACGATTTTGGTTTTGATATGGTTTTTGTTATGAAAATCAAATTTAGGTATTATGGGATAATTTATTATGAAATTTTAATCAAGTTAATAACAACATCAAATATATTGTTTTTTTATTATCTGTAATTTATCCTATACTAAATTTATTTTAGAAAGTGGTTGGTTATGGCGTTAAATTTAAGCAAAACAGTTGTTGATATATTAAAAAAGAGTCCGAATAAAGAATTTACGGCAAGACAGTTGGCTGAATGGATTTGGGATAATAAAAATGACGAATGTTTAGCCAAAATGGAAAGGAGTAAAGCAACAATTGTTCCTGTTGATAATAAAGAAGCTTTGCTCAATCAGCTTGTAGCAGAAATCGGTGCATATAAAAAGCGTATTCTGTCTCTATCTTCCAACATCAAAATCACTGCTGAACGTCCAAGAAAGTATTATTATTCAGAAAAGAGCGATGTGCAAGAAATTAAAGATGCTGAAAAGGTTTCTAGAACAAATGGACATCCGGAACACGATTCATATCCGATTTTATGTGAATATTTGTATAATGAATTGAATATATATCCTAAGAGAATAGATGAACGAAAATCTTCTAACTCCAAAGGAAGTAATGGAAATAAATGGCTACATCCAGATATTGTCGGTTTGAAAAACTTATCAGATGGATGGGATAATGATGTTATATCCTGTGCTGGAAAACACGCCTTTAATAAAACATCATTATGGTCGTTTGAAGTAAAAATAAAAATTAATCTATCTAATGTCCGAGAATATTTCTTTCAAACGGTATCAAATTCAAGCTGGGCAAATTATTCTTATTTGGTGGCTCAATCTGTTGAAGAAAAAGCAATGGATGAACTACGTATATTATGCGGTGGGCATAACATCGGTTTAATTCAGCTAAATTGTGAAAATCCATCAGAAAGTCAGATTTTGATTCCTGCTATAGAGAAAAAAGAACTTGATTGGGATATGATTGATAGAATTACTAAAGAAAATCCTGATTTTAAGGAGTTTATCAATCTAATTACAGAATTTTATCAAACGGGAAAGATAAAAGAAAGAGATTGGGATATTTCAGAAATGAAGCAACTATAATTTGTTTTGAGTTTCACAAAATTTAATGAAAATCAGCTTTTATCAGCAAAATTTCCTGAAAATATGATTGTTGTTTAAATTGATAACTACTTGAAAAATAAAGAAACTTATAAAAAGTAGTCCGAAGATGATTCATATTTAAGCCTGTAATGATATAAATTTTCGGACTCAGTTAAGTTGTTGATTTATAAAGAAAAAATCGCCATTTCTGACGATTTTTGAACTGTGGCTGGAGACGACGTGCAGTTTCCGAGTGAATTTGTCTATTTTATTATGAGCATATAATAAAAATAATATTGAGCTTATAAAAAAGAAACTATACCATAATCAAAAGCAAGCAATGTTTGGATTTAATAATATGGCTAAAACGTTAAAAACACTAAATGATAAAGAAATAGCAATAATAAAAAAATTGGTAGAGCAAGGGAAACCCAGCCAAGAAATTATGGGAATTATAAATATTAAAAGAGGAAAGCCTGAGCGACATGTAAATTTTGGAAGAATTAGTGATATAAAAAATGGCAAAACTAAAAGAGCTTTAGATATTGAACCTGCGACAGATGCTGAATTGGAAGAATTTTTAAAAGAAGATACTGAAAATAAGAAAAAAAATGTTTCCGAAACTGAAAGTGGTAGCACATTATTTCCTATAAAGTCACAAAATCCTTTAATTTTAGATATATCAGAAACAGATACTCTTGAATGTAAAGAAAGTTTTTCAAAAGATGAAAAAAATTTACTGCGTCCTTTATGTGCTTTAGCTAATAATAAAGGTGGATATATTTTGTATGGTGTAAAGGATAAGACTTGGGAAGTTGTTGGTATAAAAGAAAAAAGCAAACAGAAGTTTTTAGAATGGGATTTACAGAGCCTTGATAGTGTTGTGTTAAATTATTTGTCCTGTGGTATAGAGGTTAATAAAAATATAGTTTCTTTATATGGCATGGAAATTGCTGTTTTGAAAGTGGAGCCTGCAAGAAAGAAACCCGTCATATATATAAATAATGTAAATGTAGGGGGAGAAACATTTGCAACAGGGGATATTTTTTTCCGTTATCCTGGGAGCTCTAGAAAAATTTGTCCTTCCGAGTTGGATAAAATTATAGAAGAACGTATGCAAAGTACGTTAAAAACAACTTTAATGAAACAAATTGAAACTATATTTAAAAATGGTATTGAAAATTCCGCTGTTATGAATATTGCAACGGGGGAAGTTGAAGGAAAATCTGGTAATTTTGTTATTGATGAGAAGTTACTGCCAAAAATACAATTTTTAAAAGAAGGTGAGTTTGTTGAAAAGAAAGGGGCACCTGCTTTAAAATTAGTTGGAGATGTAAGACCTATATCTGAAATAACGAAAATAGAAGTAGAAACAAATGTAAATATTGATATTAAAGAAATAGTATCATCGTTTCTAAACAATACACCGCCAGAGAAGCCAAGAGAATATATAAAATCACTAGCTTTGTCACCAAGAAAATGGGCCCCTTTATTCTATTTTATTAGAAGTGGAGGAAATTCACCTAAGGCAGTTGTTGAATATTTAAATAAACTCAGAATTGAAGAAAATATAACCTATCCTCAAAAACAGATTGATATGATAAACCAAAATAAACTTCCTACCTTTTCTGGAAAAAATAAAGAGCAGTTTGTCAATATTATTGAAAGACAAGATGATGTATCCATAACAACAAAAGAAGAATGTCTGCAATTTTGTATTGGAATAGCTCAACTCCCAAAAAATAAATTAAACTTAGCATATTGTAAAAAGAAATTAAAATTTATTATGGAGAATTATTGGGCTCATAAAGATGTTAAAGATATGCTAATTAAAATCTCAAGCTATTTAGACATCCTTTTCTGTAAGGAGGTATGATTTTATATTGTGTAATATTTTTTTTAATTCTTGCTATTTACTTTAATAAACTTATCATAAAAACAAATTTAGTGTTTTATGAGGGGTTATGTCTTTTCATATTTGGAATAGAAGGTACACAGGTAGTAAATATAAGTTATCTGAATGGATTTGTGAGTTAATTCAGCATAATTGTGTTGGAATGAGTTTTTGTGAACTTTTTGCTGGAACAGCTGTAATTAGTTCTCGCTTAGTATCTCAGATGAAAGAAATTTATATAAATGATTTTCTGTATTCAAATGAAGTTATATATAATGCTTTTTTTAGTAAAGATGAATTTGATGAAGGAAAATTAACACAGTTAAGAGATTTATTTAATAATTTAGATGTTAAGCAACTAAAGGCTAATTATGTTTCAAAAAATTTTGGAAATAAATTTTTTTCATTGAATGACGCTTTGAAAATAGGGTACATTCGTGAGGCTTTGCAAACATTAAAAGATGTAAATAATAAGGAAAAGAATATTCTTTTGGCATCATTGATTTATTCATTAGATAAATCAGCTAATACGGTTGGTCACTATGATGCCTATATAAAAGGGAAAGTAATAAAAGATTCTTTTGAATATGATTTAGTTGAACCAATAAATATCTATGATTGTAATGTGCATATATCTAGGGAAGATGCGAATGAATATGCAAAAAAGATACATTGTGATATTGTATATATTGATCCTCCGTATAATTCGCGTCAGTATAGCCGATTCTATCATGTGTTAGAAAATATAACAAATTGGAAAAAGCCTTTGTTATTTGGAGAGGCTTGTAAGCCTGAGCCGGAAAATATGAGTGAATATTGCAGAGCTTCTGCAACAAAGGCATTTGAAAGTTTGATTATGTCCTTAGATTGTAAGTATATTGTTGTTTCATATAATAATACTTATAATTCTAAGAGTAATTCTTCTAGAAATAAAATTTCATTGGAAAGTATTTGTTCTATACTGGAGAAAAGGGGAAAAGTAACAGTTTTTGAAAAACCGTATAGATTTTTTGATGCTGGAAAAACAAAACTACCAGATCATAAAGAACTTGTTTTTATTGCAAAGGTTTTCTGAGATGAATACAGATGATAAAAATATACGTTCTCCTTTTTTCTATGTGGGTGATAAATTCAAATTAGTTCCTCAATTAAAAGAGAATTTTCCGAAAAATATAGAAAGATTTATTGAGCCATTTTGTGGTGGAGGGAGTGTTTTTCTAAATACAAATGCTAGTCAATATTTACTTAATGATATTGATTCGTATATGATGAAATTGCATGAATTTTTAATTTCTCATAGCAAAAAAACTTCATCTTTTTGGCAAGATTTAATAGAACAAATAGAATATTATAAATTATCCGCTACTTTTTTAGGAAAGGATGTGCCAACTATTTATAGAAAACAATATAAAAAAACTTATTTCGCAAAATATAACAAAGAAGCATATCTCAAAATTAGGGAAGATTTTAATGCAAATAAAAGTAACATGATGCTTTTATATATACTCTTAATCTATGGTTTTAATCGAATGTTACGGTTCAATTCAAAAGGCGATTTTAATCTTCCTGTTGGAAATGTTGATTTTAATAAAAATGTTGTAAGTGCTCTAAATAATTACTTTTCATATGTCAAAAATAAAAAGATAGAGTTGTTTAGTATGGATTTTCAAAGTTTTATTGAAAAAATTCAGCCAACTTCTCGCGATTTGGTTTACTTGGATCCTCCATATTTAATTACTTTTAGCGAGTACAATAAATTATGGAATGAAGATAGCGAGATAAGATTAATAAATTATCTAGATGTGTTAAATAAGGAAGGCGTTCGTTTTGCTGTTTCCAATGTTTTGTGGCATAGAAAGCGTTATAATGGAACGTTTAATGAATGGGCTCAAAAATATAATATCATAAAAATTAAAAGTAATTATATTAGCTTCCATGATAATACGGAAAAAGATTCCTTTGAAGTGTTGGTAAAAAATTACTAAGGGGATAATAATGAAAGAGCGTAAAGCAGAATATAAGCCATTATCTTTTTCTACGACAATGAGAAATCCTGAGCGGATTGTCAGTTTTTTAAACTGTATATTACCTTTTGAAGGAAAAATATTAGATAATGATGTCATTCATGAAGTTGCTGTAAACTTAATACAAAATAAACTGTATTATACCCAGCAATATGAAATGAAAGTTCCTGAATATAAGAAAATATATCAAAATGAAGAATTGGAATTTTCTAGAGAACAAATAGAAGATATTATTAAAAACAGTCCTCAACAGCATAAAGAAGCCGGATTTGATGCCGGTTGGCCTTCAAGATTTGATACGTGGTACAAAATATCAATGGAGTTTGGTTTTATTTATTATGCAATGAATGAGCCTATACAAATATCAACAACTGGACATATGTTAATAGATGCGTATAGAGAATCTCCTGTTAATAATGAAAAAATAAAGGATGTTTTTCTTAATGCTTTGATGAAATATCAAACAAATAATCCATTCAGAAAAAATGAAAATAAAAATAATCCATTAATCTTATTATTGCAGGTAATTGAATTACTAAAAAATGACTCAGACGAAAATGGAGCTGGTATTTATAGGAATGAATTACCTCTTATCATTTGTTGGCCAGATAATAATGCTAAAAATATTTATAATATGATAAAAGAAATAAGGAAAAAGTATAAATTTAAATATGGTGAAGAGATCATTTATGAAATTTGTTTAAAATTACTTAATGCAGATAGCTCTAAGAAAAATAGATTTAAAATGAAGCAAATAACAGGTGAGGCTGTTGATGAGTTTGTTCGAAAGATGCGTATTACAGGTATAATTTCTTTAAGGGGACAAGGAAGATTTTTAGATTTTAACACTTTTGAAAAAGAGCGAATTGCTTATATATTGACTAATTATTCAAATTATAGAAGTAACTTTGTAAGTAAACACGAATATTTTATGTATATGGGTGATATTGATACAAAAATATTATCTATAAAACAGAGTGGCACTACTAAAGAAGTTGAAGATGTTAAAATCAAAACATTAAATTCTTGGGCTACAGAAAACTCTTCAGAAATGATTATAAATGAATTGCTTTCATTATATAAAAATAGTGAAACGAAGAATAACCTACTTAAAGTATTAGACCGCCCAACACGATTGGAGTTTTTAACAAGTATTGCTCTTGTTCAGCATTTTAATAATCTTTCTGTTCGTCCCAATTATCATGTAGATGATGAGGGCTTGCCTACTTTTACAGCGGCAGGAGGTTTAGCCGATATTGAGTGTTTTGATGTGGATTGTAACTCGCTAGTAGAGGTAACTCTTATGTGTTCTAAAAATCAAGCTATATGTGAAATACCAGCAATAACGAGACATTTGCAAGAAAAAATTGAAACATCACCTGAAAAAATGAATTTTTCGATTTTTATAGCACCTTCTATTCATAAAGATACAGAGTATATGGTTGGATATTCTAAACATCAATATGGTATTGATATCAAGGCAATAAGCATTCCTAACTTTGTTGAACAAATATCTAGCAAAAATAAAATAATTGAAATGTTAGATTCGTAATTAAAAACAAAATTTACAGTTTTTTATTATATGACTTCTAGGTTTTGAGCACCTTAGGTCTTTTCGTCTGTTTGTTAGTAATCCCGTCCAAATCGTAGCAAAATGTCGTTGGCAAGTTGCGTTTTAGGGGCTCCCGAATTAGAAAATACACCGCATAATATAAATAGTTAATGAGTAAAACAACTATTTATGAAAGGAAAAAGTTATGTGGTATGTAAAACTCAATGACACCATTCTCCCAACTCCGTATCAGTTTTTTAGTGATTGTCTGTCTGAATGTCAAAGATTAAAGCAGACAATGGTGGCCGTTTGTACTGAGCCTGTTTTTATGAACTAATTTGATGATAAGGAGATTGTGTTATGTTGAAGAATTTTGAAAATTGGTTGTTGGAAAATAAATACTCTGCTTTGACTGCTGCGGATTATGCCGGAAGAATTGAGAGATTGTGTCGTGTTGAGAAGTTTACACTTGCCCATCTGGTTGAAAATATTTCTTCTAATCTGTTTTTCTAACAAAATCACACAACGCATATATAGCCGTATGGTTCTTAAACCGTTCCTTTTTATTATCCCAAACATATCTTAAATATTCTCGGAACTTTTTGCTTTTTAATGTTTTTTTATCTTCTAATGTGACAAAACTTCCATTAAGCAAATAATCATAAGAGCGTTCTATTTTTATTTTTTCGGGACTATTCCAATTCTTCGCACATAAAACATAAATAAAAAGTACTGGATACATATTATGAAGTAACCTATCCCATTCTTTTTCACTTCTGCCAGAATATAATCTTTCACAAATTCGATTAATGCGTTGTACATACTCATTTCGAGTTTTAAGAGTTTTACAGCCCGCCTCTTGTGTAGATAACCATGTTTGAAATTGTATTCTTATATCATTACCACTCATGCACCTTTTCTCCAACTTGATTCTAAAATAAAAATCAGTTTTAAGTAAAGAATAAAAATAAAACATTAAACCTAATTAAAAATTTTAATGAGGTTAGTGACTTGTTTATACATTAAAAAACATTAAAAGTACGCAAAAAAAATATACTATTTGGAAATTTATTTTATCAAATCCGAACAAGCAGACAATTCTAGAAAGAAAATGTTGGAGAATTGCTCATGCGAAAAAAACAGAAAATAAAATCAAAAAAGCAGAGCCAACGCAGCTTCAGAGCTTTTATTTCCATAGTTAATTGGTACAAAAATAAATTTGATGTCGCACTCTATATTAGTAATATATATGGAAATGAGTATCAAAAGAAAGAAGTTAACATTCATAAATTACCAATGTGGAGAGATAATAAAAACATAGTTTCTTTATATGGTATTGAAATTGCTGTTTTGAGAGTGGAGCCAGCAAGAAAGAAACCTGTTATATATATAAATAATGTTAATGTGGGTGAAGAAACATTTGCAACAGGAGATAAATTTTTCATAATACAAACTCCTTAAAATAAAATTTTTTTTATGATAAAACAATGTGTTTAAGAAATTATTACTGAAAACGCAAAAGTCCATTTTAAGCCTCGCACGTAAAGGCATATTCTAATTTTGGTTAGTTATTTTTAAGTCTAGCCGGTATGGGCTGGTGGTAGGTGTATCCCGGCTGGGCAGTATAGGAGCGGTAGCCGGCAGGCCCAATCCGCATACCGTAGCCCCTGAGCCTGGTCGTATGAGTGAAAATAAACTGTCATTGACGTCAAGAGCTTTTCTTTTAGGCTGGTTTTAAATTTGATTTTTTTCAAAAGATTATCCCGAAGGACTGGCTGGATTCAAACCAAGTTAAGCTATTGAAAAACAATGATACTTAAAGAAAGTAGTTCGGAAGAGCCTTAAAAAACAGGTCTGGAAGAAAAACAACATTCGAACTCGATTTTATTGTTAAAAAACAAGGACTTAAACTGAAATTTAAGCCCTTTGCACTTGGTGGCTGGGGTGGCTGGATTCGAACCAACGAATGTCGGCACCAAAAGCCGATGCCTTACCACTTGGCGACACCCCAACATTATAGTAAAAAATGCCCGTATAAACGAACAAAAGTACTTTTATACTAAAAAAATATAAAAGCAAGCATTTTTTTCTATTGTTAAAAATTTTTGAATAAATGGTATGCGTAGAATAAAGTTATATAAATCATTTGACTTATGACACATGTTATGCAACTATCAAATTTAAGTAATATGAATAGGTAAAAAGGTGGGGGCGATGAAACGAATTTTAATATTTATCTTTTTTATTCATCTGTTTCTGGTGGAAACGGCAAAAGCGTTGGATTGCCGTGATACTGAATTGTTGATATGTTCCGAAAGACCTGAAAATACCGCAGGAACAAGGGGGAAATCAGTTTTATCTGTTGAATAAAACAAGGAAAGAAATGACGGAAATTTGGGAAAAACCTTACATCGGCGGTCTTGAACTGGTGTATCCGTAAAAATCTTTAGCATAACTTTTTCCCTCTCTTTACAGCATCAAAACCTCTCCGTATACTGCAGGCGAATAATAACAAAAGCAAAAGAGGGAATGATATGGCACTTAACCTGATAAAACGCGGCGGCGCCGTGCAGGAATTTTCAATTTTTAAACTTCAAAAGCTGCTGACGGATGTCTGTCGGGGCTTTCCGCTGGATTCGCAAAAGCCGCTGTTGAATCTGGATGAATATATAAAAGACGGTATGACGACAGCAGACTTGTTTAATGCTCTGACGATGAACGTTTTAAGCCTGACGTCGGTTGAAGAGCCGGAATGGAAGAACGTTGCCGGCCGGCTGAAGATGCTTGCATTGTACAAACAGGTTTCCCTTGCCCGGAATATGCCGAAGAACGAACCGCCGTATGATTATGTGTCGTTTCTAAAGTACGCTGTCAATAACGGAATATACAGCACTGTAATTGCGGAAAAATATACGACGGAGGAAATTGCCGAAGCTGCGTCCTTTATTAATCCCGATTTTGACTTCGTTTATGACTATGCCGGTGCCAATCTGCTGCTGAAACGCTATCTCTGTGAATACGGCGATAAAATTGTTGAATTGCCGCAGGATATGTTCTTGTCCATTGCGCTGCTGATAGAACAGGACGAAGACAAAGCCGCGCGTATGGCCAAAGTTAAGGATACTTACGAAAAACTGGCTGACCGCAAAATCTCGCTTGGCACGCCGCTTTTGATGAACCTGCGCCGTCCGAACGGTAATCTCAGTTCTTGCTTCATCACCGCAATGGAAGACACGCGCGAGTCGATTTTTTATGTCATAGACCAGGTGTCGTCGATTTCCAAATTCGGCGGCGGGGTAGGGGTGAACATTTCCCGCGTCCGTGCCAAAGGCGCCCGCATCAAGGGGATAAAGAATTCCTCCGGCGGTGTTATCCCGTGGATTCGTATTTTGAATGATACCGCAGTGGCCGTCAACCAGCAGGGCAAACGCAAGGGCGCCGTAACCGTGTCGCTGGATATGTGGCATCTGGATATTGAGGATTTTCTGGAACTGCGGACCGAAAACGGCGACCAGCGCATGAAGGCCTATGACATTTTCCCGCAGGTGGTTGTGCCGGATTTGTTTATGCAAAAGGTGGAAAACAACGAAGACTGGCTGATGGTTGACCCGCACGAGGTGCGTACCAAATACGGTATCGAGCTGGCAGACCTCTGGGGAAAGGAGTTTGAAAAAGCCTACAATCAGCTGTACCTGGAAGCCTCGTTTGGCAAATTGGAACTGTTTAAGTTTTATCCGGCCAAAGAGTTGCTGAAAAAAATTATGCGTTCGCAGATAGAAACCGGTATGCCGTATATCGCGTTTA
>ERZ780166.1778-NODE-1778-length-10629-cov-3.479289_pt1 | contig 10629 bp, 7 predicted proteins | sample MGYA00511366_ERZ780166 | MGnify/ENA primary metagenome ERZ780166 (study PRJEB29588, sample SAMEA2162231) | human gut metagenome | biome: human gut; feature: human-associated habitat; material: faeces | place: Denmark | collected 2008/2010 ...
CTGCTCCGATTTTATGAGCCACACCCCGCAATGCTGCGGAGCACGACAAGGGAGGAGTTTAGAAGTGGCCCTCTATTCATTTGCGATGAACAAAGGGAGGAAGCTATATTTTTCTAATTCTACCCCCTTCGCCCTGCGGGCACTCCCCCTATATTCCTTTCAGGAACACAGGGGGAGAGGGGGGACCTCTATTATCTCCACTGAGGGTCTTTTTAAGATCTCTCCTCGTCGCCATGCTCCTCAGCTCTCCCCTATATTTTGCTGTGTACCCCCCGCAATGCTGCGGGGCACGGCAGGGAAGAAGTGGAATCATACTGAATTTTCGTTTGGCTTTATTTCCGATATAAAAAAGAGGTATCCCATTTATCTGGGATACCTCCTCGAATGATATGAAATGTTGCGTTTATTTGCGATAAGCGGCCATCATTTCGGGGTTGAAGCGTTCGATAAACTCGGCGTGTTTGGCAACTTCTGCCTCACCGAAGTTAATGTATACTTCGGCCGACTGCCGGAACGATTCGTTACGAGTGGCATCGTTGAGCAGGAGGTGTCCCATGATGACATGGCCGGCCATTTCGACCATGCGGCGTGCTTGGAAGTCTATGTATTCGTTGTCTTTCGTTGCAGTGACGGTTTCGACAGCTTTTACGTAGGCGGCTTTCATCGCTTTGAGGCGGTCGCGCAGAGGTTCCAGTTCGGGTGCGATTTCAGCAGCTTCGTATGCTTCGATCTGATGCAGATATGTGCCAGTGGTGACGTGGCGAATAGCTGCCACGACTTGCAACTGGGTGGTTCCTTCGTAGATGGAAGTAATGCGGGCATCGCGGTAGATGCGTTCGCAAGCGTAGTCTTTCATGAAACCGGACCCTCCGTGTACTTGCACGCAGTCATAGGCGTTTTGATTACAGAATTCGCTAGACATGCCTTTCGCCATAGGGGTGAATGCGTCGGCCAATTTTTGGTAGGCTTTCATTTCGGAACGTTCTTCGGGTTCGAGCGAGCGTTCTTTGGCAATGTCTTCGTATGCTTTGTACATGTCTACGAATCGTGTCGTTTCGTAAAGCAGCGAGCGTGATGCGTCGAGTTTGGCTTTCATCAAAGAGATCATTTCGAAAACGGCGGGGAACTCGATGATGGCTTGCCCGAATTGTTTGCGGTCGCGTGCATAGGCGATGGCTTCGCGGTATGCCGCTTCGGAAACGCCGACAGATTGTGCCGCGATACCGAGGCGGGCTCCGTTCATCAATGCCATGACGTATTTGATAAGACCCAATTTGCGGCTTCCGCAGAGTTCGGCTTTGGCATTTTTGAACACCAATTCACAGGTGGGAGACCCTTTGATACCCATTTTGTTTTCGATACGGCGAACGGTTACCCCGCCGTCGTTGCGGTCGTAGATGAACATGGAGAGTCCGCGGCCGTCTTTGGTTCCTTCTTCGGAACGGGCCAGCACGAGTGCAATGTGTCCGTCACCGTTGGTGATGAACCGTTTCACTCCGTTGAGATACCAGCAACCATCTGCCTCGCTGTATGTGGCTTTGAGCATGACGGCTTGCAAGTCGGAACCGGCATCGGGTTCGGTGAGGTCCATCGCCATAGTTTCGCCGGCGCAAACGCGCGGCAGGTATTTTTGCTTTTGTTCTTCATTGGCAAATTCGTAAATGGTTTCGGCGCAGTCTTGCAATCCCCAGATGTTTACGAATCCGGCATCGGCACGGCTTACCATGTCGGCAGCCATGATGTAGGGAACCAACGAAAAGTTGAGCCCGTTGTAGCGACGGGGGATAGAGATACCCATTAATCCGGCTTTTACCAGAGCGTCGAGGTTTTTTTGCGTGCCTTTGGCATATACGACGTGTCCGTCGACAACGTGCGGACCTTCGTGGTCTACGTCTTCGGCATTGGCTGCAACGATTTCGCCGCTTATCTCGCCTGCTATTTCGAGCACTTTTTCATAACTATCCATGGCGTCTTCGAAATTGAAAGGCGCATAGTCGTATTTTTCGGCATCGGAGTAATTCCGTTCCCGTAAAGCCACCAGCTTCTTCATGAGCGGGTGGTTCAAGTGATGTTTGAGATCACTGTTATCTAAATAAAAATTAGCCATTGTTCTGTATTATTTATTGTATTATAATTTAACTCTCTATCTTTGATTTGTCACAAGACTTTGTCTTATCGACAGAATCGAAAATATGTTTTATTTGGAGTTTTTCTTATAATATTTGATCAGCTTCGGAATTACTTCTTCGACCGTACCTGTGATCACATAGTCGGCTATCGTATTGATAGGTGCGTTAGGATCGCTGTTGATAGAGATGATGATGGAGCTGTCTTGCATACCGGCGATGTGTTGTATCTGCCCAGAGATACCGCAGGCGATATAGAGCTTGGGACGAACCGTGACACCGGTTTGTCCGATTTGACGTTCGTGCTCGATGTATCCGGCATCGACCGCAGCGCGGGAAGCTCCTACCTCGGCTCCCAATGTAGCTGCCAAGTCGAACAGCATGCCGAAGTTTTCTTTCGATCCCATACCGTAACCGCCGGCTACGATGATGGATGCGCCTTTGACGTTGGCTTTGGATTTTTCCATCTGGCGATCGATGACTTCTACCACAAAGTCGGTGTCGGAAACGTATTTTTTCGGATCCAGTTTAATAACTTCTCCTTTGTAAGCAGGATCGTAAATTTCTTTTTTCATCACGCCTTCGCGAACCGTCGCCATTTGAGGACGGCATTCGGGGTTAACGATCGTCGCTACGATGTTGCCTCCGAAAGCGGGACGAATCTGATACAACAGATTTTCGTATGTCTTATTGTTCTTTTTGTCCTCGTGGGGACCTATTTCCAATGCGGTGCAGTCGGCCGTGAGTCCGCTGTGCAGCGAAGAGGAAACCCTCGGACCGAGGTCGCGACCGATACTGGTGGCTCCCATCAGGCAAACCTGAGGTTTCTGTTCTTTGAATAAATTTACCAATACCGAGGTATGTGGCAACGAGGTGTAGGGGTAGAGGCGAGGATCGTCTACGGTATAGACGGTATCGACTCCATAGGGGAATACTTGTTTTTCCACACCGTCGAGGTTGCTACCGATCACCAGTGCTTCGAGTTTACAATTCAGTTGATTGGCCAGCGAGCGACCTTTTGTGAGCAGTTCGAGGCTCACATCGGCGATGATGCCGTCTTCTATTTCGCAATATACAATCAGATTGTTCATAATCGTTAGTTTTTTAGTTCATAGTACACGGGCATTAACCAATCGTGTGGTTGGCGATCAATTCTTTGACAAGGTCTTCGATTTCGTTGTCGGCAGCCGTGAGTTGTTTGCTTTCCTTTGCTTGGAATACAACGTTTTGTACGGCTTTTACTTTGGTGGGAGAACCGGCGAGACCTACTTGATCGAGGTCGGCATCGACATCGTTTACACTCCATTCGTAAAGGTTGAGGGCAGGACGCTGTTCATAGAGTTTCAAGCATTCTTCGCTCAGTCCTTGTTTTTCGCTCGGTGTCTTGGCGTATTTGTAACGTTGTATGAGCTTCGCGTTGCGAGGACGGCATTCATCGGCCGAACCGTTGACCGTGATGACTGCTGGCAGGGGAACTACGACGGTTTCTACCCCGCGTTCGAGACGACGTTTCACGGTGGCTTTCCCGTTTTCTATGTTCAGAATTTGCTCGGCATAGGTGACTTGGGGTATTCCCAATTTTTCGGCGATTTGAGGGCCTACCTGAGCCGTGTCGCCATCGATGGCTTGACGACCTCCCAAGATAATATCATAATCTTTGATTTTGCGTACGGCACACGATAGTGCGTAAGACGTAGCCAATGTGTCGGCTCCGGCAAAGGCACGGTCGGTCAATACGATACCTCCGTCCGCTCCACGGAATAAACCTTCCCGAATAATTTCGGCGGCACGAGGAGGACCCATCGTAAGCAGGGTAATCGTCGATCCCGGGTTTTGTTCTTTCAGTTGCAGAGCCTGTTCCAAGGCGTTCAAATCTTCGGGGTTGAAGATAGCAGGTAAGGCGGCACGGTTGATCGTTCCGTCCTCTTTCATGGCATCCTTCCCCACATTTCTGGTATCGGGCACTTGTTTTGCCAATACTACGATTTTAAGACTCATAATTTAATGTGAGATTTATGATTTATAAATATTCGTATATTCTGTGTCGATTCATTGACTCGCAAAATTACAAAAATGATTGTTATTTTCAATCTTTTAGGCGAAAAAACCGTTATGCCGTCCGGCGAGAACAGATGATCGGACGGCATAACGGGCCGGGGTTTTATTCGGTTCTGACGGGCTTATTCGTAGCTGCTGCCGTCGAAACAGTGCGTGCAGATACATTCCTTAGGAAGCCCGATCGATTCGACCAGTGTTTCTAACGGGTTGAATTTTAATGAGGTAATGTTCAGCTTTTTACAAATGCAGTTTACCATACAATTGTATTGGGGCGACCCGGTGCGTGCATAAGCTGCGACATTTTTATCGGGGTTACCCTCTATCTCGGCGATGGTGCGACGGGTAATAAGCTCCATTTCGCTTTTGGAGGCTGTGAAGTTAAGAAACTTACACGGGTACAGGAGAGGGGGGCAACTGATGCGCATGTGAACTTCTTTGGCTCCATAACGGTAGAGATCGGATACATTGTCTCTCAGTTGCGTACCGCGGACGATGGAGTCGTCGCAGAATACGACCCGCTTCCCGTCGAGCATGCTTTTGTTGGGTATGAGTTTCATTTTGGCTACCAGCTCGCGCATGGCTTGATTGGAAGGGGTGAAGCTGCGAGGCCAAGTGGGGGTATATTTGACGATACCTCTCCGGTAGGGAATTTGTTTACCTACGGCATATCCGAGAGCCATGCCTACACCGGAATCGGGGATGCCGGAGACGAAATCGGCTTCGATGTCGTCTTTTTTACCCATTTCGAAGCCAGTGTGAAAGCGCATCTCTTCGACATTCTTCCCTTCGTATTCGCAGGCGGGATATCCGTAATATACCCATAGGAAGGAGCATATCTGCATTTTTTTTCCGGGCTGGTTGAGCGATTCGTAACCGTCGGCTGTCAACCGGACGATTTCTCCGGGACGTATGTCATAACAGAGTTCGTATCCGAGGTTCGGGAAGCTGCATGTTTCGGACGATACGGCGTAGCCATTATCTCCCCGCCCGACGAGGATAGGCGAACGACCGTACTTATCGCGAGCGGCGATAATGCCTTGCTCGGTGAGTAAAAGCATAGAACAAGACCCTTTGATTTTTTCCTGTACCAAGCGGATGCCGTCGACATAGTCTTTTCCTTGACTGATAATCATCGAAACCAATTCGGATTGGTTGATGATATTGTTACTGTGTTCGCTGAAATGGTTTCCGCTCGCCAGTAGTTCTTTTTCGAGTTCTTCTACGTTGTTTATTTTGGCGACGGTAACGATGGCGAATTTTCCCAAATGGCAACTGATGATGATGGGTTGTGCATCGGTATCGCTGATGACACCGATTCCCGAATTACCAGAGAATTCGGGCAGTTCGGCTTCGAATTTCGAGCGGAAGTAGGAGTTTTCTATATTGTGGATCGCCCGTTTGAAAACGCCATTTTCATACGTCACGATACCGGCACGTTTCGTACCTAAGTGCGAGTTGTAATCTACGCCATAAAAAAGGTCGGTAACGCAAGATTCTTTTTTTATGGTACCAAAAAATCCTCCCATAATGTAATGTTGTCGTGTTGATTATTATTTGATTAAACGAACAGAGCGAGAGGGACATTGTTTCCCTCCCGCCCTGCGGAATATACTTTTTATTTGGTGTGCTGTTCAACCCATTTGCGGGCATTGACAAAAGCCTCGATCCACGGGGTAATCTCGTCGGTTTTTCTGTCGGCAGGATAATGTCCGCACTGCCAGGGGAATATGGCTCGTTCGAGGTGGGGCATCATGGCCAAATGGCGGCCGTCGGCCGAAGCGATACCAGCTATACCGTAAGGCGATCCGTTGGGATTTGCCGGGTAAGCGTCGTAGGTATATTGGGCTACGATATTGTATCTTTCTTTGGCGTAAGGCAACTCGAATTTACCTTCTCCGTGGGCAACCCATATACCGAGTTTCGAGCCCGATAACGAGCCGAACATGACAGAGTTGTTTTCGGGAATTGTCAATCCGATGAACTGAGATTCGAATTTGTGCGAATCGTTGTGTCGCATTTTGGGCTTTTGTTCGTGGTCGGGGGTAAGCAGTCCTAATTCTACCATGAGCTGGCAGCCGTTGCAGATACCGAGACTCAGGGTGTCGGGGCGGTTATAGAAACGGTCGAGTGCAGCTTTGGCTTTTTCGTTCCAAAGGAATCCTCCTGCCCAGCCTTTTGCCGAACCGAGTACATCGGAATTTGAGAATCCACCGCAGTATACAATCATGTTGATATCGTCGAGCGTTTCGCGGCCACTGATGAGGTCGGTCATATGTACATCTTTCACATCGAATCCCGCCAAATAGAGCGAATAGGCCATTTCTCTATCTCCATTAACACCCTTCTCACGAATGATGGCTGCTTTCACGCCGGATCGTGTGCGACGATCGGCCGAGATACCGTATTGGGCGAGCGTTCCCGTGAACGAATCGGGGAAACGGAATTGCAGCGGTTGTTCCTTGTAGTTGAGGAAGCGGTCTTTGGCTGCTTTTTCTCCGCTTTGTTTGCGGTCGAGCAGATAGGATGACTCGAACCATACGTCGCGCAAATGATCGATGAAGAATTGATAATCGGCTCCGTCCTTGTGTATGAGCAGATGGCGTTCGTCGCAGGGACGAGCTAAACGGATAAACGCTATGCCGGCTTTTTTCAATATCTTTTCGACTTCGTCGGTTTTTTCTACTTGAATCAAGATACCCGGGTTTTCGCTGAACAATATCTTAACAAGGTCTTTTTCGGGGATTTCGTCCAACGAAACTTCCAAACCGCCTTCGGTATTGGCAAAATTCATTTCGAGCATCGTGGTTATCATACCGCCGGCGGAGATATCGTGCCCTGCCAGAATCAACTCTTTGTTAATCAATTCTTGGACGGCATTGAACGCGTTGGCAAAGTATTCGCTGTCTTGTACAGTGGGAACTTCTTTACCTATTTTGTCGAGCGATTGGGCGAACGCCGAGCCTCCTAATTTGAGCTTGTCGAACGAGAAATCGATGTAGTAGACCATACTGTCGACTCCCGTGCGGAGGACGGGAGATACGACTTTACGTATATCCGAGACTTCGGCTCCTGCCGAGATGATGACCGTACCGGGCGAATAGACTTTGTCTTTTCCGTATTTCTGAGTCATGGACAGACTGTCTTTTCCGGTGGGGATATTGATTCCGAGCGAGCAGGCAAAATCGCTGCATGCTTCGACTGCCCGATATAGGCGGGCATCTTCGCCTTCGTTTTTACAGGGCCACATCCAGTTGGCACTGAGCGAAACGCTGTCTAACCCTTCGGAGAGCGGAGCCCAAACGATATTGGTGAGAGCTTCGGCGATGGAGAGAACAGATCCTGCGGCGGGATCGACCAATGCCGCTTGCGGCGCATGGCCGATAGAAGTGGCGATACCGGCGCGTCCCCGATAGTCGAGGGCAACTACTCCGCAGTCGCTCAATGGGAGTTGTATCTCTCCCTGACATTGTTGGCGGGCAATTTTTCCGGTAACGGAACGGTCCACTTTGTTGGTGAGCCAGTCTTTACAAGCGACTGCTTCGAGTTGGAGCACACGTTCCACATATTCGTCAAGTTGCGTTTGATCGTATGTTACGTCTTCGTAAGTTTCTTCGACTGTTCTGTCTGTCATGACGGTACGGGGAGCTTTCCCAAACATGTCTTCCATCGCCAAGTCGATGGGCTTAACACCATCGGTCTGTTCGAATACGAAGCGATGGTCGCCTGTGGTTTCGCCTACTACATAGAACGGAGCCCGTTCGCGGTCGGCGATTTGACGAATGTGCTCGATGTCTTCTTCCCGAATGACGATACCCATACGCTCCTGACTTTCGTTACCTACGATTTCTTTGGCCGATAGGGTGGGGTCGCCGACGGGCAGTTGATCCATGTGAATCAATCCGCCAGTTTCTTCTACCAACTCGGAAAGTGCGTTCAAATGACCTCCGGCTCCGTGGTCGTGAATCGAGACGATGGGATTTTCCTCGGCTTCGGACATCGCCCGAATAACATTGGATACCCGTTTTTGCATTTCAGGATTGGCTCGTTGTACGGCGTTCAGCTCGATGGCATTGTCGTATTGTCCGGTTTCTACCGATGAGACTGCTCCTCCACCCATACCGATACGATAGTTGTCACCACCCATTACCACTACTTTTTCCCCGGCTACGGGCGTGCCTTTAAGTGCGTCGCGCATGTTGGCGAATCCTACACCGCCGGCGAGCATAATGACTTTGTCGAAAGCAAATTTTTTACCGTTCTCGGCGTGCTCGAATGTTAGTAGGGAGCCGCAGATGAGGGGTTGTCCGAATTTGTTTCCGAAATCAGAAGCTCCATTAGAGGCCTTAATCAATATTTGTTCGGGCGTTTGATAAAGCCACGGACGAGGTTGCATGGAGCCTTCTTCCCATTCCCGTCCTTCTTCCGTACGGGGATAGGCAGTCATATAAACAGCCGTTCCGGCAATAGGTAGGCTGGCACGTCCGCCACCGAGTCGGTCGCGTATTTCTCCTCCCGTACCAGTGGCAGCTCCGTTGAAAGGCTCTACGGTCGTGGGGAAATTGTGTGTCTCGGCTTTTAACGAGATGACTGTTTTGATATCTTTTATTTCGAAGAAGTCGGGTTGTTGGGGATTTATCGGAGCGAACTGCTCGACGGTAGGTCCGGCATTGAAAGCCACGTTGTCTTTGTATGCCGAAACCAACCGATTGGGATTATATTCCGAGGTCTTTTTTATCAATTTAAAAAGTGAACTTTCTTTTTCTTGACCGTCGATGATGAAGACTCCGTTGAAAATTTTATGACGGCAGTGCTCGGAATTGACTTGCGAGAATCCGAAAACTTCGCTGTCGGTTAGTTTCCGTCCGATTTTTTTACTTAGGTCGTTCAGATAGTTTATTTCGTCGGGGCTGAGGGCCAGACCTTCCTGCTCGTTATATGCGGCAAGATCGTCGATGTACACAATGGGATCGGGTTGTTTGTCGATGTCGAAAATTTTACCGTCGATACCGTTGTACAACCGTTGTAGCATTTTGTCGAATTCGGCAGAACCGTCTGTTACAGGGAAAAATTCCTCGATGCGAGAGATACCGGTGAGTCCCATGTTTTGAGTAATCTCTACGGCATTGGTGCTCCACGGGGTAATCATCTCTTTACGGGGCCCGATAAACCAGCCCTTCAACGTTGAATCAGGGAGAAGCTCGGCATTGTCGAAAAGCCACGATAATTTTTTAGTCTCATCTGCCGAAAAGCTGTGATCGGCCTGAACTGCAATAATGTTTTGAACGGAGGTTTTGAAAAAAATGACCATTGTGTCTTGTTTTTTAGTGGCATGTCTGTTTTTCTTTTTCCCGACTGAAAAATCGAGACAAAGAAAACGTATTTATTTTCGTTGCAAAATTAAGGAAAAACCCTCGTCCGCTCAAAAAAAATAGGACAAAACAGTTCCTAATTTTTGGATATTATTCCTTGATGTTCGATTTTTCGAGTATAGGGGAGGGGTTGACTCAACGAGACTCTCAAATGAGGGAAGAAGAGGACGAGTCTTTTCTCTGTATTTGGTACGGTCGAATATAGGGGCATTTCTGCGTTGTGGTTGATGTATGCCTTTTTGCTGTGTCCAACCTTGCCTATGTTCGATAAAATAAGATAGGCGGCTGTTCAACAGAACTAAAATAAATTTTGTTCTGTGTTCACCTTTCATTATCTTTGCACAATATGCGAAAATAGGAGGTGGTTCGTCATAGCCAAGTCGGAAATGCGGTTTCCGTTTGTCTCTGCGCTCACCTTTCACTATCTTTGTGCTTATAATGTACATTAAATAAAAGACGTATGGGAATTTTCAGCTTTTTTTCAAAAGAAAAAAAAGAGACACTTGATAAAGGACTGGAAAAGACGAAAGAGAGTTTTTTCGGGAAACTGACCCGGGCTGTGGCCGGTAAGTCTAAAGTGGACGATGATGTACTGGATCGTCTGGAGGAGGTCTTGGTAACGTCGGATGTGGGAGTAGACACAACGCTGAACATTATCGACCGGATTGAAAAACGTGTGGCTCGGGATAAATATGTAACGGTAAATGAACTGAATGATATATTAAGGGATGAGATCGCATCTCTGCTCACCGAAAATAATACGGCAGATACCGAAGGTTTCGTTTTACCCGAGGGGAAAAAACCGTATGTGATTATGGTTGTGGGTGTGAACGGGGTCGGGAAGACCACTACCATAGGCAAGTTGGCCTACCAGTTTAAGAAAGCGGGGAAGAAAGTGTATCTCGGGGCATCGGATACATTCCGTGCGGCAGCGATTGAGCAGCTGACGGAGTGGGCAGGACGCGCGGGCGTTGAGCTGATCGCCCAGCAGGAAGGTTCTGATCCGGCAGCTGTTATCTACGATGCGATCGCGGCGGCAAAATCAAGAAATGCCGATGTGCTGATCTGCGACACGG
>ERZ780166.1787-NODE-1787-length-10580-cov-2.519050_pt1 | contig 10580 bp, 5 predicted proteins | sample MGYA00511366_ERZ780166 | MGnify/ENA primary metagenome ERZ780166 (study PRJEB29588, sample SAMEA2162231) | human gut metagenome | biome: human gut; feature: human-associated habitat; material: faeces | place: Denmark | collected 2008/2010 ...
TGGCCAAGGTTCGCTGCGGCAACCTTCTGGATTGAGTAGTAATATTCAGTGGAGCCTAAACGATTGAAGATTAGGAATATAATGATGTGTCCTCACCGCTGGAATCGGGAGGAGGATATGCAAGCAAAATATTGAACGATAAAAGATTAGCCTCCATGTGGAGGAATGGGTATGAGAAGAAAAAGTGATTTGATCATCAAGGTTTTGTCCTTGGGAGTCGGGATGGCGATAGCCGTCATCCTGATCGCCAAGGTCTGCTTTGAACTTTCGTACGACAATGTCTATAAGGACATTGACAGGATCTATAAGATCCGCACCGGCGCCGTTATGCAAGGTGAGGATAAGGATTTCGGTCAGGTCAGCGGAGCCATCGCTCCGGGATTCAAGGCCGAGGTGCCGGGAGTGCTGGAGGCCACAAGGTTCACCAGCATATTCAACAGCGAGAATTTCATCATCGATGACGATGGAAGCAAGGTGGCGGCCGAGCACCTTTTAGCGGATTCCTGCTTTTTCAGGATATTCAATCGCCAGTTCCTCGCCGGTGAGCCGGAAAAGGCGTTGAGGTCGTGGAGCGGCGATGTGGCCATCTCAAAGACTTTCGCCGAGAAACTTGGTGGAGTCGGAGCGGCTGTCGGCAAGCAGATCGCCAACGAGGACAATCCGAATCGGAAGCTGACTGTCTGCGGAGTCTATGAGGACTTCCCTAAGAACGGATCGATCCACGCCGATGTCATCCTTTCCATCGAGGCGATGAGCAAGTGGAGCCTCTCCAACTGGGTCGGCAACGACAGGTACGTCGCTTTCGTCAAATTGGCCGAAGGGGTTGATCCGGCGTCGCTTAAGGATGCCATCCACGAGATGCAGAAGGCTCACCAGCCTTTGGAGGAAATGGAGAAGAGCGGACTCACTCTCTGGTACTTCCTTTCGCCTTTGGCCACCGAGCACAGCTCGAAGCCGGAGGTCAGGAACCTTGTGTTCATACTTGCCATCATCGCTGCTCTGCTGCTGCTTGTGTCCATTATGAACTACGTCCTTGTGGCGATCTCGGATGTCATCCGCAGGGCGCGCGAGGTCGGAGTCCGCAAATGCTACGGAGCCCAGCCTTGGGACATCAACAAGATCCTGCTCAAGGAGACCGCCTGGAATTTGGGTGTCTCCCTCGCCGTGGCAGCCCTGCTGATCTTTGCGTTCAGGGGTGCGGTTGAATCCCTGTTGGGAGTCCCTGTGAAGGATCTTGTCACTCCGCTTTCCGTCTGGATCATTGTCGGGATTGTGATCTTGGTGTTCCTTGTCTCCGCCGTAATTCCGGCGAGGATGTTCACCAAAATCCCTATTTCCAGCGCCTTCCGAGGCTACAAGGAGAGCAAGCGCCGCTGGAAGATCTCACTGCTTGCCTTCCAGTTCGCCATCAACGCCGTGCTGGTGTCGCTGGTGCTGATCGTCAGCTTCCAGTACCGCAAGGTGCTGAACGCCGATCCGGGCTACAACTACAGCAATCTTGTCTATGAGACATTCCCGTCCTACGACCAGACGAAGATGACAGCCATCGCCGGTGCTCTTCGCCAGCTGCCTGAGGTCGAGGCTGCTGAACTGACCTACGTGACACCTTTGGCGTCAGCTTCCGGCAATAATATTACCCTTCCTGGTGACGACAGGGAACTCTTCAATGTCGCTGATGAATATGGCGCCACGGAAGGTTTCTTCAATATGATGGGCTTCCGGCTCGTCGAGGGATCCGCTCCAAAAGGACCGAATGATGTCGCTGTCAGCAAGTCCTTTGTGACCAAGATGGCGGCTTTCGCCAACTGGTCTGACGGAGCCGTTGGAAAGATTGTCGGCATCTTCGAGCACGGGCAGGTCACGATCTGCGGAGTCTATGAGGACTATGTCATCGGAAGCGTCTCTGATCCGGACAACCGTCCGAGCGTGCGTTTCTGCTGGAACAAGGACTTCCTCACCGATGAGGAAAAGGCTGACTTTGACTGGTCAAGGCTGATGCAGACACTTGTCGTGAAGCTCACGGATGTCACTCCGGAGACGATGCGTAAGGTGGAGAAGACAATCCGGGAGGTCGCTCCTGACAGCGACGCCGAGGTGAAGTCTTACGCCGAGACGTTCAGGAGCCTATACGATCCGACGAGGCAGATGAAGAGAACCTACTCCCTTGGAGCGTTGTTCGCCCTGCTGATAGCGGTGATCGGCCTGATCTCCTACGTCCGTGACGAGAACTATCGCCGAAGCGCCGAGATCGCCGTCCGCAAGGTCAACGGAGCGCAATCCTCGGAGATCGTGTCGATGCTCGTGATGGATGTGCTGAAAGTGGCTCTTGTCGCTGTCCTTATCGGTGACGCCGGGGCTTGGCTTGTGGCGCATTACTGGCTGGAGCAGTTTGCCCTGAAGATCACCCTGTCACCTCTGTTCTTCATCGCCGCCGACATCATCGTCCTGGCCATAATCGTCAGCGTCATCGTGATCGGCTCCCTGAGGATCGCTCACACCAACCCTGTCGAGTCCCTCAAGAACGAGTAGGGTAGTCCTGCTATCCCGGTCGCTGAGCGTGCCATCGTTGAACCCGTGGTTCGACAGCTCACCAACCATCGAAATGCGATTGCAGTGTCGTGGCAGATAACTATCTGTCAACTAATATAATAAGCATGTACGTGGTGCATAAACCGGCACCACGTACTTGCTTTATTGTTTGATAATGAGCTACTTAGTTGCCACTCGCTCGGGATCAATGAGTGGCGATTAACCTGTTGATTGACAGTGAATAAGCGTTGTACCTTTGGTGGAAAACTACTGAAGGTAAATTATTATATTCTTGATAATGAATATGTTCCATCCCATGGTCCGCTTTGCGGCAACCTTCCGGACGCTAAGGAGTTTTACTTGAATATCAGCGTGAAAACAGTCGCTTCGGAGTCCGAGCGGGTGAGGCGGAGGGTGCCGCCGTGCATCCTCATGATCTGACGGGAAAGGCTCAGTCCGATTCCGCTGCCCTCAGGCTTGGTCGTGAAGAACGGAATGAATATCTCCTCCTGGCTTGCCGCGCTGATAGGCGGCCCGTCATTGCTCACATTGATGATGACGTTGTCCCTCTTGTCAATCTCGGCAGAGATTTCGATGTGCCGCGCCCCGGCCTGAGCGGCGTTCTTGACAAGGTTGATGAGAATCTGTGAGATCTGGCTCTCGTCAGCGTACAGAAGCACGTCCTCGGTCTTTTCCACAAATCCAGCGGTAGCCCCGGCGGCGGTCAACACCGGCTGGCTCAGATCGATGACCTTGGCCGCGAGGTCGCGAGCGAAAAACGCCTTCCTGACCGGCACGGCCACGTGGGTCAGATCCCTGTACGAATTGACAAACTTTATAAGACCACGGGACGAACTGGCGATGGTCTCCAGACCTGCCTTGAGATCCGGCCCGTCTGATGGCGGAGTGATCGTCCCGGCATATTCGGAAAGAGCCTCGGAAAGGGATGCGATCGGGGTGACGGTGTTCATTATCTCGTGGGTCAGCACCCTGATGAGCCTTGTCCAGGACTCCGACTCGTTCTCCTTGATGGCCTCAGAGATGTCGTTTACCGCGATGATTTTCACGTCCTTACGCCCGATGTGCGCCGATGTGGCGGACAGGAAAATGTTCGTCTGAGAGCTTTCCGAATAGATGGACGCTTTCTGGTCCAGACCCTCCTCGACTTTCTCGAAAGCCACTCTCAAGGAAGGGCTCATGATGTCCAGCTGGCGAAGGGTGCTAAGCGACGACACGCTCAGAAGGAGCCGCGCCTGCTTGTTGGTGTAGAGCACAGAATCGGTGCCGGACTCCAGCACGACGATGCCCGTCTTCGCCTTGTCAAGCATCTGCCCGTAATATTCTTCCTGCTCACGTATGTCGGCGGTCTCTTTCTGGAATATGGTGCGGATACGGTTCAATGTGTGGTTGATCTTCCGGCTGCCCAGCCCCCTCTCGTCGAAACGGAAGTTGGTCTCCTTGTCCTCCAGTGCGTCAAGCATATAGGTGACCTTCTTGAGGATGCGGTACCGTGTTGCCAGCACCGCGGCCAAAGCCACCGCCACGATGGCTCCCGCAAGAATCGCTATTTCAGGCCACGGAAGCATATTCCTAAATTCCGTACTTCTTGAGTTTGCTGTAGAGGGTCGGGCGGCTGACATTCAACGCCTTGGCCACCAGCGACATGTTTCCTGAATATTTCTCCACCGCCGCCCGGATCGCTCTCTCCTCGACCTCCTCCAAGGTCTCGACCGGCTGATCGCTTCCTTCGACAAGCGCCTCGGTAGGCAGCTGCAACTCCTTATCTGTCAGCTCGCTGCCCTCGGAGAGAATCACCGCCTTCTCGATGCAATTCTGTAATTCACGAATATTCCCACTCCAATGGCAGTCTTTCAAAGCGGCCTTCGCCTCCGATGCGATGCCCTCCACCTCGCGATGGTACTTCTCGTCGAACCTTTTTATGAATATCTCCGCGAGCGGAACGATGTCTTCCGGGCGCTCCCTCAGGGCCGGCAGATGGATGCTCATCGTGTTGATCCTGTAGAAGAGATCCTCCCGGAAAGAGCCTTCCTGCACCTTCTGGCGCAGATCCATGTTCGTGGCGCAGACGAGGCGGATGTTCACATTGCGCGGCTTGGTGTCGCCCACCCGGGTGATCGTCCTGTTCTGAAGAACCCTCAAAAGCTTCGCCTGAAGGTGCAGGGGAATATTCCCGATCTCGTCCAGGAAAAGGGTTCCGCCCTCTGCCAGTTCGACCTTTCCGGCCTTGTCGGCGTAGGCGTCCGTGAACGCGCCCTTGACGTGGCCGAATAGCTCGCTCTCGAAAAGGGTCTCCGGGATCGCTCCGGCATCGACGCTTACCATCGGGCCGTTCCTCCTCTCGGAATGGTTGTGTATCTCTTTGGCCAGAAGATCCTTACCGGTTCCGTTCTCGCCCGTGATCAGCACCGTGGCATCCGTCGGGCCGATCTTCTTGATCGTCTTCTTGATCTCGGCCATCGCCGATGACGTGCCCCAGTACATGCCGGTCGGTCCGGTGGAATATTCATCAGACTTCCTGCTGTCCTTGCGGTTCTCCGCCACCGCCCTTTCCAGCGTAGCGAGAAGCCTCTCGTTCTCCCAAGGCTTCACGATGAAGTCGAACGCCCCTCTTTTCATGCCTTCAACAGCCAGGGAGATGTCGGCGTAGGCGGTGAACAGGATTACTTTCTGATTCGGGTTGTTGCTGCGTAACTCGCTGAGCCAGAAGAGGCCTTCGTTGCCGGTGTTGATGTCCGTGTTGAAATTCATGTCCAGCAGGATCACATCCGGCTGGAAGGCATTGACGGTGCTGATAAGCTGTGCCGGTGACGGCAGGATCTCCACCGCCTCGAACCGCATAGGCAGCAAGATCTTCAACGCGGACCGGATCCCCGCATTGTCATCAACCACAAGAACTTTCCCGACTTTCTTCATAATGCCTCTCCTATGTTAATCCGACGAGGATTCGGTGATGGAGATGTTCTCGGCTCCGGCGGCCTTCAGGGCGGCGACAAGGGCATCCACCTGCGACTTGTCCTCGAACGGGCCGGCGGTGAACACCACGGCTCCGGCCTCGACGCTCTTGATGAGATCCTTGTCCGAATGCTCGTGGATCGCCGCGATGGCCTCTTCGGACAGAGACTGTCCGTTCTCCGGGTAGATCCTGACCATCATCAAGGTCCTGACCTTCGACTCAAGATCCCTGGCCTTCGACACGCCGATGATCTGGCCATTCTGGAACGCGTCGATCTGCGCGTCGCGGAACCCTCTCTTCTTCACCTTGTTAAGGTTGGAAAGAGCATCTTTGTAGGACTTGAAAAGCCCGACGGAATAGGCGTGCTTCCCGGTTGTAGTGATCCTCTCGAACACAGGACTCAGGCCGTTGAGGTCGGAGACAGAGGCTTTTCTGCTGAGGGTGAATATTCTTATCTGATAGACAATGCCTTCCGGCAGTGTGTTGTTCTCGGCGAAACGTCCTTCCGGGAGGATCATGAACGAATAGTCGAACGAAGGTTTCGGCTTGAGGATCTCCAGATGAAGATCCGGGCCGTAACTGTTTTTGGAGAATGTGTAGCCGGAGGCTGTCCCGACAATCTCCTTGTCGGCCTCGGCCTGGAGCCGCCGCGTGTCGATCACGATTCCGTTGGCAAGGAAATCCATCTCGATGTTCTGAAGCTCCTTCACGGCGGCGTTCAGGTTGCCGTTAAGGGTCGGGAGCATCATCTCCTTCTCTGTGATCTCGGCGGGGAGCCTGGCCTTTTCCTCGTCGGAGGCGGTGGCGAAGCCCGATCTCAGCTTGTCCAGATTTTTGCTGAATCTTGTCACCGAGTCTCGCAACGCCCTGACCTCCCGCATTTTGTCCATGTACCGTTTGGTTCCTTCGTCCTGTTGGGCATTGTCGGAGGAGGTCGATCCGTTGTTGATTCTGGACGGGTCGCCTGCCGGATCAAGGGCGGCCAGCGCCCTCAGCTCGCCCACATCGGAGACCGCCTTGCGGACAGGCATGCTGTCATATTCAAGAACATAGACCGTGACACTGTCGCGTCCGCACTCGCGGTTGGATGCGAAGATCGAGTACTTGCCGTCGTCGGTGTTGGCGAACAGGAAGTCGTCATAGGGCGATGAATATGGAAAACCCATGTTCACCGGCACGTCCCAGTCGTTAGTCTCCTTGTTCCAGTTCGAGACGTAGAGGTCATAGCCGCCCATGCCGTAGAGTCCCTTGGACGCGAAGTAAAGCGATTGCCCGTCAGGGGACAGCATAGGGTAGATCTCATCTGAGGAACTGGTCATCTGTTCGTTGATCAGTGCAGGTACAGACCAGAGCGAGTCCCCAAGATGGGTTCTGTAGATGTTTCTGATCCCTTCCTCGTCCTTGGCTGAATAGTAGATGTCCCTCGTTCCCTCCGGAACATAGATGGCGCGGGACAGGTCATCACCTCCGAGCGAGTCGAGTTGGTTGGGAGCCTTTCTCCAGCTGAAATCCTTCAAAGGGTAGAACAGGAAAAAGTCCCTGAGTTGGAAAGTCTTCTTGGCCACCACTGTCGGCTGGCTACAGAACTCCATCATATTCAGACCATTGCGAGCCATCAGAAGTAGATCTTCCGCCTTTGCCGACGCCGTCGAGTCCAATGCTTCGACAGCACCCTCGCCGTACTGGACCGCCTCCGCGAAATTGTAGGCCAGTCTGCAGGAGTCAGCCTTGATCATAAGTTTTGTGGGGGAGACTTGGGCTGAAGCCTCCGGAAGGGACGCGATCTGGACGATCAATGCGAATATGCCGATGAATATTTTGTCCTTCATTCTGAAAAATCTCGGTGATTGCGTCTGCAAAAATAAGAAATACTTGGCAGATAATTTCTTTCTAAGAAAAAAATGCTAAATTTGTACCCCTATTTTTATGCGAAAAAATTAAAACAATAAAATAAAGGTAAAAATTATGCAAAGTAAAGGTTGGATTAGGCTTGTCGCCATTCTGCTTGCGATCGCTTCCATTTGGCAGCTTTCCTTCACTGCGGTGACATCCATCCAGGAAAAGAAAGCGGAGAAATTCGCTGAGAAGGCAGCCGTTGCCGCCCAGAATTCAGCGTCTTTCGCACAGGTTCCTGAAAATGACCAGGCTTACTATCTGGACTCCATCAGGAAAGAACAGAACAGAGTGTTCATTGACTCCATCTCTTCCCAGAAGGTTTTCCTCTGGAACACCTACAAGGAGTGCAAGGCAAAGGAGATAAATCTCGGTCTGGACCTCAAGGGCGGTATGAACGTTATGCTTCAGGTTCAGCTCCAGGATCTTGTAAGAGCCATCTCCGGCAACAGCATGAACCCTGAGTTCCAGAAGGCTCTCGCCCTTGCAAAGGATCGCAGCGTCAACTCAAGGGAGGACTTCATCACCCTTTTCGCCGATGCTTGGAAAGAGGTGGCCAACGGCCAGACCCTCGCCCAGATCTTCGGTACCTACGAGATGAAGGACAAGATCACCCCGGCCTCCACTGACGCCGAGGTCATCAGCGTCATCCGCAGCGAGGCAGAAAGTGCTGTGGCCAACTCCTTCAACGTGCTCAGAAGCCGTATCGACCGTTTCGGTGTGACCCAGCCTTCCATCCAGAAGCTTGGCAACAGCGGACGTATCCTTGTCGAGCTTCCTGGCGTGAAGGAGCCTGAGCGTGTGAGAAAGCTCCTCCAGGGAACAGCTTCCCTTGAGTTCTGGGAGACCTACACCAACCAGGAACTTTCAGGCTATCTTGCCGAGGCCAATGCGAAACTCGCGGAGATCCTCGCCGGTGAGTCTGACTCCACAGAGGTCACCGGGCAGCCGGAGGCTGTAGTCGAGCCACAGGATGGCGCAGACTCTCTCATCACTTCAGAGATCGCACAGAACCAGAACACCTCAGCGGAGCTTGACGCCTACAAGAAGGCAAATCCTCTCTTCGCTGTGCTGAGCCCTTCAGGATCGAACAATGCCTGCATCGGTTTCGCCGCCGCGATCGACACCGCCAAGGTCAACAGGTATCTCGCCATGCCTCAGATCGCCGAGATCTTCCCGGCCGAGTTCAAGCCGATGTGGTCGGTGAAACCTTCCGAGTATGTTCAGGGTGACAATGTATTTGAACTCATCGCCATCAAGGCGACCTCAAGGGACGGCAAGGCCAAACTTGACGGAGGTGTCATCACCGACGCGCGTGTCGTTTACGACCACGGTTCGAACGGAGAGCCTTCAGTCTCCATGAGCATGAACGCCGAGGGCGCCAACATCTGGGCCCGTATGACCAGCGACAACGTCGGCAAGGCAATCGCCATCGTCCTCGATGACATGGTATATTCCTACCCTAACGTCAATGGAGCCATCACGGGCGGAAGTTCCTCCATCACCGGTCACTTCACACCGGACGAGGCGACCGACCTTGTGAACGTCCTCAAGTCAGGTAAGCTTCCTGCGCCTGCCACCATCATCCAGGAGCAGGTGGTAGGTCCTTCCCTCGGTGCCAAGTCAATCAACGCCGGTATGATCTCGTTCCTTATCGCGTTCATCCTGGTGCTTGTCTACATGATCTTCTTCTATCAGGGCGCGGGTGTCGCCGCTGACCTCGCCCTCCTCTGCAACGTGCTTCTCCTCTTCGGAGTCCTCGTTTCATTCGGAGCCGTCCTGACTCTCCCTGGTATCGCCGGTCTCGTCCTGACAATGGGTATGGCCGTTGACGCCAACGTGATCATCTACGAGCGTATCAAAGAGGAACTCGCCGCCGGAAAGGGCTTGGGCAAGGCTGTGGCCGACGGTTACAAGAACGCCTACTCCGCCATCATCGACGGTCAGGTGACAACCCTCCTTACCGGTATCGTCCTCTTCGTGTTCGGTTCCGGTCCTGTCCAGGGCTTCGCCACCACGTTGATCATCGGTATCATCACCTCTGTCCTCACCTCAATCTTCATCACCAGGCTTATCTTCGATGACCGTATCTCGAAGGGCAAGAGCATCGCGTTCGAGAATGATCTTACCAAGAACTTCCTCAAGAACACACACTTTGATTTCATCGCCGGCCGCAAGTGGTCTTACATCATTTCCGGCACCTTGATCGTCATCTCCATCGTCTCCGTCTTCACCAAGGGCTTCACCTACGGTGTTGACTTCACCGGTGGCCGTACCTATGTTGTACGTTTCGACCAGCCAGTCACTGCCGAGCAGATCCGCAGCGCCGCCGAGGTTGAGTTCGACGGTGCCGTCGAGGTAAAGCAGTTCGGTGGTGAGAGCCAGATGAAGATCACGACCCAGTACAAGATCGAGCAGGAGTCCACAGACGTTGACGCCGAGGTTGAGTCTATGCTTTATCATGCCTTGAAGCCGTTCTTCGCCGAGAAGGACATCACTCTCGACCAGTTCAAGTCTACCGTAGATAATCCTAACGGTATCATCTCGTCCGACAAGGTCGGCCCTACGATCGCCAACGACATGAAGAGGGACGCTATCATCGCCGTCATCCTCTCCCTGCTGGTGATCTTCGCCTACATCGCGTTCCGTTTCAAGGGATGGACATGGGGTCTTGGTGGAGTTGTCTCACTCGCCCACACCGCCATCATCGTGATCGGCTTCTTCTCCCTGTTCTCGGGAATCCTGCCGTTCAACCTTGACGTTGACCAGACGTTCATCGCAGCCATCCTTACGATCATCGGTTACGCCATCAATGACAACGTGGTTATCTTCGACCGTATCCGTGAGTACAGAGTTCTGCATCCTAACGTTGACGTGAGGACGAACACCAACCAGGCCATCAACGCCACGTTGACCCGTACCGTCAACACCTCTGTATCCACTCTCGTAACCATGCTCGCCATCGCGATCTTCGGCGGAGAGTCCATCAGAGGTCTCGCGGTTGCCCTCATCCTTGGTATCTGCATCGGTACTTACGCTTCCATCTTCATCGGTACACCTGTGATGTACGATGCCACAATATGGAACCAGAAGCGCCTCGCCGCCAAGAATGGCACCGCCAAGCCATCCAAGTCTTCGAAGAAGTAATCTTTGATTAATGAATAAGAAAAGCGCCGGTCCGGAC
>ERZ780166.1789-NODE-1789-length-10558-cov-3.290584_pt1 | contig 10558 bp, 6 predicted proteins | sample MGYA00511366_ERZ780166 | MGnify/ENA primary metagenome ERZ780166 (study PRJEB29588, sample SAMEA2162231) | human gut metagenome | biome: human gut; feature: human-associated habitat; material: faeces | place: Denmark | collected 2008/2010 ...
TCACGATCGGGAACGGGTAGGCGAACAGGCGCAACGGAGTGGTCTCGCTATCCGGAAATGCACGATACAACTGATAGGCCGAACACTCGAACGCTACCCAGTAGGGCCCCGTGCAATACAGGTGTATTGAGTTTTGGTTCGCACGCTCACGATCCATGATCTCCACCAAACGTTCTTTCAGCAATAGCATCAAACGGATACCGGAGGGAGTTTCGCTTTCCTTTCTCATGACAGTCTACTATTTAATGTTTTAGCCAAATATCGTAATCGTGTAAACGCTGTATCAACAAGGCCTTGCTTCTCTTAGGCGAAGGGTCATCCCGCCAGGGATCTACCAGCTCATGCGCCATACGGTAATACAGGTTGCTATTCGTGCAGCCGTAAAGCGTGACGAGCAGCAAGGCACGAGAATTCACTGCCTTAACCAATGGAAGCATATTGCGTAGGGTGGAATACAAGCGTTCAAACTCCTCTTCCTGATCCAACAGCTTATAGGCCGGAAGGAGTAATGAGTAAACCTTGCAACGCATCACGTCGGTCTCCACACGAAGGGAAGCATAGCCCTTCAGCACCTCACGAACCAAAAGTTCGTCTTCCTTTCCCAATTTGCCCGAGAGATAATAACGCCCCAACGCCTTGTGCATACCTTCCGATAAACGATCGTTATCCAAATGGGTATAAACATGCTTGCCTTTCGTATTCAACTCGATCAGCTCATACTCGCCTTGCCTTACCTCAAATAGAGGAACCCACATACAGTCAAGGATACGTACCATGACATCCTTATGACCTCCACCCGGTTGCACCACCACCTCAGCCTCCATCCCCATGAAAGAACCCGAGGTGATACGTACACGGTCACCTTTCAGCAAGCGACCGCTATCCGGTACGTACACCGGAAGCTCATTGGAATAAGATTCAGCCATCCAGCGTAAGGTCTCCATCTCATGATCTGACAGGTAAGGAAAATAAGAGTGTTCGCCCACGGATACCCGAGGAAGAAGATTATATAAGGGCATGATACGTTTCAAACGGAAAATCTCATTCTCCGAAGCATGGATAAACACATAGTTGTATAAAAGAGGCTTCCTCGTATTGACCATCTTGCCTCCCACCTTGCGAGCCTCGACATACGAGGGGGCAAAGTACTCGAACAAGGGTTCCCCACAACGTTTACGACGGGAAAGCTCGGCATCTAATCCTTTTGACGAATAGATATTATCACGTCCCCCAACAGCGGTAGGAAGCGTCAGTACGTACCAGCGTACAGCCTCCTGACTACGGCGATTGCGTATATGCACCATAGCTCTATCAGAGCTATTACTTGTCACGATATTCATTGAGGAAGATAATTCAGAGCCTTATCAAGATATTCTTGTAATACCCTGATAAATAAATACTTATGTGAAAACAAAAAAGGAATTACTGAAAATTTGCATCCCTTCAATACTCATGCTACTTGGCGAGTAGCCTTAACAAGAGGAGTGAAAGGATATTCCTTAGTTGTAGAGACGGAGCGTGTCCCGTTTCATCCCCTTACAATGGTATTTTAGTTACTATCAGGCGGTGGGAGACGGAGCACGCTCCATCTCTACATGATGTTATATGGAATTTACTTCGGATAACGTGATGATTTCGGAAATAACGAGGCCATTTCGTTTCTATTGCCATGTCTATACATCAGAAATAAGAACGAAGATTTAAAGAGAATTAAGGTTGAAACACAAACAAAGCCTAATGTTTGCTTGTGTTATGTTATTTTTTACTACATTTGCGGCATGAAATGAACGCTACTCGCCAAGTAGCAGTCAGTTTGGCTACTCGCCAAGTAGCGTACTTTTCTTCACCCTACTTTCGGCGCATAATTATACACACTCTCGAAACAAAGTTTGTTTACGGTTGAGAGTTTTTCTAAAGAGAAACTCTTCAAGTATATTTGCGTAGTCTTGATAGATTTATGCCCTAACAGTTCACTGATCATCTCAATCGGTACGTTTTGCTCCTTCAAGGTCGTGGCGAAAGAGTGACGAATCGTGTATGAGGTAACCCGAGTATGAATGCCAATGGATTCCGACAGTATTTTCAATCTGCGGTTAAAACCTCCTAATACGGTATTATATTCCTTGTAGGCATCCTCACCGGTCTTCATTCCCTCTAAAAAAGGAAACAGATAGGGCGAATCCTCGGTTGTATCGGCTGCCAACTCATTCAGCAGCCCTTGTGCCTCCGCTGGGATCTCCACCTGTATAAGGGATCCGCTTTTCTGCCGATAATAAGACAAGATCCCTTCCTTGATATCCTCCTTTCGCAAATGCGCCAAATCTACGAAAGCCATCCCGCAAAACAAAAACATCAGGCAAAAGGCTGATTGGGTCCTCTTCTGTTGCGGATCTGTCACCGGGCTTGTCATCAGCAAGCGTAAGCTTTCCGAAGGCAACGCCTTTTTACGTTTACTCTCAACCCCCGTAAACACATGCTTAAACAAATGAGGAATATAGGCAGCCTCACCCACCTCTACCGCTAAATTATAGATGTGACGAATCCGGCGCATATAAGTAGATACCGTGTTACGAGCACATCCCTTGGCCAACAGCCAAGATTGATAACGCAAAAGTGTATCCCGATTAATATACGCATAAGGAATCTCTTCCCGGCCACAAAAACATTTAAACGACCTCAACGCATCTTGATAACTCTTCGCCGTGGAATAACGCTTTTTCTCACGCAGGCAGGTGATATACGTAAGTACACCCACCACAAAATCATTCTCATTCATACTTTATCTCCTTAAGAATTAATACATAAAAAAATCCTCTATCTCTCCGTTTACACAGGAAAGATAGAGGATCTTCATAAAATCCTTAAAGAAATATATTATTTTCCGGCTTTCTCAGCAGCAGCTTTCTTATTGATCTTCTTCTTCTGCAACTCGTAAGCGATCGGAGTAGCGACGAACAAAGTAGAGTATGTACCGATAATGATACCTAATAAGATAGCGAACGTAAAGCTTCGGATCGTGCTACCGCCCAAGATGAAGATACACAATACAACCACCAACGTAGTCAATGATGTATTAAATGTACGACACAAGGTAGAGTTCAACGCATCATTGATCACTTGATAACGATCACGCTTCGGATACAAAGCGATCGTCTCACGGATACGGTCGAATACAACCACGGTATCATTGATAGAGTAACCGATAATCGTCAAGATAGCTGCGATAAACGTCTGGTCTACCTCCATTGAGAACGTAAGAACCTTCCATAACAAGGTATAGAAAGAAATGATACACAATGTAGTCGTAGCAACAGAGGCGAACGCACCCACAGAGAATGACACATCACGGAAACGAAGCAGGATATAAGCGGCCATACAGATCATGGCGAAGATTACCGCTAAGATAGCGCTATTCTTGATATCGTCTGCCATGCTAGGACCCACCTTCTGCGAACTCTGTATGAAAGTAGTCGTGAACTCATCTAATGTAGTTCCTTCCGGAAGTAAGGATTTCACGCCCTCAAACAATTTATTCTCGATCTCTTGATCTACCGTAGGATCGTTATCATTGATCTTATAGTTGGTAGACACACGTACTTGATCAGCTGTACCGATCTGGATAACACTAACAGAACCGTCTAACTGAGCGTCCAGCATATTACGAACATCGTCAGTCTTCACCTCTTGATTGAAACGGATCACGTAATTACGTCCACCCGTGAAATCGATACCATTATTCAAGCCGATCGTCATAAAAGAGATAGCACCTAAAACGATGATTGCCGCCGGAATTAAATAACCGACTTTGCGAGCACCCAAGAAATTGATCTTCGGGTTTGTCAACAAGTCTTTCGTAATAGAAGTCGTGAATGTCACGTTCTTCAATTTATCTTTCGCTAACAATGCCTCATAAACGATACGAGTCAAGAACACGGCTGTAAGGAATGAAGCGAACAAACCGATGATCATCGTCGTAGCGAAACCACGGATAGGACCCGTACCGAAATAGAACAATACGATACCGGTAATGATAGATGTCAAGTTTGAGTCGAAGATAGCGGAGAACGCATTGCTGTAACCGTCGGCGATAGCCTTTCCTAAAGACTTACCGGCACGAAGTTCCTCTTTCGTACGCTCATATATCAATACGTTAGCATCGACTGCCATACCCAGCGTCAACACCATACCGGCAATACCCGGCAAGGTAAGAACGGCTTGGAAAGAAGCAAGGATACCCATCGTGAAGAAGATGTTCAATACCAAAGCACCGTCGGCGATCAATCCCGGAATCAATCCGTAGAATGCGCACATATAAACCATCAACAGCACCAATGCCAAAACGAAAGAAATCACACCGGCATTGATAGCCTCTTGTCCCAAAGACGGACCAACGACATCTTCTTGAACGATATGTACGGAAGCAGCCATCTTACCCGATTTCAATACGTTCGCTAAGTCCTTCGCCTCTTCCGGTGTAAAGTGACCGGTGATTTGTGAACGACCTCCCGTGATCTCATCGTTTACGTTCGGAGCGGAATAAACCATCTCATCCAAAACGATAGCGATCTGGCGACCGATATTCTCTTTCGTCAAACGAGCCCAAGCCTTAGAGCCTTCGGCATTCATAACCATGTTAACCATTTGCTCTGAACGACCGGCTTGTTGCATAAAGTCAGCGTTAGCATCTGTTACTACGTCACCACCTAAAGCGGGACTTCCGTCACGGTTCGTTACCTTCAAGGCATATAACTCAAAGAACTGCTCTTTATCATCGATCGCCTTTACACCCCATTTTAAAGCCAAGTTACGAGGCAATACCTCTTTCACTTGTTTCATGTTCAGGTATTCGCTGATCTTCTCCATATCTTTTGCTTGAGCGATACCTACCGTCGAACCCGGAGACAACTGACCGTTGTACTGGCTAATCTGCAATAATGCAAATAATGGATGTTGCTTAGCGAACTCTTCCATGCTTTGATTAGCTTCCGTATCTTTTTTATCTTGACCGAGCTCAGCCAACAAAGAATCGGCCTCACTTACATTCGCATCAGCGGCATCAGCGATTTTCTCAACATTATCGGTAGCAACAGAATCAGCGGAAGCCTCCTTACTTAGGATAGTAGCCAATACATTATCAGCGGCAACCAATTGTTGATAGATTTCCGGCAACTTATAAGTTTCCCAGAATTCCAAGTTAGCGCTACCTTGAAGCAACTTACGAACACGTTCCGGTTCTTTCACACCCGGCAACTCAACCAAGATACGACCCGCTGTCTCCAAACGTTGGATGTTCGGAGAAACCACACCGAAACGGTCGATACGAGTACGCAATACGTTGTACGAGTTATCCACCGCGCTATTCAATTCTTCGCGAAGAATTGAGATTACCTCGTCGTTAGTCGATCTGGGGGTTATTTTATCTTTTAACTGGAAAGTGCTGAAAATAGCCGAAAGTCTCACATTCGGATCTATCTTTTTGTATTCGTTGTAGAACGAAACAATAAAGTCGTTGTTCCCGGCCTGAGCAGCCTGAGCGGCAGCAATAGCTGCGTTGAAGTTAGGATCCGGGTTATTATTCGACAAAGATTTGAGCACGTCTGCCACAGAAATTTGCAGCGTTACGTTCATACCTCCTTTCAGGTCAAGACCCAAACCTATTTCCATTTCACGGCATTGCTGATACGTGTAATACCACCAATACACCTTTTCCGTAGAGATAGAGTCGATATAATGTTTATACTTAGCCTCATCGCCCGCAGCATACTCTTTCGCCTTATTATTGTAAATAGCGGTTACAACCGAAAACGAAAGATAGAACAAACAGATAAGTGTAAGCAAAACCGCAACGACTCTAATAAATCCTTTGTTTTGCATGTGACTATTACTTTATTTTTTGTTTAATGAATTTCGTATTTTTATCAAGGTGCAAAGATATATTATTTTTTCACAGAAGCCCAAAATTATTCGATTTATTTATTATTAGCGTTTTTTACACCGATAAAGCACAATCCCCCAAAGAAACATGAAAAAGAAAACGATTATATCTTTTTCAAGATTTAATATTATTTTTGTACTTCGGTTATAACCCGAGGCTCATGCCTCGACCGAAGCGCCGCATTTCCGATATTTCGACGTGACGGCAAATCGATTATTAACCCTATAAGTTATGCCCAATTATATGAACAAAATAGGAGGAGAGCCACAAGAGCGTAGTTCAAATATCGAACTTCTGAGAATACTTTCGATGTTCTTGGTTCTGATGATTCATTATATTCCCTACCGAACACTGCCGACACACGACACATTGGCTCACGATACGCTCGGCACACTGTTCGATCTCGAATTACGTAGTATCAGCTTCGTCTGTGTCAATTGTTTTATTCTCATCTCCGGGTACTTCGGTATCCGTTGGAAATTAAAATCTTTCTCCAACCTCCTTTTTCAAATATTGTTCTGGGCGATCGTATGCCCTGTTATCGTATCCGCCGCAACCGATTCCTTCAACATGACCGACCTATTCAAGACATTATATCACAACACATTCTCCCGCTGGTTTATCGAAGCGTACATCGGACTATACATACTGGCCCCGATGATAAACCGCTTCATCGAAAAATCGACACATCGGGAGTTGGGTATATTCATTCTTGCTTTTTATCTGTTCAGCACCTTGTTCGGCTACTTGGGAAAAGCCTATGACTTCAACAAAGGCATGAGCATCATCAGCCTCGTGGGGCTATATTTGATAGGAGCCTATCTCCGCCGGAAACAAGACGGCATATTCGATCTCTCGAAATACGTCTATTTAGGTGTTTACCTCGTTACCGGATTCATTATGGTAGCCATCGCCGCTCTCATCTTGAAAGCAGGATTCACGATTACCCCTTATAGCTACCTCAACCCCCTTATCGTTCTCGAATCCATAGCCCTGTTTTTGTTCTTCAAAAAACTAAATATCGGTAGCATAAAATGGATCAACTATATCGCAGTTTCCTCGTTCGCCGTATATTTAATCCATAACGACCTCTCCATTAAACCCCTATACTGCGCAGCATGCGACTATATCGAAGCGCATTACACTCCATCATTCCCGTATGCCTTGCTGTTTATGGTGGGAGTATTCATCGTATCGGTAATGGCAGATAAAGTCCGGCTGTTCATATACAAACATACGCTATTGAAACTATTGAAATAAAAAAATTATACCCTCTCCTCGCCCGTCGCGGGGTGTAGGAGAGAGCAAGCAAAAAGGAAGAAGGTTAGATAACTCCTACTTGCTGCACAAAAATGCTAAACTATAAAATAAAAAGTACCACCCTCCTCCCTTGCCGTGTCCCGTAGCATTACGGGGTGTTTTGCAACGCAAAATATAGGGAAGGGGTCCGTAGGACGGAGGGGGTAGCTCTACAAAAAATCCTATATACTATCTTTTTTAGCCTCCTTTTTCTTAGGAACTCGATTTACCCCCTGTGATGAAAAAATTGAAAATAGGCTGCACATCGGTAAAAATAAGTAAACTTGCTTTTGGTCTCGGTTTGCACTATCTTTGTCGCAAATAGATCGATTCGGCAAAACAGGACATAACTTGTTTCTGTTCTTATTTGTACTATCTTTACATAAAATATTCGACGATGAATCCGAAACACCCCCTTTCCACGATAACAGTCTATCGGCTGGTCGCCTCGTTCATTCTGGCGATTTCCATATATTCCTGCGCCAACATGTCGAGACCCGGGGGTGGTCCCCGCGATGAAACACCGCCTGTATTCATCAAGAGTATGCCGGTTCCTAACGCATTGAACGTTTCGAAACAGAAAATCGAAATCGAATTCGACGAAATCATTCAAGTAGACAAACCGTCCGAAAAAGTAATCGTCTCCCCCCCCCAAAAAGATATGCCCGAAATTCGTACTTCGGGACGTAAAATAACCGTGATTCTTAAAGACTCGTTACTACCCAACACGACCTATACCATCGACTTTTCCGATGCCATCATCGACAACAACGAGCGTAATCCGCTCTATGGATTCGCCTACTCCTTTTCGACCGGCCCCAAGATAGACTCTCTGCAAGTTTCGGGAATACTACTCAATGCCCGGGATTTGGAGCCCATAACCGGCATGTTGGTAGGATTACACAGCGACCTCGAAGACTCGGCTTTCCAGAAACTCCCATTAGAGAGAATTGCCAGTTCCGACGAATTAGGTCATTTCACGATACGAAATGTAACACCCGGCAAATACCGTCTATTCGCGCTGAAAGACATGAACCGGGACTACCGCTTCGACAACCCGTCGGAAGATATCGCTTTTCTCGATTCTATCGTTATTCCTTCGGCCGATGTTAAATTACACGTCGACACCATTTGGAAAGACAGCGTCACCATCGACACCATTATCGAATACAACCACACCCATTTCTATCCGAACGATATTCTGCTCACGGCATTCAACGAAGGATTCCAATCTCAATATCTCGATAAAAGCGAAAGAAAAGACCGTCGTAAAATCGACCTTTATTTCAAAGCCCCCGCCGATTCGTTGCCCAAGTTGAAACCGCTGAATTTCGAGCAAGAAGACTGGGCCATTCTCGAACGCTCGTTCCACAACGACACACTGCAATACTGGATAAAAGACTCGCTCATTTACAACATGGATACACTTTTATTCACGGCCGAATATTTCCGTACCGACACGTTAAGACAATTGTCTCTCTACAACGATACGCTCAAATTCATCATGAAAAAAGTCAAAGCGCCCAAGAAAAAAGAAAAAAAGAAAGACAAGGACAACGACTCCATCGAAGTTCCCGAAATCCAATTCATGCAAATGAACGCCAAGATAAGCTCTTCTCTCGATGTTTATAAACCGCTTCGTTTTTCCTTTGCCGAACCATTGCAAACATACGATGCAGGGAAAATACATCTGGAACAAAAAAGAGACACCTTGTGGATACCTGTTGCCGACTCCCTGTACACATTCCTCCAAGACTCCATTGCTATCCGGGACTACACACTCACCTACAAATGGACTCCGGGAGAATCCTATCGCATCGTTATGGACTCCACGGCATTCACCAATATTTACGGACTATTCACGAACACCTATAAACAAGAATTCAAAGTCAAAGCCCTCGAAGATTACGCCAACCTGTATCTCTCTATTTCGGGCGTATCCGATTCCGCTTTTGTCGAAATTCTCGATTCAGGAGACAAACCCGTAAGAACGGCCCCGGTCATCAACGGAGGAGCCGAGTTCATGTATATGAATCCGGGTACTTACTACGCCCGCTTATTCATCGACCGTAACGGAAACGGGAAATACGACACCGGAAACTACTCCGAGAAACGACAGCCCGAAGAAGTTTCGTATTACCCACAGGAACTCGAACTGAAAGCCAATTGGGATATAGAACAGGATTGGGACATCTATGCGACACCGGTCGATAAACAAAAGCCCGAAAAAATAAAGAAAAACAAGCCCAAAGAGAAAAAACGGAATTACTGACAATCTTAATAACAAACCGCATGCTACGCCATCGTCATATGAAAAACACCGGGTCGTTACGCCGTATTGCTTTCGGGATTCTCTTTTGGAGTATGGCCAACGGAATTTATGCGCAAACGACTCCGGGTATGCAACCCGAATGGCTATCCTACGATGTCATATACCAACTGGGATTTCTCTGGAAGCGGGCAGCGACAGCTACGCTCCAACTCACCGAATACCCCGACAAATATACATCTGTTTTAAAAGCTCGTACACTCCCCTTTGCCGACAACATATTCAAGGTACGCGACACACTGGTATCCGATATGCAGCGAAACAAAGAACTGCTACCCATTTATTACGCCAAACTCGCTGACGAAAACGGGACTTACCGGAAAGACGAAGTAAATTATACCTACGATGGAAACTCGACCACGGGAAATATCCGCCTATATCGTCCCAAGCGTAACGCCATAGAGGACTATACACTCACCGAACCCGGTATAGTCTACGACATGCTGAGTATCTTTTACGTGATTCGCACCTTCGACTTCCGAGCAATGGAAATGTATCAAATCTATAACACCAAAATTTTCTCCGGTAAAAACCTCGAATACCTCGAAATAGAATATTTGGGACAGGAAATCCTCAAACAAAACAAAAAGGAATACAGCACCTACAAACTTCATTTCCGATTCTATGACAGAACCGGGAAAAAGACCAGCGACAAAATCTCGGCATGGGTCTCTACCGACAATAAACGCATACCCTTGAAAGTAGAAGGGAAACTCCCCTTAGGCTCTATGAAAGCCGTGTACACGGGAGAATAGAAATTATCCGTCATTATCATGGGCACGAGCTAAAAACTGACCTCCTGCACATGCAGCGTGATAGGGAAGGTATCCGAAAGATGGAAAGGTTAGTTCTACAAAAATCCTATCTTTTTTAACCCCTCTCATCGTCGCTACCGTTCCTCTGTGTCTCCCCTATTGCTCCGCAACTCCCCGTAATACTACGGGACACGGCAGGGGAGAAGAACAAACACAATACACAGGAAAGTATTAACCTCC
>ERZ780166.1790-NODE-1790-length-10554-cov-8.915897_pt1 | contig 10554 bp, 9 predicted proteins | sample MGYA00511366_ERZ780166 | MGnify/ENA primary metagenome ERZ780166 (study PRJEB29588, sample SAMEA2162231) | human gut metagenome | biome: human gut; feature: human-associated habitat; material: faeces | place: Denmark | collected 2008/2010 ...
CAGGTAGCCAAAGCTACCCAGCTACCTTTGGAAATCATTAAGAATCTGAGCAATTCAAAAAACACAAGTTTGGCATGAACTCAACTTATAGTTTCAGGAGTTTGGCAAATTCCCAGACTACAATACCGGCGGTTACACTGACATTCAGGGAATGCTTGGTGCCGAACTGAGGAATCTCCAGACAGCCATCGCTCATATCCACGATGTTTTGCTTGACTCCCTTCACCTCATTACCGAAGATGACAGCGTAGCCTTTGGGAAGTGAAGAGTGAAGAGTGAAGAGTGAAGAATTCTCTTGCTTTACAGATTCGATTTCCTGATTGAAAAGCTTGTCATGAGCCTCAGGCAGGTTCTGGAGCTTGGTGGAGCCTTCTACCTGCTCGATGCTATATACAAAGTAGCCTTTCTGCTTCAACTTCTCTACCGCCTCTTCGGTAGTCTTGAAGTATTCCCAATCCACGCTGTCTTCGCCACCCAATGCCGTCTTATGAATCTCGGCATTGGGAGGGGTGGCGGTGATTCCGCAGAGATACACCGCCTCTACACGAAAGGCATCGCAGGAACGGAAAACACTTCCTACATTATATAATGAACGCACATCATCCAGGACCACTATCAGGGGCAGCTTCTCGGCTTCCTTGAATTCCTCCAGGGTGAGGCGGTTCATCTCTATCGTTCTTAATTTGCGCATTATAATATACCTTTTATATATAATATAATCAGAGGCGGTTAAGCCTCTGCCTCTTTGGTCTTGTAGGCAAGGGCGTACATGCGAATCTGCTTGATCATCGCCAGAAGACCATTGCTGCGGGTTGGACTCAAATGGTCTTTCAGACCAATTTTCTCTACGAAATAGAGGTCGGCATCCATAATCTCGGTTGGGGTATGACCGCTCAACACACGGATGAGGAGGGCGATGATACCCTTTACGATGAGCGCATCGCTATCGGCAGTGAATACGAGCTTGCCATCTACATAATCGCATTGCAACCATACGCGGCTCTGACAGCCGTCGATAAGGTTCTGCTCGTTCTTGTATTTCTCATCGAGAGGAGCCAACTCGTTGCCCAAGTCAATGAGCATCTGATACTTATCCATCCAGTCGGTAAAATCCTGGAACTCCTCTACTACTTCATCCTGCAATTCATTAATTGTTGCCATTATTTTATTTCTTTAATTTCGTTTACTGTAATCAACTTATAGAGCTTGTCGTTAGGGCGTACCTTATCTGGTACAGGGATGGAAACTCTCCAGCCCTGCTGCGCTGTTTCTACCGGTTTCAGGTCGTAGCGGATTTCATCGGCATGGAGATACATCACACCGGTGGTGTTACCCGTAATCAGCAGTTTCTCGCCCTTGTCGAAGGTAGATGCCTCTACGGCTACTTCTGCCACACCCAACTTAGAGAAATATTTCATCACCTTGCCCACGAGCACCTTCTTCTCAGTAGCTACGGAACCGTAATGCTTATTCCATTCACCGAGAGTCTGCCCCTGGTAATAACCATCCCAGAAACCACGGTTGAAGACGGTGGCGAGTTTCTCATCCCACTCATCCTTCTTCTCCTCGGTAAAGGTTCCGTCGAGCACGGCAGCTATCGCCTCCTTATAACATTTCACTACGGTATATACGTATTCAGGACCACGGGCACGGCCTTCAATCTTGAAGACGCGCACACCGGCATCCATCATGCGGTCGATGAAGCGGATGGTCTTCAGGTCCTTCGGACTCATCACATACTTGTTGTCGATTTCAAGCTGGTTGCCAGTTTCGTTATCTGTAACAGTATAGCTGCGGCGGCAGATCTGCACACACTCGCCACGGTTGGCAGAGCGGTTGGCATTAGCGAGACTCATGTAGCACTTGCCCGATACAGCCATGCACAGAGCACCATGACAGAACATTTCGATGCGGATCTGCTTGCCCATAGGTCCACAGATGTTCTGCTGTTCTATCTGCCCATGGATGTGCTTCACCTGGTCCATGTTCAATTCACGTGCCAGTACGGAAACATCAGCAAAGCGTGCATAAAATTTCAAAGCCTCTGTGTTTGAGATATTTAACTGTGTAGATAAGTGAACCTCCTCGCCCACTTCATTGCAATAGCTCATTACAGCCACATCGCTGGCGATGACAGCAGAGATGCCTGCCTCCTTGGCAGCATCGATGATTTCCTTCATCGTTGGGATGTCGTTATCGTAGATGACAGTATTGACGGTGAGATAGGTCTTGATACCATGCTCGTTGCAGGTAGCAGCAATCTCACGCAAATCATCGATAGTAAAATGATTGGCTGAATGGGATCGCATGTTCAACTTGCCGATACCAAAGTATACGGAGTCGGCGCCAGCCTGTATGGCAGCAGCCAGTGACTCGCGTGAGCCCACTGGTGCCATCACTTCAAATTCGTTTATCTTTGTATTCATGAATGCAATTTTCTAATTTCAGGTGCAAAGTTACACCAAAATGAAGACAAAACACAGAAAAATGGAGAAAAAATGACAGAAATTCGATTATATTGACAAATCAATCACGATTATTTGTCTATATTTGCCTATAAATAAGAATATATCCCTAGGATATACTTCTTTTTATATGAATCCAATCCAGTTTTACAGCTGGTATTATTAATTTAAATTAAAATGAAAGCGTATGAAGAAAGCTTTTACCTCAGGAATGATTCTGTTCCTGGCAATGACCACAATGGTTAGTTGCACACAAGAAAACGTGATGTTTGAAACAACACCACAAGTCAAGAACCAAGAAGTAAGATTCTGCTTCTTCGAAAGTTCCATTGTGCCTATCGGGCAGGATGAAGAGAGCAATCTTGCCAGAACGAGAGCCGACGGGAGCGAGAAATCGCTCAAGGATGCAAACCTCTACACAGATCTGCAAGTATGTCTCATTCCGAAAGGAGATGAAACTACTGCCGGCTATACCGTAAGACAGGAAAACTGGGATGACGAATTCGGAAACGTCAGCCTGCAGGTGCCGGCAGGAGAATACACGCTCGTTGCCGTAGCAGCAAAAACTGATTTGCAGCAGGAAGAACGAATCGAAGTAAAATCAAGGTATGAAATGACCTTTGCCAACAATATTGTACGCGATATGGCGTATACCCTGCAGGATATCAAGGTGGAATCGGGCAGCAAAGCCGTAACACAGAATGTTTCGCTGAAACGTGCCGTCAGCTGTTTTAAACTGCAAGCTACCGACCCGATGCCTCTTACTACCAATACGCAGGATATCACGATAAGCGGAAGCTGCGGTACGGTGTTCAATCCTTCTACCGGATTCTGCAAAGAAAAGGCTACCATCACCCGAAGTTGGACTTTTGACCCCAAAGAATACCAGAACCCATACATCAAATTCACACTCTACACTCTTCTGACCGACAATGATGTAACCGACATTCATATAACAACTACCGGAAAGGACAAGGAAGGAAAAGCAGTAAAGACCGTCAGCTTTGACAACGTACATCTGGTCATCGGAAAGAAGACTACCTATACCGGTCCGCTCTACACCTACCCTGCCAACAACATGTCGTTCACGATTGACCAGGCGGAGATTCCTGCATCAGGCTATGACAAGAATTTTTAATAACCCATGGCGTTTTAAGAAAGATTAATGCCACAGATTAAAATCTTTTTTGTATTTTTGCGGCATGGAAAGAAAGAACATTATAACCATAGGACTCGCTCTGCTTGTATTCGCCGGTTGCGGATACAGGCAGCAGCGAGCCGGTATCTCAGAGACAGGTGGAGGCGAGGATTATCTTCCGAAGTACATCCACCTGATCAGTACTACACCCGTCAAGGACCAGGGCAACAGCGAACTCTGCTGGGCATACGGCATGCTTGCCACCATCGAAAGCGAGCACATCATGAAGGGGGATTCCGTGAATCTCTCCATCGCCTACATAGCCCGCATGATGCTGGAAGAACAGGCACTGGAATATTACTTTGCACAGGGAAAGAAGAACATCAGCCTGCGCGGTACTGCCCCGATGCTGATACATTATATAGATAAGTATGGTGCACAACCTTACGACAGCTATGAAGATCCGAAGCACGTGAACTACAAGGTGCTCTGCCGCAAGGTGCAGAAACTGTGCGATGGCGCCATCTTGAAGAAAGCGGGCATCAGCCAGCTCAAGGAGGAACTGAACGACCTGTTTGACGCAGAAATAGGCTACATGCCTGCCAAGGCCGTACACATGCTGGGTGCCGAATATACCCCTCAAGAGTTTGCCCACAGCGTATGCTATCCCGAGGAGTATGTATCGCTCACCAGTTTCTCGCATCATCCTTACAGAGAATACTTTGCGCTCGAGATTCCCGATAACCGGATGCACGATGCCTATCTGAACCTTCCGCTCGACGAGCTGATGCTCCACATCAGGAAGGCGGTAGAAAAAGGACACCCGGTATGCTGGGAAGGTGACATCAGCGAACCTGGCTTCAAGGAACCAAGGAAGAACTGTGTAGACATACAGCCGATGGAACGCCCCGTGACCCAGGCATCGCGACAGAAGGAGTTTGAACAGCTTCGCACCACCGATGATCATGTGATGGAAATCATAGGTATCTTCATGAAAGGCAAGCAGAGATTCTACGTCTGCCGCAATTCATGGGGCAAGAACTGGGGCAACAAAGGACTCATCTACCTATCGGAAGACTATCTGCGCCTCAAGACCATCGCCGTGTTCATGAGCGAAGAGGCATATATAATAAGGTATAAGCTCCCAAACAGGCTTCAGACATAAGAAATGTGTTAAAATGGTTGACATACATCAAATAGCTGTTAAATAGCACGTGTGTGCGCACACACATAGTTGATTTATATCAAAAAAGAGGCTTTTTTATGTGATTTTCTCTTAAAACATTTGGTGGGTTCGGAAAATCGTCGTACCTTTGCATCGTCAATAAGACAAAAAGGTTATTAGGTTTTTAGGTTAAGATTGTTAGTTGTTTTAGGTTATTAGTTAGTTTAAAGGTAAATTTAAAGATTGTTTATTCAAGGACAACAGGATAATTCAACAGGTGAGTTGAAGGTAAAAAGATCAAATGTATGGGATAACCAAAGATGACGCCTGAGCAGAATTGCTGCTTCGGGCTTCGTAATGGAAAGGGTAACAAAAAACCCTTGAGTTATGAGAAATTTGGGAATATCGTATTAGAAGAGCGCAATTTCGAAATCATTCGAAGTTGCGCTCTTTATTTTATCCCCTAGGTAAAGAAGCTAGGACATATGTATTACTACATAAAAACTTTGCCAAAGACTATAGCCATAACTCCTTAAAGTACTTAACTCATTTACTCCTAGACTGGAGAAAGTTCAGTTTGAGAAAAAATAACCGCCAAATTATTTTGTTTTACCAACGAAAAGTCGTAATTTTGCAGAAGATATATAAAGATAAGAAATTATGGCAAGACATCCTCTCTGGAACGAAGAATACTGGCTCCTGCTGTTGCAGCTGTACCAGAAGAAGCCCATGGGCGTGAAACCTCTCTATTCGAAAGGGATGGTCGACTTGAGCTTGGAACTGCATATTCCACCTGAGTTTCTGCACGAACAGATGTTCAAACTCAGAATGGTGACTCCGAGAATCAAGCGACTATGGGAAAAGTATGCCGATAAGCCACAGAAACTGAAGCGCGATATACAGCGCATCAGACAGATGAACGGCTGCGGAAACGCCATACAGTTCTTCGAGGGAGTGGAAGTGAAGGAAACATTCGAGAAAAACTGGGAACCACTGGAAAGTGAACCATCGCTCACCCGCGTGAAACTCATCATCATCCTCGAACTCTACTTCCAGCTTACACCAATCACCATGGTGCCGGAAACACCGGAAATCATCGACCTGGGAAAACTCATCAGGACATCACCGAAGGTCATTGCCGAGGCGATGGGCGTATTCATGTACTGCGACCCCTATCTCAACCGCGAAGATATGCTGATACACCCGCTGCTAGAAGCATGCAACGACATCTGGCACCAATACGGAAACGGAAATCCAGACAAGCTTTACCAGCTTGCCAACGAACTAAAAGAATACTTTAAGTAATTATGGCTCAAAAACTCATACAGACACAGGCACAGAAGTTACAGCAACTTCAAAGACTTTCAGCCCAGCAAATGCTGCAGGTGAAACTGTTGGAAATGCCGCTCACGGAACTGGAAGACAGTATCAATGCAGAACTGGACGATAATCCCGCTCTGGAAAGCGAGAACCCAGACGACATGCTCAACGAGAATGTCGCCAATGATGATTCGCCCGCAGATGATGAGTACGACAACAGCAGCGATGAGGATGCCTACGAGGCTGAATCTGAAAAAGAAGAAAGAAAAGACGAACTGGACCAGGCACTGGAAAGCATCGGAAAAGACGACCAGATGCCTGACTACAATACAGACAGATACAACAACCAGGACAGCGCTGACTACGAAGAAATGGTTTACGGCGACACCACCTCTTTCTATGATAAGCTGAAGGAACAGATGGACATGCAGCCGCTCAGCGACAAGGAGAAGGAAGTAATGGAATATCTCATAGGTTCACTGGATGACGACGGACTGCTCCGCAAGGACCTGGACAGCATCTGCGATGAACTCGCTATCTATCACAACATCGATGTTACGGAAAAAGACATCGAGCACGTGCTCCACATTCTACAGACCTTCGACCCAGCCGGTGTAGGAGGAAGAAGTCTGCAGGAATGCCTCCTGCTGCAGGTTAAGAGACTGCCAAGAGGTGTGCTCCGCAAGACAATGGAAGAGGTGTTTACCGACTATTTTGACGAGTTTACCAAGAAACATTGGGACAAGATCAAGGCAGGACTGGAACTGAACGATACACAGGTAGAAACCCTGCAGGCAGAAATCAGAAAGCTGAACCCGAAACCGGGCGCATCGATGGGCGAAACAGAGGGAAGAAACATGCAGCAGATTACCCCCGACTTCATCATCGACACCAATGATGACGGAACGATTACATTCTCGCTGAACCGTGGCAACATTCCGCAACTGACGGTTTCGCCATCATTCACCGACATGATTGACACCTACAGGAAGCATAAAGACAAGATGAGCCGGAGCGACAAGGAAGCCCTGCTCTACGCCAAGGAAAAGGTGGACAAGGCACAGGGATTCATCGAAGCCATCAAGCAGAGAAGACATACCCTCACCGTCACCATGAAGGCAATTATCGACATACAGCGGCAGTTCTTCCTGGATGGAGACGAGGCTGACCTGAAACCGATGATCCTGAAGGATGTAGCAGAACGCACGGGACTGGACATCAGTACCATCTCGAGAGTGAGCAACGTGAAGTATGCCCAGACTAAATGGGGCACCTTCCCGCTGAAGTTCTTCTTCACAGACAGCTACACCACTGAAGACGGCGAAGAGATGTCTACCCGCAAAATCAAGATTGCCCTGCACGACATCATCGAGAAAGAAGACAAGAAAAAGCCGATCAGCGATGATGCACTCGCCAAACTGCTGAAGGAGAAGGGATTCCCTATCGCACGACGTACGGTGGCAAAATATAGGGAGCAACTGGGCATACCGGTGGCACGACTCAGGAAATAAGATAGTGGTATGAGTCAGGAAGAAACCGGGGCCCACCACAAAATATTTGAGAGATAAAAAGAATATATACGTTATTAGTGTTATGAAAGAGAAGAATATCATATTGACAGCACGCATCATGAGCATGATCTTCACGCCCTTCTATCTGCCGATGGTAGGACTGATTGCTCTGTTCATCTTCAGTTATATGTCGCTGTTACCGATAGGATACAAACTGGTGATGCTGGGCATGGTCTACCTCCTGACCGTCGTAGCTCCATCGCTACTCATCCACCTCTACCGCATGGTTCAAGGCTGGACCTCGCGTGAGCTGGGCAAGAAGGAGCGTCGTATTGTGCCTTACATCCTCTCTATCGTATGTTACTTCGGCTGTTTTTTCTGGATGGAATACCGCAATACGCCTCGCGTCATCAGCATCATCGTAGTGGTAGCGCTGGCGATACAGATGATTTGCGCCTTCATCAATGTATGGTGGAAGATCAGCACCCATACGGCAGCCATCGGAGGTGTGGCAGGAGCTCTGGTGTCTTATTCTGTAGCCTTCAATTTCAATCCGCTGTGGTGGCTCTGCCTTGTGCTGATGATGGCAGGCGCAGTAGGAAGTGCCCGCATGATACTCCGACAACATACGCTGTCACAGGTAGTTACAGGATTTCTGATAGGAACCACCTGTGCTATATTGGTAATATAAAGTTTATAATAAAATATAAGAAGAAATGAAACCATTAGTAAGCATTATTATGGGCAGTACAAGCGATCTGCCTGTTATGGAAAAAGCATGTAAGTGGCTGAACGACAACCAGATTCCTTTCGAGGTTAATGCCCTTTCTGCTCACCGCACTCCAGATGCAGTAGAGTCATTCGCCAAGGGAGCCAAGGAGCGTGGCGTGAAGGTTATCATCGCCGCTGCCGGAATGGCCGCTCATCTTTGCGGTGTGATCGCTTCCATGACGACGGTTCCCGTGATCGGCGTGCCTATTAACTCTACGCTGGACGGTATGGATGCCTTGTTGGCTATCGTACAGATGCCTCCGGGAATCCCTGTGGCTACTGTCGGCATCAATGGCGCTTTGACCGCTGGTATCCTTGCGGTGCAGATGCTTGCCGTCGGCGACGAGCAACTTCAGGAGAAGCTATCCGCTTATAAGGAGGATTTGAAGAAGAAAATCGTGAAGGCTAACGAGGAGTTGGCTAAGGTTTCTTTTAAATACAAAACTAATTAATTGAAAGTTGAAAGTTGAGAATTGAAAATTAAGGAGAAAGTCTCTCTTTAGGTTTTCAGTTCTCAACACTCATTCTCAATTTTCAATTCTCAATTTTCAATGAACAATGGCTTACTTTAATTACAACCGCCGTAAATCATCCGTTGCCCAAATCGGTGACACACCCATGGGAGGTGAGAATCCTATCCGTATTCAATCCATGGCTAATGTATCAACGATGGATACGGAGGCGGCGGTAGCTCAAGCGATCCGTATGATCGAGGCGGGAGCTGAGTATGTGCGTTTTACGGCACAGGGGGAACGGGAAGCCCGAAACTTGGGCGAGATTCGTAAACAATTGAATGAGCAAGGGTATACGACTCCTTTGGTCGCTGATATCCATTTTAATCCTAGAGCGGCTGATGCCGCCGCCGGTGAGGTGGAAAAGGTACGTATCAATCCGGGAAACTATGTAGATAAGGTAAAGACATTCAGCCATCTTGAATATACGGATGAGGAATATGCCGCCGAGATCGAGAAGATCCGCGAGCGGTTCGTCCCTTTCTTGAATATTTGTAAGGCACATGGCACCGCTATTCGTATCGGTGTGAATCATGGCTCGCTCTCCGATCGTATCATGAGCCGTTATGGTGATACGCCCGAGGGGATGGTAGCGAGTTGTATGGAGTTTCTTCGCATTTGCCGGGAGGAGAATTTCCCGGATGTGGTTATTTCGATTAAGGCTTCCAATACCGTTGTCATGGTAAGGACCGTGCGGTTGTTGGTTCGTACGATGGAGGCCGAGAATATGCATTACCCCTTGCACCTTGGGGTAACGGAGGCGGGTGACGGTGAGGACGGGCGTATCAAGAGCGCTGTTGGAATCGGTACGCTTCTATGTGACGGTATCGGTGATACGATCCGGGTTTCCTTGAGTGAGGACCCCGAGGCGGAAATGCCGGTAGCGCGTAAATTGGTGGATTATATTAGGGAACGGGAAAATCATCGTCCTATCGAGGCTTCGATGGCTCCCGGTTTCGATACGGTGGCGACAAGCCGTCGTATAAGCCGTGTGGTGGAAGGTATCGGAGGTACTTTCTCGCCAGTCGTGATCTCCGATCGTAGTAGCGGGGATTTTGAGTTTGATTATTTGTCCTTGCCGGACTATATATATATAGGAAAGGAAGATCCGGATAATTTGCCGGATAATTTCCGTTTATTGGTAGACGCTCATTTTTGGAAAGAGCGTCCGAATGCTTTTCCTTGCTTCATCGCCTCGGAGGCGGAGGAGTTAAAGGATTACGATTGTCCGCTTAAGTTTATCCGTCTGACGTATATGGATCTTACGGATCGTATGTTGGAGATCTTGAAAGCGGATAAGACCGTGGTGGTCTTATTAAGTACACATCATCGGAATGGGGTTGGCTCGCAACGTGCGGCTATGCATAAATTGCTGATGGCGGGTTGTGACGTGCCGGTTGTCTTGCATCGTGATTTCCGGGAGACGGATGTGGAGTTGTTGCAACTGAAATCCGCCGCCGATTTCGGAACGCTTTTGCTGGATGGTTTCGGGGATGGCTTGATGCTGCACAATGAGGGATGCGAGGCGGTTGTCTCGGATCGCTGTATGTTCGGGATCTTGCAGGCTACAAGAACCCGTATCAGTAAGACGGAATATATCTCTTGTCCCGGTTGCGGGCGTACGCTCTACGACCTGCAAGACACGATAGCCCGTATTAAGGCGGCCACCGGG
>ERZ780166.1794-NODE-1794-length-10534-cov-2.477526_pt1 | contig 10534 bp, 10 predicted proteins | sample MGYA00511366_ERZ780166 | MGnify/ENA primary metagenome ERZ780166 (study PRJEB29588, sample SAMEA2162231) | human gut metagenome | biome: human gut; feature: human-associated habitat; material: faeces | place: Denmark | collected 2008/2010 ...
ATGTGCCAGTGTCTCCGGGAAATTGCAGCATACTTTTGTGGCTTTTGGAATTGCAATGCGGTTGGCAAGTCCCGGCGTGAGATCCGATTCATGGATGATCGCAGGAATATGGCAGCGGCTTGCTGCAAGCACAACTGGCACGGAGACAAAGCCTCCCTTTGAGAAAACAACATCCGGCTTTAATTTTTTCAAAAGACGGACGGACTGATGATAGCCTTTTAAAACTTTGAACGGATCCGAAAAATTTTTCGGATCAAAATAACGCCTGAGCTTTCCGGACGAGATACCGTAATACGGCACACCCTGCTCCTCGATCAGCCGTTTTTCGATTCCCTCATAGGAACCGATGTAGGATATTTCATAACCTTCCTTCTGCAGAGCTGGAAATAAAGCAATGTTCGGCGTTACATGCCCTGCAGTTCCCCCTCCGGTCATAACAATTTTCTTCATAGTAAGAATCCCTTTCCTAATGGTCTGCTTCCCTTATTTATAATACCCTTATGCATAAAAGTCAAGAAAAGACTTGGAGATCGAGCTTTGTGGCGGCAATGGAAAAAGGGTGCGGATGATGCCGGCATGGGATGTAAAAAGATTGTCGCAAATTGCGGCAAGATCACGGGGAAAGCCTCTTTTCAAATCCGTGCAGATTCCTTATAATATAGAAGAAATCGGACAGGAAAAAGTCTGATCGGAAAGAGAGGTAATGGACATGCTCTGGCTGGAACATATTTCACCGGAACAGTTGCAGATGGGGATTGCAGTGTGCAGTCTGCTCACCGTGCTGCTTCTGATTGTCACATTACATAAGATAAACAGAATCCAGAGATATATACAGAAGAAGCAGACCGGCACCGACAGAATGGAGAGCGCAGAGTTCGGGAGCGCTTTTCCGGCGGAAGGTGTTTCGCAGTGTGAGGCGGCAGCCGAAGGAGCGAAAAAATACCCGGCGGACATGCTGATTGATGAGGTTATTGAAGAGGTATTTTCTTAAGAAAATCTTCATAAAAACGAAAAACTGGCAAAATGCACAAAAAACAGCCGGAAGTCTTGTAAAATGGGGCTTCCGGCTGCCTCTTTCTATAGAAAAACAACGGCATGAAGACGCGGAAAGCCCCGAAAACTTGACAAAAAACAGTACCTTTGTTATAATTCCTGCTGTAACAAATCCGTAACAATTGTAACAAAATATGAATAAAACAGCACAAAGGTGTAATACTATTTCAATAAACATGTGATTACACCGATGGAGGGTTCTATGAGTTTGAAGAAAAGAGCGATTGAGGGAATCGTGGTTGCCGGATCTCTGGTGATGATGAGCACAATCGCACAGGCTGCTGATCTTGACGGAGTACAGGTAAGGAACGCAGCGGTACAGGCAGAGACGGACTTCGCTACAGGGGGAACAGCAGGAGTTGTTGCCCGGTTAGATCAGTTAGAAGCAGAGGCATTTGGTGATATTGAAGCGGCGACAGCCGGTGTGAACCAGACAGGAAGACTTCTGGTTGCTACAGCGGAGGAAGCGGTTTCGGATACAGAAGCTGCGGAGACATTAGATGCACAGCTGCAGCAGGCCGAAGCAACAGAGACACAGCAGGCAGATGCAGCACAGAGCGAGACAGAGGCAGCACAGAGCCAGGCAGATGGCGAGCAGGCAGCAGATGCAGAGCAGACAGACGCTGATGCGCAGGCGGAGGATGCACAGAGCACGGACGCAGATCAGATGTCTGCGGAAGAGCAGGAGTGGCAGAACCGCCTGATGGCAGATGTCGACGATTTCCTGTATATCAGGGAATCTGGAGACGAAAATGCAGCGATTGTCGGCAAATTATACAAGGGAGATGTGGCGGAGATCGCCGAGACAGGCGATACCTGGACACATGTGGAATCTGGAAACGTAGACGGATATGTGAAAAATTCCTACTGCGTGACGGGATCGGAAGCATATACCTATGCGAACGATACATTTGATACAGAGGTAGAGATCCAGACGAACGGACTTCGCATCAGAAGCAGCGCAGACCCGGACGCGTCCGTGCTGGCAGCGGTATCGACGGGAATGACTTTCCCGCTGGATGCAGATGCGGAGACCGTAGACGGATGGGTTGCGATTGATTACAAGGGAACCACCGGTTATGTGAGCGCAGAGTATGTGACGACGGAGCTTGCACTCGGTGAGGCTGTCACGATCGAGGAGGAGCAGGCAGCAGCTGCGAAGGCTGCGGCAGAAGCGGCAAAGTCCGCACAGGTGTCCAGCGCGGGTACCGTTCAGAATTCTGCAGTGTCCGCTTCGGTGGATGATGTGACACTGCTTGCCGCACTGATTCAGTGCGAGGCAGGAAACGAGTGCTACGAAGGACAGCTTGCAGTCGGTGCGGCTGTCATGAACCGTGTGAGATCCGGCAGATATGCGGGCAGCATTTACGGTGTAATATATCAGGCAGGACAGTTCCCACCGGCAGGAAGAGGAGCCGTTGCAAGCATTGCTGCAAACGGTCCGAAGTCCAGCTGCATTCAGGCAGCACAGGAAGCACTCAACGGTGCTGACAATACGGGCGGTGCGACATGCTTTAGCAGAGCTTCTTCCGGACACGCGGGTGTGGTAATCGGGAACCACGTATTTTATTAAACAGGAATCATGGCAGAGCCGTGGGAAATGATGAGACATTTCCTACGGCTTTTCTTGTATTTTCAAATCAAATATAGTAATATGATATTTAACGGGGAAAATAGTGTTAGAGATCCGGACAGAAAATAATTGGAGGTTAGATAATGGGAGGATTATTAGTAGCTTTTTTGATTTTGGTTATTCTGATATTGGCAGTTGTGGTGTCCTGTATCAAGATCGTGCCGCAGGCGCATGCGTACATTGTGGAGCGTCTGGGCGGATATCTTGCGACATGGCCGGTAGGTCTTCATCTGCTGATACCGTTTATTGACCGTGTGGCGAAGAAGGTTACCTTAAAAGAGCAGGTAGTTGATTTCCCGCCGCAGCCGGTAATCACAAAGGATAATGTTACGATGCAGATTGATACGGTCGTTTATTTCCAGATCACAGATCCGAAGCTGTATGCATACGGTGTGGAGAACCCGCTGATGGCGATCGAAAACCTGACCGCAACGACACTGCGTAACATCATCGGTGATCTCGAGCTGGATGAGACACTGACATCCAGAGAGACGATCAACACCAAGATGAGATCATCTCTTGATGTTGCAACAGATCCTTGGGGAATCAAAGTAAATCGTGTGGAATTAAAGAACATCATTCCACCGGCAGCAATCCAGGATGCAATGGAGAAACAGATGAAGGCAGAACGTGAACGTCGTGAAGCTATTCTTCGTGCGGAAGGTGAGAAAAAATCCACAGTCCTCGTTGCAGAAGGTAAAAAAGAATCTGCAATCCTTGATGCAGAGGCAGAGAAACAGGCAGCTATCCTCCGTGCAGAGGCTCACAAAGAGGCTACCATCCGCGAGGCAGAAGGTCAGGCAGAAGCAATCCTCAAGATCCAGCAGGCAAATGCAGATGGTCTTCGTATGTTAAAAGAAGCAGCACCGGATGCAGGCGTTCTTCAGTTAAAGAGTTTAGAGGCATTTGCAAAGGCAGCCGACGGAAAAGCTACCAAGATTATTATCCCATCCGAGATTCAGGGAATTGCAGGTCTTGCAAAATCTGTTGTTGAGGTCGGAAAAGAGAATTAAGCATGAAAACGAGGCTGCCGCAGGAAAATATTCCGTGGCAGCCCGTTCTATCTTATAAGAAAATGCAGCCGGTAAACTTTTATTCGTGGAAAAAGGGATGCATTTCAAAATTCAAACAGAAAAGGACGGTAGAATGATGAACTTAAAAGGACGCAATTTTTTAAAACTCATGGATTACACACCGGAAGAGATCTTATATCTGATCGATCTTGCGGCTGACCTGAAAAAAAAGAAAAAAGAAGGCATCTTACATGACAGCCTGATCGGAAAAAACATTGCATTGATCTTTGAAAAGACAAGCACCCGTACCCGCTGTTCTTTCGAAGTTGCAGCGCATGACCTTGGAATGCATGTGACATATCTTGATCCAAGTGGTTCCCAGATCGGCAAGAAAGAGAGTATTCCGGATACAGCAAGAGTGCTTGGACGTATGTTTGACGGAATCGAGTACCGTGGTTACGGACAGGACATCGTGGAGGAACTTGCAAAATACGCCGGTGTTCCGGTCTGGAATGGTCTGACTAATGAATTCCATCCGACACAGATGTTGGCAGATATGCTTACCATCCGTGAACATCTTGGAACGTTAAAAGGAATTAAATTTGTATACATGGGCGATGCCCGCTATAACATGGGTAATTCCCTGATGGTAACATGTGCAAAACTCGGCATGGATTTTGTGGCATGTACCAATAAAAAATATTTTCCAAATGACGAATTAGTAGCATACTGTAAAAACGTTGCAAAAGAGACCGGAGCAACCATCACACTGAAAGAGGATGTTGCGGAAGCTGCAAAAGATGCAGATGTTATCTACACGGATGTCTGGGTATCCATGGGTGAACCGGATGAAGTCTGGGCAGAGCGTCTGAATGACCTGATGCCATACCAGGTGAACAAAGCAGTGATGGATCAGGCAAAAGGAACTGCGATTTTCATGCACTGTCTGCCGGCATTCCATGATCTGAAGACAAAAATCGGAAAAGAAGTTTACGAGAAATTCGGTTACAGCGAACTCGAAGTGACCGATGAAGTATTCGAGAGTGCGCAGTCCGTTGTTTTTGATGAGGCGGAAAACAGAATGCACACCATCAAAGCTGTCATGCTCGCAACACTGGCTGATTAAAAAGCAGCGCAATCAGGATCATACAGATTTGATTACAAATGTAAAATAATTGCGGTAGAAACGTGGAGTAATACATGAAAACAGAAATACTTACCCTGCTCCGTGAGACAGATGGATATGTCTCCGGGCAGGAATTGTGTGAAAAATTTGGTGTCTCACGGACGGCAGTCTGGAAAGCAATTAATCAGTTAAAAGAAGCCGGTTACGAGATCGAGGCCGTCCAGAACAAAGGCTATCGGCTTGTCTCAGTCCCGGATATTTTAAGTGAGAGTGAACTGCAGAGTGTCCGCAAAACCAGATGGATCGGGGAAAAAATTGCATTTTTTGATGTGGTGGATTCTACTAACACCAGAGCAAAACAGCTTGCAGAAGAGGGAGCGCCGAATGGAACCTATGTCATTGCCGAAAGACAGGATGCAGGAAAAGGACGCCGTGGCAGAGGGTTTGACTCCCCGGCAGGGCAGGGAATCTGGATGACGCTGGTGTTAAAGCCGGAAATCGATCCGAACCATGCTTCCATGATCACATTAGTGACGGCGCTTGCAGTATCTAAGGCGATTACGGATATGACAGGCAGACCGGCCGGTATCAAATGGCCGAACGACATCATCATGAGTGGAAAAAAAGTGTGCGGCATTCTGACAGAAATGAGTGCACAGTTTGATTATGTAAATCATATTGTAGTGGGAATTGGAATCAATGTGCAGAATAAAAGTTTCCCGAAAGACATTGAATCTGTCGCAACCTCACTTTTTATAGAGACAAAGGAACACTATCACAGGGCAGAATTAGTCGAGCGGATCTGGGAAGCCTTTGAACACTACTACGAGATTTTTTTGCAGACAGAGGATCTTTCCGGTCTTGTAAACGAATACAATTCACATCTTGTGAACATGCATCAGCAGGTAAAAGTGCTTGATCCTAAGGAACCGTTTGAGGGTAAAGCCATGGGAATCACGCCAAAAGGAGAACTGATCGTGGATACCTGGGAGAGTAGAAAGCTTGTCTCCACAGGCGAAGTATCCGTAAGAGGAATCTATGGATACGTGTAAATACCAATATTTATAAAACAGGAAAAGAAATATGAGTGAAAATAAGAAAACAAATCAAATACAGCCACCAGAGGAAATTGTGCTCTGTGGTGCGAGTGCGTACAATCAGAAATTCTATATCAATGAGAATTTCAAAAATCTTCCGGATGAGATCAAAAATCAGTTGAAAGTCATGTGTGTGCTTTTTTGTGCAGATATCGGAGGAATCCTTCAGCTTGTTTTTGACGAGGAAGGAAATCTGGAGTTCCGCACCGCGTGCAATGAGGACGATCTTTTATACGATGATATCGGAAGCGGACTGAAGATCAAAGAACTCCGCCAGAAAAATGAAGATCTGCTCCGTGGACTGGAATTATATTACAAGGTAATTTTTGATAAATTGGAGGAATAACATGATTATTACAATTGATGTAGGAAACACAAACATAACAGTAGGTGTATTCAATGGAGATGAAATTGTAGCAAGTTTTCGTATGACGACCAAAATGCCGCGTACATCAGATGAGTACGGCATGCTTCTGACAAATCTTTTGGAGCAGAACCGCATTCACTGCGATGAGATTCAGGATGCGATTATTGCATCGGTAGTTCCGAATGTCATGCATTCCTTAGAGGGCGCGGTGATCAAATACTTAAACATCCGTCCAATCGTAATCGAGCCGGGAACAAAAACGGGAATCCGTATCGTCACAGAGAATCCACGTCAGATCGGTGCAGACCGTATCGTGGACGCTGCGGCAGCTTATGAGATTTATGGCGGTCCGGTGCTCGTACTTGATTTCGGTACAGCCACCACTTATGACCTTGTAGATGCAACCGGAGCGTTCGTATCTGGTGTCACAGCCCCAGGAATCCGTATTTCCGCAAAGGCACTCTGGGAGGATGCAGCAAAACTTCCGGAGATTGAGATCAAGAAACCGGACAGCATCCTTGCAAAAGAAACCATCACGAGTATGCAGGCTGGGCTGGTGTATGGACAGATCGGACAGACAGAATACATTGTCCGCCATATGAAAGAGGAAGCAAATTTAGGTGAGATCAAAGTGGTTGCCACCGGTGGACTTGGACGTATTATTGCGAGTGAGACTTCCATGATCGATGTGTACGATCCAAACCTGACATTAAAAGGCATGAACCTGATCTATAAAAAACAGAACCGTAAATCAGGCAGGATCAAACAGTCATAACGACAGCAGAAAATGACAAAAAATCAGTCATAAACACAGCGGGAGCTGTAAATCATCAGGACAGATAAGGAAAAACAATGAATTCAATTCGAAAGCTGCAGATCGGAAATGTAACTTTAGAGAACAATTTAATTTTAGCACCAATGGCAGGGGTAACGGACCTGCCATTTCGCTTGCTGTGCAAAGAGCAGGGGGCAGGGCTTTTATGCATGGAAATGGTCAGTGCCAAGGCAATCCTTTACAAAAATAAAAATACAGAGGAGCTTCTGACCATAGATCCAAGAGAAAAACCGGTATCTCTCCAGCTCTTTGGTTCAGACCCGGATATCATGAGTGAGATCGCAAAACAGATCGAGGAGAGACCATTTGATATCTTAGATATCAACATGGGCTGCCCAGTGCCGAAAGTCGTGAATAATGGAGACGGCTCTGCTTTGATGAAAAATCCGCTTCTGGCAGGAAAAATCATTGAGAAAACGGCAAAAGCGATCAAAAAACCTGTGACGGTAAAAATCCGCAAAGGCTTTGACGACGATCATATCAATGCCGTGGAGATGGCACATATCGCGGAGGAGTCCGGTGCTGCAGCAATCGCAGTACATGGCAGGACCAGAGAGCAGTTCTATTCTGGAAAAGCGGACTGGGATATCATACGCCAGGTGAAAGAAGCCGTCTCCATTCCGGTCATTGGAAATGGGGACATCTTAACGGCGGATGATGTGATCCGTATGCAGGATGAGACAAACTGTGATGGTTTTATGATCGCAAGAGGCGCGGAGGGAAATCCGTGGATCTTCAAACAGATCCTCCACTACTTTGAGACAGGTGAAAAACTGGAAAAACCATCGTTTGCAGAGGTCACGGACATGATCCTGCGCCATGCACAGATGCAGATCGGATTTAAGGGGGAGTACACCGGAATCCGTGAGATGCGCAAACATGCGGCATGGTACACGGCGGGTTATAAAAATTCCTCCCGTCTCCGTGCAAAAATCTGTGAAGTGGAAAATTATGAGCAGCTTCAGGCATTATTTGAAGAGGTATTGGCATATAATAATTAAAAATCTGTGGAGGGACAACATGTCTTATCCTAATGCATATCTTAGGGATTTCGTCCCTGTGCTCGGACAGATTTTAAAAGAGAAACAGATAGCACCGGAAAAACTGCATCTGGAAATTATTGACGAGGAATCCGAAGAAAAAAGTATCTTTGAGCCGGTGGGCGTGGATGAAGTGCTTGACCAGCTTGCGGATGAACTGAACCATCTTACGGTTTACACAGACCGTCCGGCGCATTTTCAGGCATTTGCAGAACAAATCTATGAGGAAAACGGTCTGATGCCGCTCATTTTCACGAAAAAACAGTTGAAAAGCCGTTCGTTTTCCGGTGCGCAGGGTGTGGCGGACAGAGCAGACATGCGGCCCGGGGTGGGAGATACACTCGTTTTGGATTTTGAGTGGGAGGGACAGTGCTATTTCAACCTTCTGGCTCAGGGAAAGAATTACATTCCAATCCACAAGAAACCTTGGAAAATAGCGGAAAATCTTGACATCATAGTGCCTTTCGGTTATAATACTGTGATTGTCAAGAGCAGACAAAATAAGAAAAAAAAGCCCGTAAGAGACAGATTTGAAGAGGCATTTTACTCAGACTGAGCAGAGAGACAACTCGGGCACAAGCGTGCGAGAAACCCGCACATACAAAATCCGGCAGCGCCGGAAAGGGAATAAGAAAGTAATTACAAAGAAGGGTAAACGAGATGGACAAGAAAAACATTCTGACTTATCAAGGACTTAAGAAGCTTGAAGACGAATTACAGGAATTAAAAGTAGTAAGAAGAAAAGAAGTTGCTGCGAAGATCAAAGAGGCGAGAGAACAGGGAGACCTTTCCGAGAACGCTGAGTACGATGCAGCAAAAGACGAGCAGAGAGATATCGAAGCCCGTATCGAAGACATTGAAAAAATCTTAAAAAATGCAGAAGTAGTTGTAGAGGAAGAAGTTGACCTCGACAAGATCAGCATTGGATGTAACGTTAAAATCTTAGATATTGAATTTGACGAGGAATTAGAATATAAAATCGTTGGTTCCACAGAAGCAAACAGCTTAAAAGGAAAAATTTCCAACGAGTCTCCTGTAGGAAAAGCATTACTTGGAAAACAGGTAGGAGATATTGTAAAAGTTGAAACACCGGGTGGAGAGTTTGAATACAAAGTGCTTTCCATTCACAGAGCAAACTAAGACAGACTTTGCGTATCCAGTTCCACAGTATTACAGGTGGGAGACAGGATGTGCGAAGAGGCAGTCGGATGGAGGATGAAAATGGCTGAACAGAACAACCAGCAGAAAAAAGGCGGACAGCAGCAGGATGCAAACCAGCTTATCCAGGTTCGTTATGACAAATTACATGAATTACAGGCAAACGGAAAAAATCCATTTGAGATCACGAAATATGATGTGACACATCACAGCACAGACATCAAAGACAACTTCGAGAGTCTGGAAGGCCAGGAAGTGACTGTTGCAGGACGTATGATGTTCAAACGTGTTATGGGAAAAGCTTCCTTCTGTAACGTTCAGGATTTAAAAGGACGTATCCAGGCATATGTGGCACGCGATGAGATCGGGGAAGAATCTTATGCAGATTTCAAGAAATATGACGTGGGTGATATTTTAGGAATCAAAGGTAAAGTTTTCAAAACACAGACAGGTGAGATTTCCATCCATGCACAGGAAGTCACACTTTTATCCAAGAGTTTACAGATCTTACCGGAGAAATATCACGGATTGACAGATACAGATGCAAGATATCGTCAGAGATATGTGGATCTTATCATGAACGAGGATGTAAAAGATACTTTTGTAAAACGTTCCAAGGTTATCAGCAGCATCCGTCGTTATTTAGATGGACAGGGATTCATGGAAGTAGAGACACCTATGCTTGTATCCAATGCAGGTGGTGCTTCTGCAAGACCATTTGAAACTCATTTCAATGCATTAAATGAGGATTTAAAACTCCGTATTTCCTTAGAGTTATACTTAAAGAGACTGATCGTTGGCGGTATGGAGCGTGTATATGAGATCGGACGTGTATTCCGTAACGAAGGTCTTGATACAAGACACAATCCGGAGTTCACTCTGATGGAGTTATATCAGGCTTACACAGATTACCACGGCATGATGGATCTGACAGAGAACCTGTATCGTTTTGTCGCACAGGAAGTGCTCGGAACGACACAGATCGTATACAAAGGAATCCCGATGGATCTCGGTAAGCCGTTCGAGCGTATCACAATGGTTGACGCAGTGAAGAAGTACGCAGGCGTTGACTGGAATGAAGTTGAGACTCTGGAGCAGGCAAGAGAACTTGCAAAAGAGCATAATGTAGAATTTGAAGAGAGACATAAGAAAGGCGATATCCTGAACCTCTTTTTCGAGGAGTATGTAGAGGAGCATTTGCTCCAGCCTACA
>ERZ780166.1796-NODE-1796-length-10533-cov-2.106891_pt1 | contig 10533 bp, 8 predicted proteins | sample MGYA00511366_ERZ780166 | MGnify/ENA primary metagenome ERZ780166 (study PRJEB29588, sample SAMEA2162231) | human gut metagenome | biome: human gut; feature: human-associated habitat; material: faeces | place: Denmark | collected 2008/2010 ...
ACAAAGGTTATTCAGTGCGGTTTTCTCATTTACTGTCCCCGCATTAAAAGTTTTACTAATGGATTTTAAGTCAAGCACGTCTGACACCTCCCTTTTTAACAGGTTTGGAAAAATATTTTCGCTTCATATAAGGAATCGCCAGAAATACTGCTACAACCAGCGCTGACAGAAGCTTTAAGTCATTGGAGTTTAAGCCGAGCCACAAAACAACCTGCATAACCAGATAATAAATAATGGAGCCCAGTGCCACAGTCAAAAGGCTGAATGCAAAATTTCGGCTGATTTTTCCAAATACAACTTCTCCGATGATGACAGCTGCCAGACCAATAACGATGGCGCCACGTCCCATGTTGATATCCGCAAAGCCCTGGTACTGCGCCAAAAGGCCACTGGAAAGTGCCACGATGCCATTGGAAAGCATCAGGCCGATGATCTTTGTCATATCTGTATTGATGCCCTGTGCACGGGACATGTTCTGATTGGAGCCTGTGGAGCGGATGGAACAGCCCAATTCCGTACCGAAAAACCAGTATAAAACCCCGATCAGTACAACGATCACAATTGCTACAACAAACAGCGTATTTTTATAAAAAACAACGTTTTTAAGGTAACGCATAGAAACCAGCACGTCATATTTATCAGTAACGAGCGCTACATTGGCCTTGTTGCCCATAATTCTCAGGTTGACAGAATACAAACCGAGCTGTGTCAGAATGCCTGCCAGGATTGCCGGGATTCCCATCGCCGTATGGAAAATGCCCGTTACCAGACCAGCCAGCATACCTGCAACAAATGCGCAGAACAGGGAAAATCCAACAGAATGTCCATTGATCATCATTACAATGCAAACCGCACCTCCGGTACACATCGTTCCATCTACAGTTAAATCTGCCAGATCCAAAATCTTATAAGTAATAAATACGCCGATCGCCATGATTCCCCAGATCAGCCCCTGTGCACAGCCCCCCGGCAGCGCGTTAAACAATGCTACAATATTCACTGCTTCCTCCTCCAGTACACTTTTTTATTTTTCAAATATCGGCAGTCCTGGTTTCCTCGCTGATACTTTTTTAGTCGTTCCATAAAAAATCGACAAAAAGCGCTGAAGAGGAATTTCTCCCTCCTCAACGCTCTGCAAACCCTCACAGTGACTTGCGATTACTCAATTGCCACATAATCATCCGGCACGGTAATACCGAGTGCCTCACAGTTTGCTACATTATATTTCTTGGTTACATTCGGGGCAAACTCAACTGCTGTCTGAGATACATCCGCACCGTTTACCAGAATTTCATATGCCATCTCGCCGGTTTTATAGCCAAGGTCATAATAGCTGATGGACAGCGTTGCTACACCGCAGCCGGAGCAGATGCCTTCCTCGCCGGTGATGATCGGAATGCCTGCAGGCTGACAGATATTCTGAATAATCTCCGTATTGGATGCTGCTGTGTTATCCGTAGGAATATAAAGGACATCACTTGCTGCAACTGCGTTATTTACAACCGATGCAATATCATTAGAGTCTGCAAAGGTGTACTCTGTGCATTCATAGCCGTAATCCTTTAAATATTTCTGAATGGTATTGGACTGATAAGAAGAATTCGCTTCTGCAGAGCAATACAGGATGCCGACATTTTTTGCATCCGGAAACAGCTCATGCAGCATGTCCGCCTGCTGATCCAGCGGAGCCAGATCGGAAGTACCGGAAATGTTTGTGCCGGTTACGCCTGTCCAGTCATCGATGGAAAGTGCTGTCGCATAGTCTGTAACGCTGGTTCCCAGAATCGGGATCTCATTGGTAGCTGCCGCTGCTGCCTGCAGAGGGGCCGTTGCATTTGCCAGAATCAGGTCAACATCAGAAGATACAAACTGGTTGACGATCGTTGCACAGGTTGCGGAATCACCGGAAGCATTCTGCAGGTCAAACTTCACATTTGCCTCACCCAGCAGTTCTGTCAGTGCATCCTGAAAGCCCTGGGTTGCTGCATCCAGCGCTTCGTGCTGTACCAGCTGACAGATACCAATGTTATACACCTTGCCATCTGCTGCTACCGTATCCGCTACTGTATCTGTTGTCTCCTCTGTTGTTGCTGCAGGGGTTTCTGCCGCTTCACTTTCTGCCGGTGCTGCAGTGTTTGCTGTCGAGCCGCAGCCAGCCAAAGATGCCGCGGTCATTGCCAGCACAAGGGAAATTGCCGCTAACTTTTTCATTTTCCGTTCCTCCTCATAATCGCTTTTTGCGCTTTAACGCGTGCAAGCGTTAATCCATTGAGTAAACTATACACCGCAGGCACTGCTTCGTCAAGTATTTTTTCTATTCTGCTATCACAATCGTTCCCATGCGCCCTTCCTGCTTGCCTGAAAGCCGATTTTCATGCGGGCATGGAATCACCTTTCAGAAAAGCTCAATTAAATTTAAAAAAGAAAAGGCAGGGGTCAGCCCCTGTCTTCCTTTAATACGATATGTTCCTGATCTTTGAAAATACTGTTTTCCGGAATAAATCCGCGCACCCGCGAAAGCGGATAAACGTTCGTATGTCTTCCGATTACCGTTCCCGGATTTAACACGCTGTTGCAGCCTACCTCCACGCAGTCGCCCAGCATCGCGCCGAATTTTTTCAGACCGGTTTCGATGTTTTCTTCTGCAGATTTGACAACAACCAGAGTCTTGTCGCTTTTTACATTCGAAGTGATGGAACCTGCACCCATATGTGCCTTATATCCAAGTATTGAATCGCCTACATAGTTATAGTGTGGAACCTGTACCCCGTCAAATAATATGACATTCTTTAATTCTGTTGAATTACCGACAACAGCACACTCGCCAACTATAGCCTTTCCTCTTATAAATGCACAGTGTCTTACCTCTGCACCCTTGCATATTATGGCTGGACCTGCTATATAAGCTGAGTCAAATACATTTGCTTCTTTATGAACCCATACATTTTCGCCTCTTTTAATATACTCGTCTGCTGGAAGCCTGTTTCCAAGCTCAACTATAAAGTCACCTATCTTAGACAGCACTTCCCATGGAAATGTACATCCCTCAAATATATCTGCCGCAATAGTCTTATCAAGACTGTATAATTCTTTTATAGTAATTGCTTCGTTCATTTTATTACCTGCTTTCTATATAAATAATCCAGTATCAGAGGTATGTTCCCCTGATATGTTATTTTCTCTAAAATACCATATTTACCGCATTTATTCTACTGTAACGCTCTTTGCAAGATTTCTTGGCTTATCTACATCATTACCCTTAAGTACTGCTGTATAGTAGGCTATAAGCTGGAGTGGAACTGCCGCTGTCATTGGCATAAACATCTGTGGTGTCTTTGGAAGACGTATTATTATATCTGCAACGCCATCTTCAACCTCTACCTCCTGTGCTGCCACAAGTATAACAAGAGCACCTCTTGCCTTTACTTCTTTTATATTACTTATAGTCTTCTCAACAAGATCCATCTGTGTTGCAACTGCAATTACCGGCATGTTTTCTGTAATAAGTGATATTGTTCCGTGCTTTAATTCACCTGCTGCATATGACTCAGAGTGAATATATGATATTTCCTTAAGCTTAAGCGAACCTTCCATACTTGAAGCATAGTCAAGACCTCTTCCTATATAAAGAAGGCTGTCTGCATTCATAAGCTTAGATGCTGCATACTGGCACTTTTCCTTAAGATTAAGTGTATCTTCAAGTACCTGTGGCATTTCTTCAAGATACTTTGTATACTGTTCACACTCTTCTTTTGTTATCTTATTTTTTGCATATGCAAGCTCAAATGCAATAAGATACATAATAGATATCTGAACCATATATGCCTTTGTTGAAGCAACTGATATTTCAGGACCGGCATGTGTATACACAACCATATCGGCTTCTCTTGCTATAGATGAACCCTTTACATTGACAATAGCCATAGTGTCTGCCCCACGCTCCTTGGCAAGCTCCATAGCAGCCTTTGTATCTGCTGTTTCACCTGACTGTGATATAACTATCATAAGGTCGCCTTCACCTATAAGCGGGTCCCTGTATCTGAATTCAGAGGCTATATCAACATTTACGGGCACTCTGACAAGCTTTTCTATAACATACTTGCCCACCATTCCGGCATGCATTGCTGTTCCACAGGCTACTATATATATGTTGTTATAGCTCTTTAACTTATCCTTATCAAAGCCTTCTGCTGTAAAGTCAGGCATATGTTCCTGTATTCTTGGTGTTATTGTAGTCTTTACCGCTGTTGGCTGCTCATGAATTTCCTTTAACATAAAATGCTCATAACCGCCCTTTTCAGCCGCATCAACATCCCAGTCAGCAGTATTTATATCCTTGTAAATCTCATTTTTATGGACATCATAAAATCTTATTGAGTCCTTCTTTACAACGGCTATATCGTTAGTATCAAGAAGATAGTAATCTCTTGTATAATGTATAATGGCAGGAACATCTGACGCTATGAAGTTCTCACCCTCTCCGGATCCTACTATAAGCGGACTGTCCTTTCTTACCGCATACACTGTGTCAGGAAAGTCCCTGAATATGATACCAAGTGCATATGAACCCTTAATCTCGCCAATAACCTTTGCAATAGTATCAAGCGGATTGCCGTCATAATAGTAATCAAGAAGCTTAGCCACTGTTTCTGTATCTGTTTCACTTATAAAGCTGTAGCCCTCACTTATAAGAAAATCCTTAAGCTGCTTATAATTCTCTATAATTCCATTGTGCACAATCGAAACTCTTTTATTGCCATGTGGGTGTGAATTAATATCTGATGGTTCACCGTGTGTCGCCCATCTGGTATGTCCTATTCCGCAGTGTCCCTCCGGCTTTCCATCCCTTTTCATCTTATCTACAAGATTGGAAAGTCTTCCTTTACACTTCTCCACCTTGATAGTTCCATTTTCAAAAACAGCTATTCCTGCTGAATCATATCCTCTATATTCAAGCTTTGAAAGCGCATCTATAAGTACATCTGCGCAATCTCTGTCACCTATATATCCTGCAATACCACACATAATAATCCTCCATTCTATCAACTATTTGTATCAGCCTTATATCTTCCCGTGCATTATACACGATACGTCACCCTTGGGCAACATAATCTTTTATCGTTTATAATTCTTTGCCGAATTATTAAAAAGCGCTGTAAGCTGTGCCTGGTTATTAAGCCCTTTCACAGCCATAGTTCTTCTTGTAACAAAGCCTGACAGCTTCTGCATATATTCATCTGATGTTATACTTCCCTCTGCCACATAGGTAAGCCCCTTTTCCCAGCTTGCTGTAAGCTCAGGATTTAGGAGCTGGCGTATTGAATTATCAACAACATCGTATATAATCTCACCTAAAAGTGTCGGCGTAATTATCTGTGTTTTGGAATTAATAAATATATACTTATTGACATTAAGCTTTTTTAATATCTCCGCTCTTGTCGCACTTGTTCCTATGCCGCTTCCTTTTATCTGCGCCCTTAACTCCTCATCTTCGATAAGCTGTCCTGCATTTTCCATGGCAAGAATAATCGAACCTGAGTTATATCTTTTAGGCGGTGAGGTTTCACCCTCTTTTATGCTGAACTCTGTAAATGTTATGACAGAGCCTTTCTTTATCGACTTAAGGCTTTCAAGCAGCCCTGTGTCTGTCTTCTGCGACTCTGCATCTGCTGTATCGGCATTATTGTCCGTATTCTGTCCACCTGCCTGCGTGCTTTTATTTTTTGCAAATGAGTTCTTTGTAACCTTAAGATATCCTTCATTTACAAGTACTTTAAATGTTGCATACATATCCTCATTCTTGACAGAAGATGTTATGCTAACCTTCTGATATACTGCTGCCGGATAAAATATACTTAAAAATCTTCTTACTATAAGTTCATAAGTTCTTTGTGCCGTAACTGAAAGTGAAGCAAGATTATTAAGTCCCTGTCCTGTAGGAATAATAGCGTAATGGTCTGTTATGGATTTGTCGTTACAGTATCTTGTCTTTTCAATGCCTGTATACATCTTATTTTTCATAACTTCATCTGCTATATCCTTAGCCTGCATATAACTTTTAAGTCCGCCTATATTCTTATATATCTCCTTACAGACGGCAGTTGACAGCACACGCGCATCTGTTCTTGGGTATGTGACAAGCTTTTTTTCATACAGCTCCTGTATAATATTAAGCGTCTGGTCAGGACTTATCTTGAACTGCTTACTACATTCATTCTGAATTTCGGCAAGGTTATATAAAAGCGGAGGATTTTTAGTTTCTTTTTTTCTCTCAACAGACTTCACTACTCCCTGTGCTGGAAGCGGGTCTGATAATATTCCTATAAGTTCCTCTGCTTTCTGTCTTTCCTTAAAGCCATTATCCTTGTATAGATAAGGAGTTCCATAGTATCTGCTCTGTTCGCATACTCTCCATTCTGCATCAAATGTTTTATCATTAATCGAAGCATTGCCAATTACCCTGAAAAATGGTGTCTTTACAAAACTTCGTATCTCTCTTTCTCTTCTTACAACCATGCCAAGTACGCACGTCATAACTCTTCCGACTGACACTACTGCCCTGTCTTGGTGAAGATAATTGGCTATATTTCTTCCATACTTTAATGTAAGAACTCTTGAGAAATTAATTCCCATAAGATAGTCCTCTTTGGCACGAAGATACGCTGCTGCACTCAGATTATCGTATTCTGATATATCCTTTGCGTTCTTTATTCCTTTTATAATCTCTTCCTCTGTCTGTGAGTCTATCCACACTCTTTTTTCACTTTTGCCTGTAACGTGTGCTTCCTGCCTTACAAGCCTGTATATGTACTCTCCCTCACGTCCCGAATCGGTACATACATATATAGTATCCACATCACTTCTGTTAAGAATTCCCTTAACTATATTAAACTGCTTCTGGACTGCCGGTATAACCTCATACTTAAACTGCTGTGGTATAAATGGAAGTGTATCAAATCTCCATCTTTTAAGGTTTTCATCATAGGCCTCCGGATAGCACATTGTAACAAGATGTCCGACACACCACGTGACGATGTGTTCTTCTGCCTCAAGATAACCATCCATCCTTTTAAAGTTTACATGCAGTGCCTTTGCAAATTCCTGCGCAACACTTGGCTTCTCCGCTATATATACGGACTTTCCCATATTTATCTCCATTCTGTTTAATTATCAATTCTATCGTTTTATTTGCTTTTTTATCTATATTATTTTTATATTTATATGATATTTCTGGTGTTTTCAATTACTTCGTTATTTTATTAATTATATCATTCCCTGAATGCCATGGCTATTCTATAGCATATACTTATAGCTTTCCAAGTTCATCAAGTGTCTTCATATATGCAGGAATAAATTCTTCCATAAAGTAATCGACCTCCTGAATATGCATATCTCTGATAGTCTTTTCTATTGTTTTCTCTGCTTCTATAAAGTCTGTATTGCCTGACTTTCTCTCCTCTATACACTTAATATATGCCGATATCTTATCAGCCGCCTTAACATATCTCCACAATTTCTCCTCTTCCTCAGTTTCAAGAAAAAGAGGTTCATAGCTGTCACGCATAACCTCAGGAAGTCCTGTAAGGAGCTGGTTTTTTGCCACATTTTCAAGTTCCTTATATGCATTTCTTATCTCTGTGCTGTAATACTTGACTGGTGTCGGCATATCACCTGTTATTATCTCTGTAACATCATGATACATCCCAAGAACAGCCATTCTTTCTGCATTAAGATGTCCTTCGTATATTGTGTTGTTGATAATACCAAGTGCATGTGCTATATATGCAACCTCAAGACTATGTTCGCAGTCATTCTGCTCCCTGCTGTTTATCATAAGTCCCCATCTGTTTATATACTTCATTCTTGATAACATCGCAAAAAAATGACTATCCTTCATAACTTATAAGTTCCTTTATCTATCCAGCTTATTTTTGCCGTACACAAGCCCTGCTTAATTCTTTCACCAGAAAACACACCATGACAGTCTAAGAAAACCTGTGCCTTGCTTATATATATTATAATTTATTGCTCTGCAAAATGCAAAGGATATGATAACAAATATACTCTAACTAAACAAGTTATTGTTACTATCAAAAACAAGTCCGAAAATGCTGCACATTTATCCGATGTGGCGCATCAGACATACAAAATCTGATAAATACACATAAAAATCATATCTAAAATAAGCAGCACATCCCCAAATGGTCTGTACTGCTTATCATCCATATGTATTTTAATTGTATGCTAATTATACAATCATTACTTAGCTGTTATATATCCCTGAGCCTTAAGAAGTTCTGCGCAAAGAACTGCTCCGCCTGCTGCCCCTCTTAATGTGTTGTGTGAAAGTCCAACGAACTTATAATCAAATACGCTATCCTCTCTTAATCTGCCGAGTGAAATTCCCATACCATTCTCATAGTTAACATCAAGCTTAACCTGTGGACGGTCATCTTCCTCAAGATACTGGATAAACTGCTTTGGTGCTGATGGAAGATTTAATTCCTGAGGTGCGCCCTTAAAGCTTCTCCACTTTTCAATAATCTGTTCCTTTGTAGGCTTCTTGCCGAAGTTTACAAATACTGCTGCTGTATGTCCATCAAGAACTGGAACTCTTAAGCACTGGCATGTGATAACTGGCTCTGTAGCTGGAACGATTTCACCATTTTCAACCTTACCAAGAATTCTAAGAGGTTCTTTTTCTGACTTTTCTTCTTCACCACCGATATATGGGATGATATTCTCTACCATCTCTGGCCACTGTTCAAATGTCTTACCAGCACCTGAAATAGCCTGATATGTTGTAGCTACCACAAGCTTTGGCTCAAACTCCCTAAGGGCTGCAAGCGCTGGTGCATAACTCTGGATTGAACAGTTAGGCTTAACTGCGATAAATCCTCTTGTTGTTCCAAGTCTCTTCTTCTGGGCCTCTATAACCTTAGTATGCTCTGGATTAACTTCTGGAAGAATCATAGGAACATCTGGTGTCCAACGGTTAGCACTGTTATTAGATACTACAGGAACCTCTGCCTTTGCATATCTTTCCTCTAATGCCTTTATCTCGTCCTTAGGCATATTAACAGCACAGAATACAAAGTCAACCTTTGATACTATTTCATCAAAGTCCTTATCCATATCATATACTGACATCTTCTTAACAAATTCTGGCATTGGAGTCTGCATTTTCCAACGTCCCTCAACAGCCTCTTCATAAAGTCTGCCTGCTGAACGTCCACTTGCTGCAACTAACACAACATCAAACCAAGGATGGTTTTCAAGTAATGTTATAAATCTCTGACCTACCATACCTGTACCACCAAGGATACCAACCTTTAACTTATCGCTCATTATAGTCCTCCATTCTCACGCTTACCGCGTCTTATGTAAATATACTTTACATGTTATTTTTCCTTAACCAAAAACAACCTCCGCCTTTTTGTCTTTCTGTGACGTACATTTGTTTTTTAGTGCTTTCAACATACTAGCACACATACTTATATATTGCAAGTCCTTTTCTAAAATATATATTCCTTTACGTAGTTAAACAGTCTGAACCTGAATAAGCCTGCTTTATTACTCCGTAACAGTCTCTGGTATATCACTTTCTTTGTCAGGATATTCAAATATATATCTTTCATATCCATTTATTATCGTTGTATCTTTATACTTACACTCTCTTTTATTATTCATGGAATAGTTAAGATGAACATGACCATGAATAAAATACTTTGGCTTATATTTATCAAGTATGTCTATAAACACCTCAAATCCCTTATGTGGATTATCCTCACCATCGCTTATTCCTGCCGCTGGAGAATGGGTAAGAAGAATATCTATTCCTTTTTTCATCTTTATCTTAGGCCACATCTTTACAACCCTTTTTTTCATCTGACTCTGTGTATACTGGTTGGCTCCCGCCTTATATCTGATAGAACCTCCAAGCCCCATAATACGGACACCCTTGTATACATATATCTTATCTTCTATGCAAACACAGCCCTCAGGCTCTTTGAATGCATAATTATCATCATGATTACCGCGCACATATAATATAGGCACCTTGGCAAATGAAGCAAGAAAAGACAGATATTCTGAACGCAGATCCCCACATGACAGAATAAGGTCTATGCCATCTAACTTTTCATTTTCAAAATAATCCCACAGATACTTAGACTCAACGTCCGCTAACACAAGTATTTTCATAACTTTCACTCATTTCAATTATTCATTAACATCTATAATTCCCTGATTCATAACAAGAAGCTTGGAATCATCACTAAGTTCATCATATTCCGGTATCTTTCCGACAACATTATCAAGCAGCCAGTCCATTTCTATAACCTCATCAGGGTCAAGTGTTTCGTCTGCTTTATTCATAATCTCTCCCGCCTGATTTTTAAGTTCACCGGAAAATGGCATAAATTCACCCTTTATAATAGAATGTCTTACCAGGTCTACTATCTTTCTTGTTTCGCTGTTAAGACCTCCACCATATATTATATCAACTGCACCTGATGACATGCCCCACCAGTA
>ERZ780166.1804-NODE-1804-length-10505-cov-2.065646_pt1 | contig 10505 bp, 8 predicted proteins | sample MGYA00511366_ERZ780166 | MGnify/ENA primary metagenome ERZ780166 (study PRJEB29588, sample SAMEA2162231) | human gut metagenome | biome: human gut; feature: human-associated habitat; material: faeces | place: Denmark | collected 2008/2010 ...
TGGCAAATATTATAATATCTCTGTAGAGGAAGTACGCAAAATGATAGCCTCTCTTGGTGCAGAGCAGGCTGCCGCCAAGCTGGGAATGACTAAGCAGGGAATGTATAAGCGACTTAAAAGGTGTGGGGAGAATGGTACGGAGATGTTTTAAGGTGCGGATAAAAGTAACTATCCCCTAATAGACAGATGAAAGGCTGGCTGTTTTTGGGGATAGTTAAGCATTATTGATATACTAATTAACAGATAATTTTTCTATAATACATTCATGGTTCTTAGATTTTTTGTCATAATTTATAGCAACTAAAATGATATTACCGGTATATTGTTTGATTGCTTCAGGGTAATCTTTATTTTTTATTTGTTCCAGAGCTGTTTTTGCATTTTTATTCCATTTTAATTCTACGATAAGCGCTGGATAATCGCGTATATATTCAGGCTTTGGTATATATATAAAATCAGCAAATCCTTTTCCTGTGGGTAATTCGCGTATAGGTTTAAAATAGTACTGCATACTGCTTAGATAAGCAATAGTGAGGACACTACTAAGTGAATTTTCATCATTATATTGAATTGAGGATGCATATTCAGAATGTATTTTCTGAATTTGTTCTGCAACCTCTTGCGTATTCATAGATAAGGTTGCATCTAATAAATGATTTGATTCATATTGGAAATGAATTAAGTCACTCCAATTGGTACTTTTTACAGCATTAATTAATTCATGACGTATTTCCTCATTAGGAATAAATGCAGTTTCATCTTTTTCATTATAACCAAGATAACCAAGATGTATGAGATAAGTTATAACATCATCTTTGCTTTGTATGTTGGCAGGGTCATTTTTAAATGTTAAGGTATTAACTTTTACATTCTGCCCTGAAAGCATTTCAATAATTGTATTTTTTAACCCATCATAATTCATATTTATAAGTGGTACGATAACTTCATAAGAGCCAGTTTCAGACCAATAGCTTCTGAATTTGCCTCTTAACATAACGCTTACAACAGCCTTAGGATTATATATTTCATAATTTTCTAATAAGTAACCATCATACCATTTTTTAACTTTTTCAAAATCTCTATCATATTTTTGGCAAAGCATTTTAACTTCATTTTCAGTAAAACCTATATAAGGAGCTAATTCATAAGAATGAAGCATTGTAAATTCTTCTAAATTGTTAACAGCAGATTGCGTTTTTTCTTTTTTTATAGGTAATATTCCAGTCAGATATGCAAGCTGGATATATTTTGTTGGTTCAGTTCCTTTAAACATTCCTCTTAGAAAGTTAATGTACTCATTTTGTATATAATAATTAGTAGCCTCATCACGAATTAGTACATCCCATTCGTCAATTATTATAATAAACTTTTGTCCAGTTTTATCTTTAATACGTGACAGACTATCAGGTAAAGATAATTCTCCCAAAGGCAAAATGTCAGGATATATATCACGTAATTCGCTTATTACACTATCAGATAAAAATGATACAATTTTATTAGAATTATAACAATTAGCTAAAAACCATTGTATATCAATATGAATAACATCATATTGATTAAGATGTGTTTTAAAATCAGATTTTCTGCTGATATCTAATCCAGAAAACATTTCTTCAGAATTACAGCCTTTGCTATAATATGCAGCAAGCATATTAGCAGTATATGATTTACCAAATCTGCGGGGACGGCTGTTGCATATATATGCATCAGATGTATCAAGAACACTATTGGTGTATTCTATTAATCCGGTTTTGTCTATATATATTTTAGAATTAAGTGCAACTTGAAATGCACTATTATCAGGATTGACAAATCTTCCCATTAGTTAGCACTCCTTTACATATGATTAGCATACGGCAAATATCTAATAATTATATATTATTTTATCATTTAGAAATGTAAATATCAAGTTTGTTTATCTTGAACTGGTCTGCTTTTCAAACATAACAAGATATTCCTGAGCCTTCTGTAATGATATGTTGAGCTTATTTTGGCAAGGTCTTCCATGACATACTGCGCAACAATGCCCACATGGTAAGCAGAACCACATGCTACTATGTATATCTGTGATATCTTCTTTATCTCCTCATCAGTAAGCTCTACCGCTGATAAGTCCAGCTTTCCATCCTTAAGCACCGAATTAAGAGTATCCTTAACTGCCTTTGGCTGCTCATGGATTTCTTTCATCATAAAATGCTCATAACCGCCCTTTTCAGCTGCCTTCGCATCCCATTTTATCTCCACAAGTTCTTTCTCTATCTCATCTCCATCAAGGTTATAAAATGTGATATGACCGTCAGCCAGACGGCCTATCTCCATATTTCCGATGTAATAAACATTTCTTGATTGTCTGGGGCTTTTTCTCTTCATTTATTAATATGGTTTTGAATTTATTAATGGAATTATCATCGAGAATATATTTTTTGTGGGATTTACTGGTTGATTTTATTTGTGTCTTTTTGTACATAGTGACCTCCGTAATATATAATGTTATTAGCTTATGCCAGTTTAGATTTTATAATACAGCATAATAGCATTATATATGAATAATCATATGTGAAGAAAGACGCAAAAAAAGTAAGCAGCTTTGCAGCCGCTTACTTTCATTGTCATCCGGACACTCACGAATTCGCGCTGACACGCTATCCGTCCTGCTTCGCATGACTATTCGTTCGTTAGTGGCGCAGAAAAAGTAAATGTCTGCTATGCAGCCGCTTACTTTTTCTTTGCGCACACTATATCATGACCTCTGATTTTTCTTTGCTCTTGTCTACTATTGCGTTTAATTTACGGCAAGGTATTGCTACTACAAGTCCGATGAAGAGGCATATGAGTACATAGATGAAAAGTGCAAGTATACATTTCCAGTAGTACCAGCTATATGTTCCACCGACACATTCTCTTAATGCATCCATGGCATAAGTGAATGGCAGGTACTTGTAGATTGCCTGATATATGGAAGGCAGACACTGGATAGGGAATGTACCCCCAGCTCCGGCTACCTGAATAACCATTATTACAACTGCTGCCGCTTCACCTACATTTTCAAATGCAACTGTAAGTGAATATGTTATCATTGTGAATACAAATGATGTGAAAGCTGCGGCAAACCAGAACTTAAATGGATGTATACACTGTATTCCTATAAAGAACAGATCGCCAAGCGTTATAAGAAGAGCCTGTGCCTGTCCTATAAGAAAGAAAGTAATATATCTTCCGAAAAATGCTTCAACAGAATTAACTTTAACGCTATCAAAAGGATGTACCTTTACATGTATTATGGCTACGAGTATAAGCGCACCTACCCAGATTGAAAGGACTGAGTAGAATGGTGACATAGCTGAACCATAGTTTGAGATAGGGTAAAGGTCTTCGGTAGCTATTGCAACTGGCGAAGATATAAATGATGCAAGTTCATCCGTATTAAATGATATAGCTGTCTGTAACAGTGAGTAGGCACCACTGTTCTTGAATTCTGTAAGTTTGTCAGTTGTTTCGCTTATATTGTCCTCAAGGCTTTTTACCATAGTAAGTGTATTATTGATTGAGTCACCCATCTGGCTTATCGAATTGTTGAAGTCGTCTATATTGTAGCCCATATCACTGTAGATATCAGATATGGAATTCATATATCCGCTTACTGCATCAATATCCTGTGATATAGTAGATAATATTGATGAATCTATAAGTGAGCTTTGTCCTATAGTTTGGTTAAGTTCGTTCAGTATAGCTTTTTCACCATCAAATGTACCAGTTAAGTCAGGACTTATGCCTTTGGCAGTATCAGCAGTGGACTGGGCAGTACCGATTATATTGGAGAGTGTAGTAAGCACACTGTCAAATGTAGATACCTGTGTGTTAATAACCTGAAACTTAGCTATAAGTATATCAAGTATGGAACTGCCAGATATATTTGTATTGCCAGATGAACTATCAGCGGTGTTATTTTTATTAGCACCAATATTGTCCGCTACATCTGCCGACTTCATAATAGCCTCAGTAAGTGTACTTATAAATGTTGCATTAACCTGCTGTTGTACGGCAGTTTTAGCTTTATCAGTTATTTTAGGTGCTATAGCATTTTTTTTCTGGTTTGTATAGTATATAATCTCAGGATGAGTCATATTGTCTGCAAGAAAGCTTACCATATCCGTAGAGAAATCCTCAGGCATAATAAGTGCTGCGTAGTAGTCCCCTGCCCATACTCCTTCTATAGCCTCATCTGTAGTGTCAGTGAATACCCATCCGATAGTATCATTTGTCTTTAAGGCTTCTATTATATTAGTACTTATATTAACATCAATGCCAGATATATTGATACCTGTGTCATCATAGGCAACTGCTACTTTGATATTAGATGTTGAGTCTGAACCATATGGATCCCAGTTTGATAATATATTAAACCATGCATAGAGTGAGGGTAACACAGCAAGTCCCATAACAACGATAAGAGCTACAACATTACGGCCTATGTGTTTACAATCATTCCAGAAGACTCTGCCTATATTTTTCATTATTTTACAGCCTCCTTATTTGGGTTAATAGTTATGTTTACAGCATTTGTTATATTATCAATGCTTATAGTTATTGTATTGTTACTTAGTTTATTGTCAATAACTATGTTCTGACAGTTAGCTGGTAATGTGTTGCCAGCTGGTGTATTATGATTAATGCTGTCATTACGCATATTATTGGAATTATTAACTGCTACATTATCAGTTTTATTATCAGTATTATAGCTGCTGCCATTATTTATATTATTGATAGGTATTGTATCATTATAATTATTAGATTTTACATCATTATCTATATAATTACTGTTAATATTATCACTTTCTATAGTTTCAGCATCATTATCCTGATTGGAATCATTGTTGCCAGCACCGTTAGTTCCTTCATGTTCATCTTCAAGAATAGCTGATTTAATAGACTCAACAGGACTTACATAGTTTTTGGCAATATCTGTGATGACCTTAGTAGTATCTATTAGTGTATCCTTGTTTTCATTACCAATAATATCTTTTAAGTTTTCTGACATATTGTAATCTTTATACTCTATTGCAATCAGGTAGCCGCTTATAATGAATAAGGATGCTATCCACATTACAAGAAATATTACTTTAGAACTGTTGACAACGAATAACAGGATTAGAAATACAATAGGTATAATAAGCATAGCAATTATTCCATACTTTATTCTGTCTTTATTATGCTTATGTTCTTTTTCGTAATATTCACGAATCATTTCAACGGAGTTGTTAAGAACAGCCTGTTTACTAGATTTTGACATACTAATCCTCATTTCTGTGTAGTATTATTACACGAATTATAATCTGACAGGTCGTTTGTCATTAAGACTTATTATAAATGTGTCTTATTAACAATTAAAATTATATGTATAGTCCCGTAATACCTGTAATTACAGGCTATGCAGTATTACATCATCTTAGTATCATGCATACGATGGTGCATATAGTGGTTCAGCTTCATAAAAGGCTTCCTTATAAGAAGACCTAAGAAAAGAGTTCCGATAACAAAGAGCATAAGCTGTCCCATAAGTATAAAATAATCATATTTGTAGAAACCACTCACACATTCTCTTATTGCATTGATTGCATAAGGGAATGGGAAGTATATATAAACATTTCTAAAGAACGATGGTAACAGTTCTATAGGATATGTTCCACTTGAACCTGCTATCTGGATAACTACAAGTACAACTGCTAAAGCTTTACCTACATCACCGAAAGATAATGTAAGTGTATATATAAGCAGTGTAAATGCAAAGCTTACTATAGAAGCTGTAAGCATGAATATACCAGGGTGAACACAGTATATCTTAAGAAGATATAAGTCACCAAGTACTGTGATTATTGCCTGTATCTGCCCCATAAGCCAGAATATAATGTAACGTCCAAAGTACTTCTGTGTAAGTGTGGCATTTTTGAATTCATCAAGATCATCTGGTGATGTCTTTATAAGTGCTGTAAGTAAAAGTCCGCCAACCCAGAGAGCAAGTGTAGTATAGAATGGAGCTACAGCTGTACCGTAATTGACAGCTTCATATACATTTTCGGTTGTAACCTTTACAGGTGATGAGAAGAACTCACCATATTCAGAAGAATCTTTATCAAGAAGCTTCTGTACAAGCTCATACTTTCCATCTGCTTTTAGTACATTAAGTTCACTGTCAGCTTTATCAAGAGTATTTTTAATATTGTCAATAAGTCCAGACATAGTTTCAAGTGTTATATTCACATTTGATAATGTGCTGTCAGCACCATTAATAATAGTACTAACAGAGCTTAAACTATTCGAGGCATCTATAAGCGAATCATATATAGTTGCAATAGATGTCTTGAAAAGACTTCCTACTTTGTCAACAGAACCTGTAATACTTGTTGTCAATATATTGTCAAGTGAACTGATGCTTGTCTGACACTGTGCAAGTACATTATCAAGGCGGTTAAGCAGCAGCTTAGGGCTTGTATCAGTCTGTTCATACCACTGGATGAACGTATCAAGTGTCTGGGCTGCACCCTTTATAAGCTTAGGCATAATATCAAGCGAGCTTATAAGACTGTCATAAAGTACCTGATTATATCCTCCATTATTGTTGTCAATTTCTTTAAAATGTTCAAGAACAGGCTTTAAAGTGTTGACTAACTGTTCACTTATATCGTATGCATTGTTCATCTGCGCTTTAAGGTCATTAAGTGAAGATATTATATCCTGTTTATCAATAGGAGAATTATCATCCTTGTGTGAAGCAATCTTATCTCTAAGGTCAGATATTGCTTTTTCAAGAGACGAGTTAATATCGGTAAGTTTTGACAGTGAAGAATTTATGTTGTACATGTAGTCATCTATAACAGAGTCAGCAGATGACTTAGATGAGTTAAGCTGCTCATCTGACATGTCTGACTGTATATTTCCTACAAGAGTGTCTGTCTTTTTAAGAGTAGCAGAAAGATTATTATTGCTTTCGCTAAACTGCTTTATGGCGCTGTCATATTCGGATATATTATCGCTTATATCTTTCAGCTTATCAGCTATATCAGATAATACGTTATTTTTAGTAAGTTCGTCAGCATCTGTAGAGTTAAGAATAGTAACTACTACAGTTTCAATAAATGTTTCATTGATAGTTTCCTGAAGTGTTGACATACCTGACTGTGTAATCTTACTTGCAATCGCATTTTTCTTGGCATTTTCATAATAAGTTACAGAAGGAGTTTCCATATTGTCATTAAGGAAATTAATCATTGAACGTGAAAAGTTACTTCCTATTATAATAGCGGCATAATATTCACCGCTTTTAACACCATTAATAGTACTTTCTTTATCTTTCGTAAATGTCCAGCCAAGCTTATCATTTTCACGAAGATTATCAATGATACTATCACCCATATTCTGCTTTTCTTTTCCCTCAGGTGTAAAGCCTTCATCCTCCGAATACACGGCAATCTTTATGGATGAGGTGTTAGCATACGGGTCCCAGTTAGAATAAATATTGAACCATGCATATAGCGAAGGAATAATACACAGACCTAAAGCGATGATAAGTGCAAACATATTCCTGCATATACCTCTGAAATCATGTCTAAATATACGTAAGATTGTATTCATTAGTGTTCTCCATTAACCAAAATTTGTCATATAATTATATCACTATCAAAATGTACATACAACATTTATAGTAATAAATAATATCAAAAAAAGAATAAAATAATTATAAAAATGAAGCGGCACAAAAAACATAACCTATATAGTATGTCTTATGTGTCGCTTTGCTATATTAATTAAAAGTTATAAGTAAATACTTACTCAGTGCCTAAGGTTACATCATAACCAGCAAGATATATAAGAAGTTTTACGGCATCCGCAGATGTAATAGCATTATCTTTTGATACGTCAGCGGCTGCAAGATTAATTTCAAGCTCCTTATAACCTGCAAGATACTGCTTTATTAATACAGCATCTTTTGTGTTAACTACTCCATCATTGTTCAAGAAAATCAGAACATTGAAGCTGTTATTATTTAGATAGAATCAAATGCCTGTGCAAGGTCAGCGATAAGGTCAACCTTATCCTCAAGACCACAGGATATTCTTATAAGACCAGCTGAGATACCAGCTTCCTTAAGCTGTTCATCATTCATCTGTCTATGTGTTGATGTAGCAGGGTTAAGGCAGCATGTTCTTGCATCTGCTACATGTGTTTCGATAGCGGCCAGCTTTAAGTTTTTCATAAACTTCTCAGCGGCTTCTCTTCCGCCTTTTATTTCAAAAGAAACTACGCCACAGCCGCCATTTGGCATATATTTTTTAGCTGTTTCATAATACTTGCTGCTTTTAAGTCCAGGATAAATTACATATTCAACTTTAGGATGATTTTCAAGGAATTCTGCAACAGCCTGACCATTTTCTACGTGCCTTGGCATTCTTACATGTAAGGATTCAAGACCAAGATTAAGTATGAAAGCATTCTGAGGTGACTGGATACAGCCTAAATCTCTCATGAGCTGGGATGTACATTTTGTTATAAATGCCCCTTCTTTTCCGAATTTTTCAGCATATGTAATTCCATGATAGCTTTCATCAGGAGTACATAATCCAGGATACATATCAGCATGTGCCATCCAGTCAAAGTTGCCGGAATCAACAATTACGCCGCCAACTGCTGCCCCGTGTCCATCCATATATTTTGTTGTAGAGTGTGTTACGATATCAGCACCCCATTCGATAGGTCTGCAATTAACAGGTGTTGGGAAAGTATTATCTACTATGAGTGGAACATTGTGTGCATGTGCAGCTTTGGCAAACTTTTCAATATCAAGTACTGTAAGTGCAGGATTGGCAATAGATTCGCCGAACATAGCACGCGTATTATCTTTAAATGCAGCATTTAGTTCATCTTCTGTTGCATCAGGTGACACAAATGTCACATCTATTCCCATCTTCTTGAGTGTTACAGATATAAGGTTAAAAGTACCGCCATATATTGAAGAGGATGCTACAATATGGCTTCCACATTCACATATGTTAAATAAAGCAAAAAAATTAGCAGCCTGTCCTGACGAAGTGAGCATGGCAGCTGTTCCACCTTCAAGCGCTGCTATTTTGGCAGCTACATGGTCATTGGTAGGATTCTGGAGTCTTGTATAGAAATATCCGGAAGCTTCAAGGTCAAAAAGTTTTCCCATATCTTCACTTGTATCATACTTAAATGTAGTTGACTGAATAATAGGAATCTGGCGTGGCTCTCCGTTACCAGGAGTGTATCCTGCCTGAACGCATTTTGTATTAATAGAATAATCTTTCATATAGTCCTTTCCGATATGGGTGTATATAGTAAGCAGAAGCTTATTAACACGAATCATATCATATGTAATCTTTTAATTCCCTATAATTCTACAGGATTATAGGATAAAATGCAAATTTAATTTTATTATGTAGATTATGTTTTTGATACTTATAAAAAAATATCTTATATTATATAAATATTTAATTATACAGTCAGATATAGGAGAAGAAAGTCAGCTATGAAGAACATCAAAGGAACACTTATACTTTTACTTACAGCATTTATATGGGGAACGGCATTTGTTGCGCAGACAAGTGCAGGGGATAGTCTTGGAACATTTACATTTAACACAATAAGAAATATTATTGCCGCATGTTTTCTTTTTGTATTTATAAAGCTTAGAGAGTCTGTACATAAGGAAGCAGAATGTAAGAGCTTTCCTGTAAAGGAGGGAATAGTATGTGGAATAGTACTTTGTATATCAATGACACTCCAGCAGATGGGAATAAATAACTACCCAGACGAAGTTGCTGTATCAGGAAGAGCAGGCTTTCTTACAGCAACCTATGTAGTAATGGTTTCAGTTGCAGCAGTATTTATGGGTAAAAAGCTGCATAAGCTGGTAATAATATCAGCCTGCATATGTATAGCAGGAATGTATCTTTTATGTATGTCAGGTGGAATAGATAGTATATATCCGTCAGATATTCTGCTTCTTCTGTGTGCAGTAGGCTTTACAGTGCATATTCTTGTAGTCGATAAGTACTCATATACAGATGGCATAAAAATGTCGTGTATACAGTTCCTCACAGCGGGTATAATGTCAGCCGTTGGAATGATAATAATTGGACATATAGGAAATATAAGAATAAGCGATATAAAGAGTGCTGCCGTTCCGATACTATATGCAGGTATAATGTCAAGCGGAGTTGCCTATACCCTGCAGATTATCGGACAGAAATACACAAAGCCTTCCGTTACAGCAATAGTCTTAAGCCTTGAGTCAGTATTTGCAGCACTTGCCGGATGGATACTATTATCCGAACATCTTAGTCCACATGAGATAGCTGGATGCGTGCTGGTCTTTATAGCAGTTATTATGGCGCAGATACCACAGATGAGTATAGATAAGGAAAAGGTATAATAATTACTTGACGAACGGACGCCATAAAGTTAGAAAGGTGCTCTATGAATAAGGC
>ERZ780166.1806-NODE-1806-length-10490-cov-2.605558_pt1 | contig 10490 bp, 11 predicted proteins | sample MGYA00511366_ERZ780166 | MGnify/ENA primary metagenome ERZ780166 (study PRJEB29588, sample SAMEA2162231) | human gut metagenome | biome: human gut; feature: human-associated habitat; material: faeces | place: Denmark | collected 2008/2010 ...
AACAACTGCCACTGCCTGCACGCGCGACATTCTTTCCGCACGTGCGCGCTCCGTTTGTATATTATCAAAAATACGGTAACAAACAATTAAAACAACGGCAATGCAAATGCCGATTAAAATTTTCATATTACGGTTATGCCAGTCCATAGTACGCACCCAACCTTCTGCAAGTATAAGTTATTTTAATTATATAACTTTTTAAACTGTTTTAGCAAACAAATATCCTTGCATTAATGAAACAATTGTGTAAAATTGCTTAATAAATTCTGCTTGCGCTTAATTCTGCGGCGAATTATAATGGCTTTGGGAGGCGAAATTATGGAAGCAATGTCACTTTTTGAAAACAATTTATCACAGCCGCTGGCGGCAAGGCTGCGCCCCAAAACGCTTGAAGAATACGTTGGCCAGACCCACCTTTTGGGCAAGGGCAAAGTGCTGCGCCATTTAATTGAAAGCGACCAGATTTCCTCCATGATTTTCTGGGGGCCTCCCGGCGTGGGCAAAACCACGCTGGCGCGGATTATTGCCAACACCACCAAAGCGGCGTTTATTGATTTTTCGGCCGTTACAAGCGGCATTAAAGAAATACGCAGCGTAATGAAGAAAGCTGAAGAAAACCGCCGTTACGGCGAAAAAACCATTGTTTTTGTAGATGAAATACACCGTTTTAACAAAGCCCAGCAGGATGCATTTTTGCCCTTTGTGGAAAAAGGCAGCATTATTTTAATAGGCGCAACGACGGAAAACCCTTCGTTTGAAGTTAACAGCGCATTATTAAGCCGCTGCAAGGTTTTTGTTTTGCAGGAGCTTAAAACAGAGGAACTTGTGCAGCTTTTAAAACGTGCCTTAACAGATGAAAAAGGCTTTGGCACCCAGAAAATTAACATTGAAGAAGAACTTTTGGAAATGATAGCCGTTTTTGCCAACGGCGATGCGCGAACAGCGCTTTCTACATTAGAAATGGCAGTATTAAACGGCGATATGGACGCAGGCGGCGCAACAACTGTAACACGCGAAACACTGGAACAATGCACCTCAAAAAAATCGCTGCTGTACGATAAAACAGGCGAAGAACATTATAATTTAATTTCCGCACTGCATAAATCCATGCGCAACAGCGACCCGGACGCCGCCGTGTACTGGCTGGCACGCATGCTGGAAGCAGGTGAAGACCCGCTTTACATAGCGCGGCGTGTTACGCGCTTTGCCAGCGAAGATATCGGCCTTGCCGACCCCAAAGCACTGGAAATTGCCGTTGCCGCCTACCACGCCTGCCATTTTATCGGCATGCCGGAATGCAGCGTGCATTTAACGCAGGCCGTGGTGTATATGTCGGTCGCGCCAAAATCAAACGCACTTTATATGGCGTATGAACACGCCAAGCGCGACGCCGCCAAAATGCTGGCCGAACCTGTACCGCTTGTTATCCGCAATGCGCCCACAAAACTGATGCAGGAACTTAATTACGGCAAGGGCTACCAGTACGCGCACAACACGGAAGAAAAACTTACCAATATGCAGTGCCTGCCCGATTCGCTTCTGGGAACGGAATATTACAAACCAACAACACAGGGGCTGGAAGCACGCGTAAAATCAAGGCTTGATGAAATAAAGCGCTGGAAGCGTGAGCACGGCGGCAGGTAAAAAACAGCAAAAATTAATATAAATATAAATTAAAAAGTGCAAAGAGTATACTGTTTCAGCGTTGCAAAATGCTGCGGCTTCTCCGATTCCGTCCGGACTTTACAGACCGGACTCTCTAAAATAGAATCTAAAATTTAGCCGCCGCAGTTTTTGCTGCCGCTTTACAGCATACTCTTTGCACTTTTTTAATCAATTACATTTCATATTGTTTTCGCAAAGCTGAACAACATAAGCATTGCATTAAATTATTCATTTAATACTTAAGGTTCGTAAATTTTTCTCATTATCCAATCGCAAAATTTGCGTAACTTCGCTGGCACAATTATTGTCTTCGCTATCACCTGGCACTAATTGGCGGCTCAGTTAAAAATACACTTTTTTATCTACCGGCGCGGTGGAAGCAATAAGTTTGCCTTTGCGGTAATTACGCAGCACCGGCGCATTGTTGTTTAATGCGTCATACCAGTTTTTGGCGTCCAGAATAATAAAGTTTGCATCTTTGCCAACCGCAATGCCGTAAGCATCACCCAAATGCAGGGTGCGGGCAGCATTTTCGGTAACAAATTTATAAGAATTGCAAATTTCTTCATAGCCAAGCATATGCCCGGTATAAAGCCCCATAAATACCTGGTCGCGCATATTGGCATTGCCAAGCGGGTTCCAGGGGTCAAAAATATCATCCGAGCCAAAAGAAACATTAATGCCTTCGGCGGTAAGTTCTTTTACGCGCGTCATGCTGCGGCGTTTCGGGTAAGTATCAGCACGTCCGCCCAAATGCACATTAACGCACGGATTTGCCACAAAGTTGATGCCGGACATTTTTAAAAGACGCATCAGGCGAATCATATAAGCATTGTTGTAGCTGTGCATGGCCGTTGTGTGTGACGCCGTTACCATATCGCCCATGCCGGTTTCATAAGCGCGGGCGGCAACAGTTTCCAGCCCGCGGGAGGCCTCGTCATCAATCTCATCGCAGTGCACGTCAATCAATTTGCCATATTTCTGCGCCAGTTCAAAGCAGATGTTAAGTGATTCAACAGAATATTCACGGGTAAATTCAAAATGCGGAATGGCCCCGGCAGCATCGGCACCCATTTTCAGTGCTTCTTCAAGCAGGCCTTTGCCGTTGGGGTAACTTAAAATTCCGTACTGAGGGAAAGCAACGATTTGAATGTCAATATAATCCTTAACTTCCTCGCGCAGTTCCAAAATTGCACGCAGGGCGGTCAGTTCCGGGTCGTTAATATCTACATGGGTGCGCACATATTGAATGCCGTTGCCTGCCTGCAGGCGGAGCGCCTTATTTACACGGTCTTTTACTTCCTGTTTGGTAAGAAAAGGCTTATATTCTTCCCAACGCTGAATACCTTCAAACAGCGTGCCGGACAAGTTCCAGTGTGGGCGCCGTAAGGCAGGTATCGAGATGTACGTGCGATTCCACAAAAGGCGGCAGCACCATTTTACCGGCGCAGCAATCAACCACTTCTTCACCGGGCAGTGCTTCCAGCTGAGGAGCAATAGCGGCAAATTTACCATCCGTAATGCGGATATCTACCGTTTCCGTGGCATTTGCCAGATACAGTTTTTGCAGCAGCATAACAATTCATCCTTTCTTTACAGTTATTATTTATTTTTGCCAAGCATTTCGCCAATAAAGAAGAATACAGCAGCAACCACCATGGCATTAATGGCGGCAATGCCCCACTGCAGCAGGTTTGCACAGGCAGCACCCACTATAATACCGGCAATGTTAAACCAGTTAATGGTATATTCGTTAAAATCGCTGCCGAATTTTTTATGGTTAAAGAAATAATCTAAAATAACGATAATGCCAATCGGCGGCAGAGCGCAGTTAAGAATGCTGAGCCAGCTTACAAAATTGTAATAAAGCCAGATTGCAAGTGCCGTGCCGATAATGCCGGAAATCCATGTAGTCCATTTCATGCGTACTTTGGAAATATTAGAAATGGCAAGGCCGCCGGTGTAAAGAGCATTATTATTGGTAGTCCAGATATTGGCGCCAAGTACAATCAAAGCAGGAATGGCAAGGCCCTGTGCAATCATAACGTAGAAAATATCGTCCTTGCCGGTGTAAGCGCCGCCAACCGCGCCAAAGCAGAACATCAGCGTATTGCCTAAAAAGAAGGCAATAACAGTAGTCCACACGGCAATGCTGCTGTTTTTGGCAAAACGGATAAAGTTAGGCGTTGCAGTACCGCCGGAAATAAAAGAGCCAATAACATAGCCAATGCCGGTAAACAGGGTAATCTGCCCGGCAGACTGCGCAAAAATGTAAGCCAGCCCGCCGCCTTCTGCGGCAGCAGTAACCATAGAATAAACGCCCAGAATAATGATGAGCGGAACGGAAATATAGCTGACGATGGTCATCGCCTTAATTCCGAAAAATGCGGAACCGGTCATGCAAATGCCGGCAATCGCAACGAGCAAATAAGGCAGCCAGGGATTTTCCGGAGCGATCAGTTTTGCAACCGGAATTGCAAACATCGCAACGCCTACGCCAAACCATCCGATCTGGGTAAAGCTGGTCAGCACAGACGGCAAATAGGAGCCCTTTGCACCGAAGGAATGCTGTGCCAGCAGATCCAGGGAAAGTCCGGTTTTGGCACCGACATAAGCCAGAGAGCCGGTATAAATTGCAAGAATGATACCTCCCAGGATCAGGGAACCGATAAAGCCGGACAGGTCAAGGCTGTCACCCAGCGTCTGTCCCGTCCACATGCTGGCTGAAAAAAACGTAAAGCCAAGCATGATCATAAACATTGTCAGCAACCTGCGCCGTGCAAACTGAGGCACCGGCTGCAGGGAATAATCGTGGTCTTCTACTTTGGTTTCTTTTGCATTACTCATGTCTTTTCTCTCATTTCTCCTGTCTATTTATTCATTTTATAAACCGGATCGGCCGGGTAACCGCCCCGGATATTCTGCATTCCGCGCTGTATGGCATCTTTGGAATTTTTCCAGTCCGCGTCCTTGTTCTGGTAATCGAATTTTTCAATCAGCCAGTCCACATCTGCGCTCATACGCTCCATATTTTTCTGCATGATCTCGAAAATTTCCGGGAAAAAGGTCTCTTTTTCCTTCTCCGACAGTCTGGTATCCGCGCTGCTGCAAAGCTCCCCAAAATGATGCAGGCAAAAGCCCTTGCTTTTCGCAATCCGTGCTTTGAAATCCGGGTCTTTTTCATATAAATAGAAAAAAGTGTCCAGATAGCGCTCGTATTCTTTTTGGAAACGGTCGCAGATATAGCAGGTGCTTTCCTTTTTCTGCACCCAGTCTGCCACGGAGTTCTTCGGTGCAATTTTGCGCAGCTTGTCCCCCATCGACTGCTTCTGCGGCCTGAAATGCCTGAATTCGCCATCCATTTCGGACAGCAGTTTTTTATAGTAGGTTTTTAAAATCCAGCCATTGCCAAGGGTGTTGCCGTAATCGAACATTTTTTTCATGTGCGTGCGGCAAAATCCTTCCCGGTCTGTATCCTCACGGACATCGCTCTCCATGTACGAAGCGCAGGAGCCAAGCACAAAATCCATCAGATCCTGCTCTACATTCCGCTCGATATAACAAAAAGGGCACTCATCGCCCGCATTTACCGCATCATTCAGCGGTATCGTATAAAGCTTTTCTTTCACTATTCTTCCTCCATTCCGCAGCTGCTTGCGCCTTTAAGTCTCTTTTATGGTCATCCGCCGCAGCGTGTCCAGATAAGCGCAGATCTCTGCAAAAAGTTTCTCCGGGGAAAAATCGTAGCGCTCCGACATCTCATCGGTCAGCCCGTCGATCGTATAGCGCACCATTTTTGTCACACGCACAGAATCCCCGTATGGTGCAAAAATGCTGTAATCTGCTCGCTGTTCATTTAGGTTTCCTCCTCGCCTTCGTCGTCGCGTATCACCTCATACCACGCTCCATCTTCTCCACGCATCTGCATGGTACCATAGGGCAGGTTCAGGAGCGGGATAATGTCTGGATCGATGCGGCAGATGTCCCGAATATCATAGAAGCCGCAGTGTGACTCGTAGTATTCATCCCCTTCACCGTACACATCGCCCTCGTCCCCGGAGTAGAAGGCCCAACCGCTCTCCCAACCCATATCCTCACGCTCAGGGAACAGCCGGTCCATAATCTGCACCTTGCACCCATCCTGGGCGACGCGGTCGGAAGCGTAGCAGAACAGGGGACCGTCCCAGTCAGGAATGACAGCCGGTTTCCCTTCCGCTGCCCGCGCCACCCGCTCCTCGGGGTCATCTGCAAATTCCGCTTCCAGATACTGTTGATACCGCTCATCCAGCAACTGCTCCACACGCTGACGGCTTTTTTCAGTGTATGGCAGAAGCAGGTAGGCCGCATCTTTTTCCGCAATACTGTTCCAGACACGGTCTTTGGACTCGGCCAAGACGATATTCCGGCAGTCCCGGCGGTAAATATAGGGATTGGAGCGGTTGTCCTGGGCGTACCACTGGGCAAAGCCAGAGCCTCTCCGGTCAAAGAACTGAGTAGACAATTTCCCATCCAGATTATCCCGGATGAACACCCGCAGATCCGGTCTCTTTCCGGCCCGAACCGCCTCCACCACCTCCCGATGCCGGGAGAGGAATGGGTTACTCATTTGGCCTCGTTTCATAGCCCAGCCCAGGAAGAAGGCCATCCGATTGCAGGCTTCCAATTCATCTACTGGCAGGTGAAGCGCCCGGATCTTCTTGATCTGCTCTGCGGCGTTGTCCATCTCCGCCGGGTCGTAGCTGATTTTCTCCCGGTCTGTGACCACATTGAGCCGGTGCGGATTGATGACCTCCAAGCTCTCGTCCGGGCAGAGGTCCAGCAGGGCGTCCGAGCCGTGCTCCAACTTGTATTGGATCTCCTCCCGATAGAGGGGAATCACCTGATAGAAGTTGACTTCGTCCCCGTCCGGCAGGCGGCAGAAAAAGGAGTCCGTCCCAAACACACCAGGACAGAGTAGGATCTCACCACGCAGCTCCGTGTTCTCCGCGAAGGGGATGCCATCCTCACCCTCATCCAGTGTAGTCCTGGATTCCAGCCCTACCTCCGGGTCCTCCATGGCGAAGTGGGCGGTGGCCAGCATCATCCGGATGGGCCAGTTCCACCGCTCCTCCCGACAGTCCGCCTTTGTCAGCCTCCAGTCTCGGGGCAGGTTGATGAGTAGCTCCGCCCGTTCCAGTTTTTCCTCCCGACGCTCCTCCGGGAAACCCATCCGATGCCGGCTCAGGCCCACAGTAACCAGGGTGTAGTAGTCATGATCCAGCCGGGGCGGGATGACGGCGATCTCCAACGGGTAATCTGGGTCGCTGTTGTCTGTGAGGAGCTGGGTATAGACACCGAACTGCTGGTCGATATGTACTTTCACATGGCCGAGGATGTCATCGTCGGCAGGGGGAATGGTCTCCCGCCGGATAATCTCCTCCCGCTCATTCCAATCCAGTTCCAAGGAATTTCCCTCCTCCAGATACTCCTCGCAGTCTCGCGCCAGCTTTTGGGCGTCTATGTCATCCGGGGCCAAGGACAGCCAGCGTTTTGCGTATTCATAGGCGGTGGCTGCGGAGCTGTATGCCATCAGGCAGGAGTAGCCCATCCGGGCGTTCCAGTAGGGATCGTTCTCACCCTGGGTGCGAACGGACTCCAGTAGATCAATGGCGTGCCGGAGAAGATCTCCATCTACTTCAGCGTTCTCGCCAAGGGCACCGTGGTCGCCCAGCACCGCCAGATTGCTGTAGGCTCGGCCCAGTTTTAGCGTCAGCAGATAATCCCGCTCCTGTTCCGGGATGGCTTCGATAGCCTCAATGCATCGGGCAAACTCATCCGCATCATTCCACTTCTCAATCTGCTCCAGCAGCTCTGCTTTTTCTGCCTGATTCATCGTTTCACCGCCTTTTCCGTGTCATCCTTTGCCTTTTTTGAAGTGTCCGCTGCCTCGCCAGGTGTTGACTACACAGGTGAAGATCTGACCGCAGTGCTTGCACCGAATCATGTGAGCCATAATTTCGTCTGCCCATCCATCCTCAGTCTTTACCTCCTCCAGCGGGCAGGTGGACTCCTCTGCCATCAGTTCAAATTGGCCTTGTCCCACCAACTGCTGAATATAAGCAATACAGGCCAGGTAGTCCTTGGGCGCATCAAATTTTCTCCATGTTTGAATGTTTCGGCAGTGCTCGCACATAGTGGACGCCTCCTTACGCAAATACCTGCTGGTATTTCTCTTTTCATACTGTGCGACTTTTTCAGGTCTGCTGGTGCTGCATGGATACGATCTGGCAGTCCGAGCAGAACTCCACATAGAGCGTGCCCTCCGCACAGTCAAACACCGTATCCCACTGGATCTGTGCCAGATACTTCATAGGCTTCCCACAGTGGGGACAAGTGGCATATTCTGCATCCTGCACCCAGTTGCCAAAGCCGCCGATGGTATTCACATCCTGGCAGGCCGCGCCGTAAAACAGGGGCACAGGCGCTTCGCCCAGCACAAAGGGATTTTCCGTGAGGGCCTTGTACTCCTCGGGACTGACATAGCAATCCGTCTTCTCCGCGCCGTCAAATAGCTCAGAGGGAAAGACCTCCACGCCGCCATCCAGGGTAAACCGGTTGAAGGCGGGGCCTTTGAGGAATCCCACGCAGCTGGGGCAGCAGGTGGCAGTCAGGATACCATCCAACCCCAGAAATTTCAGACGCTCATCCCGGCCGTCCAGCACCAATATATCCACCATGCGTCCGCCGCAGTGGGGACAGGTATCTTCCCGTTCTCGGCCAATGCAGACGGGAGATTTCTCGCCAGTGGTTCCCTTGACCATAGGATAGCAGGTGTCGAAGTTGAGTTGGATTTTCTGGCCCTCCTTGTCGAAGGTCCAGCCTCCGATCTGCGCATAGCTGGATGGGTCTACATAGAGGCCCTTGCGCCAGGGCCGGGGATTTCGCTCCAGCTCCAGCAGAGTCTCCATTGCCTTGTCATCTCCTTGCATAGCAAGGCAACTCATCAGGTTGGAGGCCGCGCTGGAATATTCTGCGGACAACAGCGCATGGATCAGACCATCCCGCACATCGGCGGGAGCATGATAATAGATCTCACAGGGCCAGAACACCTCTGCGGCCAGTGCCACTCGCTGAATCTCCGGGGTGATGGCATCATGGTAGCCAAGCAGCTGCCAAAAGTCGGCGAACTCTGGGTCCTCCATATCAGCCAGCCTCTGGATGTTCTGTATCAAGTTTCTTTGTTTTTCGACAATTTGTTCCGGCGTCCAGGCCAGAGCAGCTTGCCGTTCTTGCTCGCACTTACATTTCCAACACAATCCCTCATAACCCAATGGGGTTCCACAGCTGGGGCAGGTATATTTCAGACTCATGTTCTCATACTCCTTTCAGGCAATAAAAAAGCCCCACGCCGCACTGTCATAAAGACAGGCTGACGCAGGACATGAAGAAGCCGCGTTGAAGGAGCCGCATCCACCAGCGGATGTAGTTTCTTCAACAACCAAAATATTTTTTTCGTATCTTAAAGCAGCAAATTGCTGTCCAATATATTTGTTCATAGCGGCACCATTTGTTCTGAGCGTAGTTTTATATCTTATTATATCACAGCACTCCTTCAATGAAAATATTTTGTTGGAAATGCCAATGAAAAATTTTTGTGAATTTGTTAAGTCGTAGGGGTTGTTATTTCCATAGTATCTGGATGGATCAGAGTGATTGCTTTTCCGTTTCGTAAGGCATAATTGACTGTCTGTGCTGTGCCTGAGCGCAGCTTTTTCTGATTATCAAACACACCGATGATGTACTCTGCATGATCGACCATATAATAATTTCTTTTTTTATAACTGGAAACATCCGCAGAATGTGAAATAACAATAGAATCGTTTGCGTTTTGGATCAGCTTTTTCAATCTATGTCTACTCTGATCCGGCCATTTAGAGTCATAGCCGATGAAGGGAACTACAACGATAATTTTAATATCCTCGTATCCTGTTTGTGCTCTCAATGTTAGAAGCTGTTCTCCAGCCCACATATCCACACCAAGAGCACCGCCGACAAAAAAAGTACGGACAAATTTCTCGTCATGGAGTATGCGAAACTGCTCCAGGAGACATTCTTTCAGCTTTTGGCATAGAGGATCTTCCTCATTATATCCAAAGCAAAATCTTGTTGGTCTGTGGCCGGTAATGGCACAGGCATACTGATTCATACAAATCACCCTTGATAACTGCCTTGATTACGCATATAAAGCAAAAATAACGCAAATAATAATGCGTATAAAGGTTATATTACAAAATTATAACACAACACATACGAAGTATCAAGAATTGCTTTCTGCTATGCTAAAAGAGCAGAGAGGTGAGCGTATGGACGAAGAATTTATCCGCAATCGGATCACAGAATTGCGATTGAAAAAAGGTGTTTCAGAATATCAGATGAGCATGGAGTTAGGGCAGAACAGAAGCTATATTCAGGCGATTTCTTCCGGGCGTTCTATGCCGTCTATGAAGCAGTTTCTCAACATCTGTGAGTATTTTGAAATCACGCCGCTTCAATTTTTTGATGCACAGGAAAATAACCCTCAGCTTATCAAGAAGGCTTTGGACGGAATGAGAAAGATGTCAGATGACGATTTGATTATGCTGATTGGTTTTATAAGTCGCTTAAACACAGAAAACTAACGATAGGAGGCAGTAAGCGTCCCGTCGTTAGTTTTTCATTTTATGCGCAGCATATTGTGGCAAGCAATGCTTGTGGCTATCCATTTCGCCACAAACTGCTTGTTGAGGGCAGTGCCCCCAAGCCCCTTTGAACACAGAATTTCATTCTGTGGCTGCGCGTTCTGCGAA
>ERZ780166.1811-NODE-1811-length-10469-cov-3.085750_pt1 | contig 10469 bp, 10 predicted proteins | sample MGYA00511366_ERZ780166 | MGnify/ENA primary metagenome ERZ780166 (study PRJEB29588, sample SAMEA2162231) | human gut metagenome | biome: human gut; feature: human-associated habitat; material: faeces | place: Denmark | collected 2008/2010 ...
AACGAGGGGCCGGAAAGCACCGCCCCGAAATCCGTCGGCTTCGACCTTGTGCAGATGGCGAACCTGTGCGTGCAGTTTGGGCTGAACAACGCCTACAACCTCGACGGTGGCTCATCAAGCACGATTGCGCTGAATAATCAGAAGATTAACTCGCCATCGAGCCACAAGAACCGCATGGTTGGGGATTGCATTTGGTTTGCGACGCTGGTGAAGGAAGAGACGTGGCGGGAGAAGGAGTCGGTACAGACGGTAGAAGTGGAGGAAAATAAGTGAACCTCGCGGTGCGCAGGCGATTGGCAGACCTGCGCACCTTGCTTTTGAGGCAAATTCACCGTCAAGGAAGCGGCAGGTGCAGAAAAATAGGGATGAGGTCAGGAAAAACATCGAGACCGCAATGCGTTCTGCTTATAAATGCAAAATCTGCCCCAAAACACGAAAAAAGCCCTGCAAAATGCAAGGCTTATGGAGCTGATAACCAGATTTGAACTGGTGACCTCATCCTTACCAACCACCGTAGAGCCTTCCAGCCCTTGCTGTATAAGGCTTTGCGGCGTTTTTTTGTCCAAAAAGGATGAGGTCGCAGCCTGTTTGTTCCATTGTTTCCGTCCGCTCATTTCCCCGTGTGGGTCACGGTGTGGGTCAAACAACTTTCAGGACGCGAACGAGGGGCGCACCTCCGACAGCGGTAACCCAAGCCGCTGCGCCCTGTCCCGCTCATAGGTGACGCGGGTCACTTCTTCAATAAAGCTTTTCTCCTTCGGCGTGGCGCTTGCCCAGCGCACACTGTATTTGCGGCACAGTTGAAAGAATATCTCATAAAAACGTTCTTCCTCTGCATCTTTGCGGCAATACCACGCCGCATCAGACGCCGGTCTGATTTTATTCATATCCATGCAAAGCACCTCCTCGCAGAAAATCAATCCAGATAGGTGAAAAAAATTCGTTTGGCAGCTTCGTCCGCAATCAAATACCTTGGCGCGGAAGATTGAAAGGTTGGAAGTAAAACGGCTCCAAAGTTTTCCTCATAATGCTTCGCCAAGCTCGTTGTCTTCGCTTCAAGCACCACATCGCCGGTCAAACCGCTGTCAATGGACAGCTTGATGCCATAGGCGATCAGCAGTCTCCCTATCCCTCTGTACTTCGGGGTTCCTCCGTCGAGCGTAGGATTTGACTCAGGCTGTGCCTCCATATACACAATGTGTACGACCAGCGCAGTCGGAAGGACCTCATATGCTGCCAGAGCAATCAGCTCATCTCCAACTCTGGCTGCGTATTTTTCGTAATTTTCGTCGGCCAGATATTCGCTGGTCCAGGAGGTCTGCCACAAGGGTTCCCGGTCTGTCAACGCAGCATCCTGCGGCGTCATCGGCTCAATAGCCACCGGCACTTGTCGATTCATTGCATCGTAAACAAACGGTCGAAACTGCACAGCCCTCACCTCATAAACAGTATACCACGGTTTTTGTGAAAAATGAAGTGGGAAATTAAAGCTATCGCAGTCACGTTTTTTGTTCTAAAAATGCTCCGCTGTAATCAAAGAGTACGACTACCGCCCTATTCTCTCCATACAACAAATCAGTAGACTGTAACAAACATCTTATTTGTCGTCGTGCAGTTCTTTATACAGACGATCCGCCAAAGCTCTCATCACAGCCTGATACTTATCTGCATCCAAGAAGAGCTGCTCATATGCTGCGGTGTTCTCCATATAAGCTTCCTGTGCGGTTGTATCAAAAATCCCCGGAAAAAGACTTCTCTCATATACTTGGCGATCCTCGGTTTTTGCGGCTTTTTTGGCTTTAGAATCCTTGCGCATTTTTTGATACAGGGTATCAACCATTACACGGTCTGCATCTGTGAATTCACCATAGAATTCCTCATTGATGCGCTGGATAATCTCGTCCAATGGACTGGTACGATCTTTTTGACCACCAGCCCGTTTTGGCTGAGTCGGTTTCCAAGATCCAGGCTTACTTTCAAGTTCGATTGCACCTTCGTATGTCTTTTCCAGACGATAATATTCCAGCTTGACTCTATTATCAAGATCAAATGGCTGTACGGGATCGGAGGGAAGCAACTTGGCCAAGTAAGAGCAGAAAACGTACTCTTTGTGCAGTTCTTTATCGAACATACGGGTAATCTGAGAAATGTAGTTATACCACTTAACGAGCGCACGGACTTCTCTACGAAACTGATAGCGTCGCTCCTGATTGAGTTCGTTATACTTATCAGCCACAGGCTTTAGCGCATTGGATATCTTTCCCTGAGTCAGATTTGCCTTGCGCACATCCGGATCAAAATAAATGCTGGAAACTTCTTCAATATCTTCATCTGTATAGATACCAAAACCACGAAGCGTTTTCTGGGTTGTGTAAATCAAATCGAAGTTGATTTCTTCATCCAGACTGGTTTCTTGATAGAACTGCTGGAAAGCTTCACGGATGCGTTCAATCGGATTTACAAAATCGAGAATGTAGGTGTCCTCTTTGCCAGGATAGATACGGTTGACACGGCTCAAAGTCTGAACAGCCTTCACATCACGAAGCTCTTTGTCAACAATCATCGTGTGAAGAAGCGGCTCATCAAAGCCTGTCTGATATTTTTCTGCAACAATGAGAATATTGCCTTCTTCGTGGAATACGGCCTTTGTCTGACTTTCCTTCACCCGATTGCCGTTGCGATCCACATTCATACCGCTTTCGGTGTATTCGGTACCTGTCGGGTCATCCGGGTCTTTCAGGCTCCCGCTAAACGCAATCATGATTTCTACATCGTCGTAATTGTTGCTTTCAAGATAACGCTTAATTTCATGATAGTAACGGACTGCCGCCAGCCTGGACGCAGTAACTACCATCATCTTTCCACGGCCACCGATTTTCTTTTTTGTGACCTCACGGAAAGTCTCTACAATAATAGCTGCTTTCTGCTGAAGGTTGTGCGGATGTAATTCCTCATAGCGTCGAATCGTTCTAACAGCCTTGGAGGTAGGGACTTCCGGATTGTCCTGGACATTCTTTGCGATTTGATAACACATTTTGTATGTGGTATAGTTCGCTAAAACATCCAGGATAAATCCTTCTTCGATAGCCTGTCGCATCGAATAGATGTGGAAGGGATGGAAAGAACCATCCGGTTGAGGTTCGCCGAAAATTTCCAGGGTTTTGCCTTTGGGCGTTGCAGTAAAGGCAAAAAAACTCATGTTGCTGTGTTTACCTTGGCTGAGCATTTCTTGCACAAGAATATCGTTTGCCTCGACTTCTTCGATAGCCTTTTCTTCCAGTTCGGCATATTCTGCAAGAGCATCGCTCACATCGGCAAGAGCAGCCTTGAGTTTTAATGCGCTTTGTCCAGTTTGGCTGCTGTGTGCTTCATCTACAATAACTGCATAATGCTTACCAACAGCGGACTCGACTTCATTGTAAATTACAGGGAACTTCTGTAAAGTGGTGACAATGATACGCTTTCCATCGTTAATGGCGTCACGCAGAGCCCCAGAGTTTTTCTTCTCGTCAATCGTAACTACACTCCCCAAAGTGTGGTCAAAGCTGGAAACGGTGGCCTGCAACTGTTGATCGAGAATACGGCGGTCTGTAATAATGATTACGCTGTTAAAAATTGCATCGTTGTTTTCGTTGTGGAGGCTGGCCATACGGTAAGCCGTCCAAGCGATAGAATTGGACTTGCCGGAACCGGCACTGTGTTGGATGAGATAGTTATGTCCAGCGCCATTAGTTCTAACATGATTGACCAGTTGACGCACGACATCCAACTGGTGATACCGTGGGAAAACGACTTTGCTGCTGACGGTTTTCTTTGTGGAACCGTCCGGCAAAGTCTCTTTTCTTTCTGTTCTCTCGTAGTTAATGAACTTTTGCAGAATATCCAACAAGCTATCCTTCTGAAGGACTTTCTCCCAGAAGTATGAAGTTACATAGCTGCCATCGGTGCTCTTCGGATTACCTGCACCGCCATCCTTGCCTGCACCGGCACTGCCTTGATTGAAAGGAAGGAAAGTTGTCTCCGGTCCTTTCAGCTGGGTAGTCATATATACATTGTAGAGATCGCAGGCAAAGTATGCGAGAACACGCTTATTAAATCCGAATGCTGGTTCATTAGGGTTGCGGTCATATTGCCACTGACGCATAGCGTCATCAACCGACTGCCCTGTGAGCTGATTCTTCAGTTCAATCGCCACAACGGGGATGCCGTTGACAGCCAGCATCATATCAACTGTATTTGTGTTGCGTTTAGAATAGTGCCACTGGCGGATACACTGGCAGACATTCTTTTGGTAGTTGGTGATGGACACCTCGTTCAGCTCAGACTCAGGCTTAAAATAGCACACACGAAAATTGATGCCACGATGCTTAAAGCCGTGACGCAGAACAGAAATCAGTCCATCCTGTGTGATGGCATTTTCAAATGCCTTATAAAACTGCCGAATCGGGTTGATCGTACACATCCGCTCGAAGCGTTTCCATGCCATGGGCTGGGTACTTTTTACGAAATCGGTCAGAGTGACGATGTCCAGAAACATATCTTTGCTTTCATCGCTACAATAACCGGCATCCGATGCCTTTGTCCATCCGCCTTTTTCGGAAATAAGATAATTCTCTATGAATTCCTCAAAGCGTTTTTCTGTTTCGTTCATGGTCACACCACCTTTCTTTTGCCTGTAACAGTTTCAGATATAAGGGAATTCCTGTAGTCAGCAAGCTCTTTAACTAACGATTGCTTTTGTTTGATTAGCTCATCAATCAATCCGCATTTTCTTTTTAAATAGGCTGATATCTGCCGCTGTTCTTCTAATGTATTTGGAAGAACAACTGGCATATCATATACAATGGTTTTGGTAAGATTTACGATAAATGAACCACGACAGTTGACTTCTATGAATTGTGCATAAAAACTACTGCGAGCAAACATCCATAAAAAGTATTCAGTGTCGATTTTGCTTTCATCTAATTTAAATTTTGCTAACCGTTGATTAATTATTCCTTCAGGCATGTTGTCAGTTATTAGCATTGCGCGTCCAAGAGAACCAACTATAGGAAATACAATATTTCCAGGGTGAACAAAAAACTGTGCCATTTCTTTCCTTCGCTCTTCAGGCAAGTATAAATTGTTTTTCAAATCAGTTCTTTGGGTAGCAATGTGTTCTGGTGTATATACTAATATATTTCCTTGATTATTTAATTTCTCTGTAATTAAGGAACTTCCAAATGGGCCAGCTTTGTATTCACTCACAATATATCGCATTCTGGTAATGGAAAATGATTCTGATATTTCTCCAATCCACTTAATTCCGCTATTTTTTGTTTTTTCTCTATGTTTAATCCCCCTGGTTACTGCTTCAAAGATAACTGCTTCTCGTAATTTTTTATATTCGGCAATACTGGATTTCGCTTCCTCAATAATTGAATCGATTTGTCCACATTGGTTATCAAGAAAACTTGCAATAGCATCTTGTTCATCTTGGCTTGGCAGAACTATTCTCAGTTCCTTTACCTCTGCGTAATTTAATCCTTGTCGCACACCAGAACCCATACCATAAAATCCTTTTTTCAGGTCAAAGGCATGGAGCAGGTAGAACAAGTATTTTGAATTGCTTGTGTCGATTGGACGCAAGGTTGTATAGGCAGAGGTAATAATACCACGCTCTGTGGCCAAACCTACCCGAAGGCTTGTATGGTCGTTCTGTAAATCTGTTAAACGAAGGACTATATCCCCATCTTCGATAATGTTATAGCCGTCAAAAGACGCAGGAAGAAGTCCATCCGGCGAATCAATATCTTTACGTTTGATTTTGCCGTAACTCAAAGACAGCAGATTCTTTTCCTGAAGATTGCTGTTTTTTTCCTTGACCTGGGTCACGAGTTGATACAAAGTGTGGACACGCCAGTGAGAGGGAACGCTGCCTATCCATTCGATGCTGCTATCTTTCATCTTTTCATAGGTAGTAATCTCACTCATTTTGCCCACCACCATTTCCAAACAATGCCTGCAATTTTTCCATCAGTACCTTTTCACGGGCCGCAATACGTTTTGCAATATCATCTGCCGGCTCCAGTTTCTCATATTCATAGAAGGTGCGAGTGAATGGAATCTCATATCCAACCTTGGTCTTGCTTTTGTCGATCCAAGCACCCGGACGATAAGGGAGAACTTCCCGTGCAAAATAAGCATCCACATCTTCATCAAGTGGAACACTTTCAGTGTCACGCTTGGAGGTATCGGCTACTGGCTTTCCTTTTTTTACAATCGGGTTGCCGTCATCATCCAAAGCAGGACTTTCCACTGTGATTTTATTGTAGCCAAGCGATATGGCATCAAGCACTTTGCTTTTGCAAGTCAACACTGTTTTTTTATCTTCTAAGGTCTTTGTGAAAATTGCACTTCTATATTCGCTGTATGCCTGTGTGATCAAATTGCGACAAGATTCCGTAATATCTACACGCTTATTACCGATAGGACGTCTACGTGCCTCACAGCACTTGCTGGCATCAATCAGCAAAATGCGTTCTCTATGTGTTTCGGGTTTGTTTTTGGATACTATCCAGATATAGGTTGCAATCCCGGTGTTATAAAAGCTGTCATTGGGAAGCTGAACAATAGCATCCAACCAGTCATTCTCAATAATATAGCGACGGATTTCACTGGGGCCACTTCCTGCATCTCCTGTGAAGAGAGAGGAACCATTTTGGATAATAGCCATTCTGCCGGTGTCTTTCAATTTAGCGATGCCATTCAGCAAGAACAGCATCTGTCCATCGGATTTTTGAGGTAAGCCAACGCCAAACCGACCGGCATCGCCCAGTTTGTGTTCTTTCTCCACATCAGCCGCTTCACGCTTCCAATCGATACCGAATGGAGGATTGGAAATAATGTAGTCGAAGGTATAGCCCTTGAATTTATCCGCATTCAAGGTATCGCCGAACTGCATGTTTTCAGGATCGCCACCACGGATCAGCATGTCCGCTTTGGCGATACCAAAAGTAAACGGGTTGATTTCCTGACCATAACAGATGATTTCAGCCTCTTTGTCAAGGGCATGGATGCGCTCTTCCATACAGGTAAGCATCTGGCTGGTACCCATCGCCATATCGTATACAGTCTTGGCAGGGGCATCCTCGCCGGAAAAATCCGCATTCATGGTAAGCAAGTCACACATCAAATAAATAATGTCACGGCTGGTGAAGTGTGCCCCTGCTTCTTCATCATAACTCTCAGAAAAACGCTGAACAAGGTTCTCGAAGACATAGCCCATATCAATTGCAGAAATTTTCTCCGGATTCATATCTGCATTGTCAGCAGTAAAGTCGCTGATAACCTGATACATAACTCCCGCATCCGCCATACGCTCGATTTGCGTAAAGAAGCCCATATTCGCCAGAATGTCGATAACATTATCGGAGAAGCCGTTGATGTACTCCTCGAAATTGGTCTTAATATTCTCTGGGTCAGCTTTCAGTCGCTCGAAGGTGTACTGACTGGTATTGTAAAAACGATAGCCAGATGCAGTACGCAGAAAACCATCTTTGACGGCTAACTGTTTCACCTTTTCATAAGTGGCCAGCACTTTCTCTCTGGTCGGGAGTAAGCAGTCATGGAAACGCTTAATCACGACCATGGGCAAGATAACCAGACCATATTCATGAGGCTTATATGCTCCGAATAGACTGTTCGCCACATTCCATATCAGATTTGCTTTTTCTTGAATGTTTGTACCGACTATTTTGATTTTTTCATTGGTATCCATAATCTCGTTCCTCCCTAATATTGGCTGAGATCTCATTGATTTTCTCGATTAAACGACTTGACTTAATGCCGTATCGCCACAGTTCTCCGTTTTCCTCCATGGTGTCGTGAGTTATAGAGAAGATGCAGCGACCACGCATTACATCGAAAATGCAGTGCGGCATATCCTTGATAGCGTCACAGATGCCTTGCACCGCAAACTGATAATTGTTGGGTGGCTTCTCGCCCAGTGTCAAAAATTCGCTTAATTGCTCACCAAAGATATCAATAATATCACCAACTGCCCAAAACTCATCTACCTCTGCTGGAATCTGGTCTGCCCATGTTCGGAGATCCTCCATCGACCACTTGGTTTCCATAAGCTCCAACAATCTCTGATGGTGATTGTAAGCCCGTTGTAACCTCGGCCTACTCTTCATCCCTTCCTTAATTCTGGGAACGACAGTTCTATCATCCAGGTCTTTGTGGAGTACCGTCAATCGCCGGTCTTTATGAACCACCGGAAATCGCTTTCCGTCGGAATGGATAATATCAAGCATAGCGTTTCTGGCATATCGCCGAATCGCCTCATCAGTCACCACAATTGAAGCCATTGGAAAGTACTGATTCACGGCATTAAATAAGCTATCGACTGGGTCTACATATATGGTTTCAACTTGGTTAGCATTCAATGTTTTCAGAAATGCACCACAGGTTTCCTCAGATGAATCCCGCAAAATATCCAGGCAATAAACCTCTCCATCCCAAACCCCTAAAACAGCGGGATAGCGCTCCCCAAAAAACACTACCTCGACAACGCTAATGATATGCGGTGTTCTGACCGGGGGCAATAATGACTCCCTGTATTGGATTCTGCGTCTCATTATTTCACTCACTGAAGCAGTAGAAGCTGGGACACCGTAATGCTGGCATACTTTTTTATATGAGAATTGAAAGGTTCCATCTGCCAAGGCATCTGATAGCCGATTTGTGAATTTGCATCCCTTTTCTCCAAATTCTGTAGGCTCAGGGAAAACGCTTTGCCTGCAGTTATCACAACGCATATAACGCTGATGAAAAAGTAGGCTGATTATTTGAAATGTCTTGTGGTCCTCGTCAAGCCACAATAAATCCTTGAGTTTTCGATCCACAATTTTAGAGCAGCGTGTTTTAGAGGAACGACAAGCAGGGCAGAGCAATTTCTCATCCTCAAAGTATCTACGATGTACAACTTCTAAACCAACATCATCACTATTTGTTTTTAATACCACAAGTTCGGGTATGCCCAGCCGTTCGGTTTCGGCTTTGGAGATATTTTCTTTTGTATATAGCTTTTTTCCCAAGGCACACTCCTCCCATCTTATTTTATTATACAATATTTGCCACCAAAAATCAAATGATTTCAATTATTATCTTATATTTTTTTAATTTTGCCACCAAACAACGAACATCTTAATTTTTAATATAGCAGAAATAGCTGTATAATGGAACCATCAAAAAAGGGAAAATCACCGACCTCCACGGAAGCCGTGAACAGGTGAATTTCCGATGCTTTTAAGGAGGTGGTGTCTTATGTACAAATAAAAAGAGCGGCAATCTGCTGGCACAGATTAACCGCTCATTTGCAATATGTACGCTATCAAAATATCATGTATCGCTTGTTTGGTCAAGCAGAAAGGAAAATTATATGTATCATTATTACTATGTTAACAACAATCAGACGTTAAATCCTGGCTTTCATCATGAAGTCCATACTAAAGAGCATGCTGAACAGCTTGGCATCCGTAGCGCACAGTATGTGGGCTACTTTGAAAGCGAGGTTGAGGCAGTAGCTCATGCGAAGAAAATCTATCTCGATGCGGACGGTTGTGCAATCTGCTGTCCTAAGGCACACAGGGGGTAATCGTATGGCTCGTTCTACTCATCATGTCGTTCACAATCCCAATGGTGGCTGGGATGTAAAACGTGGCGGAGCCCAACGCTCCAGTGTCCACTATTCCACTAAAGAGCAGGCAGTAAATGCCGGAAGGCAAATCAGCCGAAACCAAGGTACCGAGTTTGTCATTCATGGGCTGGATGGTCGTATTCAGTCTGCGGATAGCCATGGAGGGGACCCTCATCCGCCGAAAGGCTGATTTCGATAAAACATTGGTCTCCAAAGGCTTCACGGAGTCTGTAAGGAGAAAGTGGGTAAACTGCTCTTGCCAACTATAAGGCAAGTTAAGACAAAGGGCATCCATTCTTTCGTATGGATGCCCTTTGCACGTCAAGATTTATAGAGTTATCAACCAGAATCTAACTGAGGGATCTCCGTTACGGTTCGCAAGTATTTTTCTGGATCACCATTCAAAATCAATTCCGCATAAAACGGCGGATCATTGTAGATGAGTCAATCCAGTTCAGACACGCTGGAAACGACTATTCGCAACTTCTTCCTCTACAGCGGAGCAGTTAATGGAAATTATGCTGCCGCCAGAATATTTTAGTTCAATGCAGTCTGTGTCCATGTTAAATTCGCAGGAAAGTAATGCTTTCATAATACTATCCTCCAATATGGCTCTGTTAACAAGAAAAAACTTCCGCCTAATTCCTGTTAGGAATCAGACGGGAGTTTCGTGTGCACCCGAAAATCATCAGCTAACAGTTGATAAGTGATTTAGTTCCTTATCACTGTTAAGCCAGCATTTACGGGCATTTGTGCGTTTGCGGAAAGTTTCAGAAACAGGCTCGTT
>ERZ780166.1812-NODE-1812-length-10458-cov-6.394021_pt1 | contig 10458 bp, 5 predicted proteins | sample MGYA00511366_ERZ780166 | MGnify/ENA primary metagenome ERZ780166 (study PRJEB29588, sample SAMEA2162231) | human gut metagenome | biome: human gut; feature: human-associated habitat; material: faeces | place: Denmark | collected 2008/2010 ...
GAGGTCCCCGGTTCAATCCCGGGTCCCGCTACACAAAACAAGGTATTTATGAGTTTGTTTCATGGATGTCTTGTTTTTCTTTTATTTTATGTGGACTTATTTTTCTTCTCATAAAGAATCACATTTGAATAATTTTATGTAGATTTGCTACTCATATCAATCAAAGTTGTAACTTTTGCTGAATTATGAAAAACGCATTCTATATGGAAGGGAATTTATGGCTATATAGATTATATCTTTGGGTGGCAATTTTATTATGGCTACCTGTATCCTTACCGGCCGTTGACCTTCCGAATTTAACTTTTCGTACTATTACTATTTCAGACGGCCTGTCTAACAATATTATTAATACTATTTATAAAGATAAAAGAGGCTTTACTTGGTTGGGCACCCAGACCGGATTAGATCGTTTTGACGGTATCAATGTGAAAAGTTTTCTTCAGTTTTCAGGACGTACCATTTTTTCCATAGCCGAAACAGATTCTGTTTATTTGTGGGTGGGTACAGATAAAGGATTATGGAGACTTGATAGGAAAACAGACCAAGTGAAATTGGTCACTTTGGATACAAAGTCGTTGGAAGTTAGATCAGTATTTGTAAGCCAGACAGGGCGATTACTGGTTGGAACAACTCACGGACTTTTTATCTATCAGGAGAATACTTTCAGGAAGGTGCTTTTCGGATCAAATGCTTTGTCTTCTACTAATTTTCTCACTGGCATTGTTGAAGGACATAAAGATACTTTTTGGCTGACTTCACAAGGTGGTTTGATAGAATATAATATTGTAACTGGTCAATCGGAAGTCTATACATATCAGGGTGATGAGAGGTTTGTTAATTATTTTTCTTGTCTGACTCTTTTAAAAGAAAAGCTATATTTAGGAACAGCCGGCAATGGTATGCTTGTTTTTGATATCGGTAAGACGGCTTTTTCTATTTGTCCTGAAGTGGAAAATGGATATATAAAAAGTATCATTGCTGTTAATGATGAGATATGGGTGGGAACAAATGGAAGCGGTATTAGAATAATCAGTGCGTCTACAGGAAAAGAGTTGTCGGCTATAGAGCATACTTCGAATGCGGATGCTATTTGTTCTAATGCAGTTTATTCTTTGTTGAAAGAGGATGATATGCTTTTTGTAGGTACTTACATGGGCGGATTAAGTTATACTCCGGCTCATGGAAGTTTCTTTTCTGTTTATTCTTATCCAGAGCTTTTTAATTCTTATAATATGAATGTACGTGCTTTTTGGGTGGATGCAGATGGGAAAAAAGTAATAGGCACGCGTGACGGACTTTATTATATTTCTGAAATGGAACGAAGGATAAGGCATTATACACACCGGAATTCCATTTTGCGTTCGGATATAATTTTGTCTGTAAAACCTTTCAATCGGGATTTTTTAATTGGAACTTATGGAGGGGGCTTGTACTTGCTTCACAGGAATACGGGTGAACTTTCCTTTCTTCAATCAGATCAATGTTTTATGCAAGGGTCATTTAATGGATATGAAAGGGATGTAAATAATAAATTATGGATCGGCAGTTCCAAAGGTGTGTATGTATATGATCATTTGACAGGGGAATATGAGGTTTATAACAGTTGTAATTCTTCTTTGTCGGTAAATTCTGTTTTTTCATTGAAGGCAGATTCGAAGGGCAGGATGTGGCTGGGCACGGGAGGAGCCGTTTTTATGTATGATAGGGTTGATGGAGTATTTAAATCGGATGTTTTTCCGGAACATGTTTTGCCATATACTAAAAGTGTACGGTTCATTTATGAGGATAAAAAGAAGAATTTGTGGTTTTGTGATGATAAGGAGGGGGTGGTTAAGGTAGATGAGTCTTTTACGACATTTGAACACATCACGATCGATGATTTCTTACCGAATAATTCTGTGATGAGCATAGTGGAAGATCCTAAGAATGGCGGATTATGGTTTGCTACTCAGAGGGGGTTACTATATATAAAGGAAGAGGAAAATTATCATAAGATTTTTTCGTTATACGATGGCATTCCCGGATATATTTTTAATTCTCCGGTACAGATAACGGATGATAATACGGTTTGGTGGGGAAATGAACGAGGATTGGTCTGTTATGATGCAGTAAAGAGCTGGAGTGAGATAGGAACAAAAAAGGTCCAGCCTCCCGTGATTACTTCCATTTCAGTCGCAGGCAGACCTTTGTGCCCGGGAGAGACATTAATGCCCGTTTCTGCTCCATTTATAGATGAGGTGTTTCTGTCTGTAAATGATAATAATATTTCATTCACTTTCTCAGCCTTGAATTATGCAGTGGAGAATACGGATTTATACGAGTATTGTTTGGAAGAATATGATAAGGAATGGAAAACTTTGATGAAAGGAAATCAGGTTTCTTATACAGAACTTCCTGTTGGCGATTATATGTTTAGGGTCAGGGCGGCTTCCAATCCTGCAGCAATAAAAGCGGTAAGGGTGGTTGTTGCCGGAAATACGCCTTTTATAAGATGGATTGTGGTGTTAAGTGTAGTCGTTTGTTGTATTCTTATTTATTTTTACTCCGGGTTATTGGGGAAGTATCGCACAATGAAGGAATATATAAATAAAAAGACGGAACCATCCGAAGAAAACCGGAAAGAAAAATATCAAAAATCAAGGATGGAAGAGAAAACGGCCATGCTCATTATTGGGAAACTGAATGAGTGTATGGAAAAAGATCGGTTATATTTGAATCCTGATTTAAAGTTGCAGGATGTGGCAAAAGTGGTGAAATGTAATACTGGAGAGTTGTCCCAAGTGCTGAATATGTTTATGAATATTGGTTTCACGGATTATGTTAATAAATATAGGATAGACGAATTCATAAAAAGAATACAGGATAAGTCTGCCTCCAGATATACCTTGGTTTCTTTGTCGGAACAATGTGGTTTCAGTTCCCGTACTTCTTTTTTTCGTTCGTTTAAGAAGTTTAAGGGAATGTCACCTGCCGAATATATAAAGGAACATGGGATATTTATAAAGTAGCGTTTGGAATAGGGGTGTTACTCTAGTGATTGGATAGAAGAAGAGAGTTTCATATTTTTTTGAAACTCTCTTTCTTGTTGTGTAATTTGTTGATTCATAGTGCTGTATGGTCTTTTTTGTTTCATCTAGTAAGTTGGGATTAATCCTACTTTACAAGATGGTTGAAAAGACATTTCAGTTTCTAATTTTGCTGATAGAAAAATATTTTTATCCATTAAAGAAACTGATACGATTATGAAAAGCAGAACTTTTTTTACTCTTGTTTTTATCTTTTTAGTTAGCATAGGATGTTTTTCGTGTAAAACGACTGCTACTGATGATTTTCCTGTTGATTCGGAAATTGCGTATTGCCGGTCTCAGGCTATGCGGACGCTGGTTTCTATTCCTTCGTTAGATAAAATTCCTAATTCTATGGATTTAGATAGTATTAAATGGCGTTATACACAGGCAGGCTCTTGGACTTGTGGATTTTGGCCTGGTATCCTTTGGTATTTATATGAGGATACTAAGGATAATATGTGGAGGGAAGCAGCAGGAAAAGTAACCGATATGATTGCTCCCTTGGCTTACAGGAAAGCAAAGAGTCATGATTCCGGTTTTATTATGATGTGTAGTTTGGGCAACGGTTATCGTTTGACAGGAAAACCGGAATATAAGGAAGGATTGCTGCATGCCGCAGATTCTTTGGCTATGCTTTATAATCCTGTTGTGGGTACTATTTTATCTTGGCCTGGAATGGTGAAAAAGGAAAACTGGCCGCACAATACTATTATTGATAATATGATGAATTTGGAACTTTTGTTTTGGGCTGCGCGGAATGGAGGGGGGCAGTATTTGTATGACATTGCCTGTAAACATGCGGAAACGACTATGAAACATCAATTCCGTAAAGATTATTCATGTTATCATGTAGCGGTGTATGATACGCTGGATGGTCATTTTATAAAAGGAGTTACCCATCAAGGATTGAGTGATGATTCTATGTGGGCCCGTGGACAGGCATGGGCTATTTATGGATATACCATGGTATATCGTGAAACACATGATGTGCGTTTTTTGGATTTTGCTCGGAAGGTATCGGATGTCTATTTGTCCCGTCTTCCTGAGGACATGATTCCTTATTGGGATTTTAATGCTCCGGAATTATCCTCAGGTGAACCGAAAGATGCATCGGCTTCTGCCATAACAGCCTCTGCTTTATTGGAACTTTCTACCTATATAAATGATAGTGATTCTGCATTTTTCTATCGGAATAAGGCTGTGGAAATGCTTCAGATACTATCCTCTCCGGCATACCAGGCTCGAAATAAAAAAGATGCTTTTTTATTGCATTCGGTTGGGCACATGAACAAGGGATGGGAAGTTGATGCTTCTATTAGTTATGCAGATTACTATTATTTGGAAGCATTGGTACGATTGAAACGTTTGAAAGAGAAACAATCTGTTTTGGCTAATTTATAAAACCATTGTTAATCCATCTATATTATGAATACACAATCTGTTAATACCAGTCTTTATCAAAAAGGGGATATCTCCTTGGAGAGAATTTATGGAAAATATAGGAATAGTTTTATTAGATATGCCGGAAAAGTGCTATCTGATGAATTTTATGCGGAAGATGTATTTACAGGATTGTTTCAGCAAACAAATTATTTTGTGTCTGAAATGGCTGCATTAAAATGTATTTATATTGCTATCTATAATCGTAGTATTGATATGTTGCGTCATAAACAGATTGTGCAGCATTATGAAACTGCACATAGTGATAAAAAAAGGGAAGAAGTCAGTATTGGTGAATATAATGAGTTGCTTACTAAAGAATTTTTTATAATAGTTGAAAATGGAATAGATACTTTACCACCTAAATGTAAACAGATATTTGTAATGAAAAGTAGAAAATCACTTTCGAATTCAGAAATAAGTAATCTTTTAGGTCTGTCTCTTCGTACGGTTGAAAACCAGGTTTATATTGCCCGTAATGTATTACGAAAATATATTGACTCTTATTTATGCTCTTAAATTGATGATAATATGAAAAGACTATTTTTAGGAATTTTAGCAATATGTTGGGTTATTGGTGTGAAGGCGCAAGAAGTGTTCTCACCTGATGGTAAAATTAATGTGCGATTCTTCTTGTCGGAAAAAGTATCACCAGGAAATCAGAGAATGTATCCCGAGGGAACTCCTTATTATGAAGTTTTATATGATAAACATTTGTTTTTACTTCCATCACGCATGGGGTTCGATTTACTTGGAACGGCTGAAATGAAACATTATTTTAAAGTCTCTGATATTGAATATGCCGAACATAATTCTGTTTGGAAACCCTGCTATGGTGAGAAGCAAGAATATCCCGATAAGTATAGGGAGATGAAGGTCATGTTGGAAGAAACATTATATCCATATAGGAAATTGTATGTCATCTTTCGCACTTATAATGAGGGAATAGCTTTTAGATATGAGATACCTTATCAGAGTGGCTTTGAAAAAGTGGTAATTGACAAGGAACTTACCGAATTTGCTTTTCCCAAAAACACTTCGGTATGGGAGTCTCATGGACATGAAGGCAAATATTATAAAGTATATCCTTTTGAAGTAAAAACGGATTGTGAACTTCCATTGACATGTCAAACTCCGCAGGGAGTTTATGGTGCTATAATGGAAGCTGGGAATAACCATTATCCACGTGCTTATTTGGAGGCTCCTTATAGGAAGGAGAATATTTTACGCATCTCTTTACGGGGTGAAGCTAAGGGAGAAAGAGGAATGGTCACTGCGTGGCGTGTTATAAGTTTGGCTGATGAGCCGGGTAAACTAATGGAACAGAATTATTTGTTGTATAATTTGAATGAATCTTGCAAATTGGCGGATACTTCTTGGATAAAGCCGGGAACAGTTATGAGGGAAACGACAATTTCAACCCCGGAGTGTTTGAAGATGATTGATTATTGTGCTTCAATGGGGATATCATATATGATTTTGGATTGGGGATGGTACGGTTTGGCAAATAGTCATAAATCCGATCCTTCCATTGTTAATGTGACCAACCCTGCAACCGGACAGCCAATACCTGGACATCCGGGATTGGATTTGCTAAAAGTTATTAACTATGGAAAAGAAAAAGGAGTTAGTTTGTTCTTATATGTCAATCGCCAGGGCTTGGAACGTTATGCGGATAAAATATTTCCTCTTTATCAAAAATGGGGAATAAAAGGGATAAAACCCGGTTTTGTGAATGTTGGGAATCAAGAATGGCAAGAATGGATAGAAAGTATAGTGGCTAAAGCTGCAAAATATAATCTGCTGGTAGATATTCACGATGCTTACCGTCCGAATGGTTTTAGTCGTACTTATCCCAATTTGCTGACACAAGAAGGAATACATGGCAATGAACAAGTTCCTGATGCAGACCATAATACAATGCTGCCGTTTACTCGTTTTACCATTGGTGCCGGAGATTATACGCCCGGATATACTCGTAAGGATTTACAAACAACCTTTGCCCATCGTTTAGCTTTACCTGTCATTTATTATAGTCCGGCTCAATTTCTGTTCTGGAATGAAAAACTTACCGGTGAACATAAACGACCGGAATTGGACTTTTGGAAGAATATTCCCACGGTGTGGCAAGATACAAAGTTCTTGCTTGGGGAAATAGGAGAGTATGCTGTTGTAGCACGCCGTTCGGGAACAACTTGGTATGTGGGAGGAATAACCAATACCAACGCACGCTGTTTGCAATTAGATTGTTCATTTCTTTCTTCTGATAAAAAGTATATAGCGACAATTTACACTGATGATGTTGAAGTTCCTGGAAAAATAAAAATTACGACTCGAAAAATCACTTTAAAAACAAAACTTAGTTTTATGTTACAACGTTCAGGAGGTTTTTCTTTGAAAATAATGGAGTTATAAATTATAATACTTATGAAAAAATACATCTTATTCTATTTGTTGTTTTGCCTGTCAGTGGGAGGTTGGGCAAAAGACTTTGTCCATCCCGGCATTTTGCATTCGTCGGAAGCTTTGAGGCGTATTGCTGGCTTGGTGAAAAATGATGTTAATCCTTCGATGGGTTCTTTTAATAAATTGAAGGCTGAACCGGAGGCTTCTTATCATTATTGTATCCAGGGGCCTTTCCGCTTTATCAGTAGGAGTGGTGAATACGGATATACTAAATCTCCTTGTGAGGATGACTTTAACGCAGCTTATTATAATGCTATCATGTGGAATATTACAAAAGATAGGCGGCACGCTGATAAAGCAATGGAAATTATCCGGAATTATGCAGCAACATTAGAAAAAATATTTCCTATGGATGCACCTCTTTGTGCTGGTCTGCAAGGATTCATATTAGTGAATGCTGCAGAGATAATGCGTTATACTTATGTGGAAGAGCATAATGAGAATGGTTGGACATATAAGGATACTAAACAGACAGAAGCCATGTTCAGGAATGTATTTCTTCCTATATTGTCAGAGTTCTATAAAACGAAACCTTACACCAATGGTAATTGGGGAATAGCTGTAACGAAAGCTCAGATAGGTATTTCCGTATTTTTAAATGATACAAAACTTTATGATGATGCTCTTGATTTCTTTTATCATGGAAAAGATAATGGTACTTTACCTAATTATGTGGCAGAAACAGGGCAGATACAAGAAAGTGGTCGGGATCAAGCACATTGTATGCTTGGTATAGGTTGTCTGGCTGAAATAGCAGAAGTGGCTTGGAATCAAGGGGATGATCTATATGGAGCTTTAGATAATAGGATTATGAAGGGGTGTGAATATTTATCAAAATCTAATTTAGGATATGATGTGCCTTTCCATGTGTGGAAAGATTTGACAGGAAAATATTCTAATTGGCAGTCTTTGGGGCAGGCTGGTATGGGAGAGTTCAGGGCTGTATTTGAATTGCCCTATAATCATTATGTGGAACGGAAAAAGATGGAGATGCCATATACTAAAATGGTATTGAATCGTATCCGTCCTGAAGGAGCCGGATTTACCTGTGATAATCCCGGATTCGGAACTTTATTGTTTTATTTGGGAAAGGATGGGGAACGAGAACGAAAAGGTCGGATAAATGAAAACTTGAAAGAGAATTTATTCGGATGGCAGTTTGCGGCAGCTTCATTAAAATTAAAAGATGATAAGATGATGTTGATGTCTTCAGGTATATCCTGTAAAAAAAAGGGGATCATGTATGATGCTGGATCTTATCCCTATATTGCAATAAAAATATCTCATTTACCTAAAAATCATAATAAAAACTGGTTTGCTCTGAGCTATAACGTGATGAGTGCTCCTGAGTTTTGGGTGTTTGGAGAGTCGGACGCTCAAATAATGGATGGGAATATATATGTGTTTAGTATTCATGGAGCAAAATCTAATAATGGAACAGAATTCTCAAAAGGCCTTACTAACGTAACTTTATTAATGGATTTTGGTGAAACCGGAGGTGAAGGGCTAGATGTGGAATGGATTCGTTCGGTAGCGGATTTGGAGTTTTAATGCCGATAAGGTATAAAAAATGTTTTTTTGATTTGAGTGAAGAGGGAAGTCTTTTCGTTTAAGAAGCAAGAGCGGCATAATGTTATTAACTTTAATATTTTAGTATTATGAACAACAAAGACAAATTTTTGATGTTTCTATCGTTGATCTGTTTGCCATTTGGCGAATTGGCTGCAGAGCAAACAGGTACCGGGTTATCCTCTCCGATCAATCAAGAGGTATTACAGAATATAGTGAAGATTACGGGACAAGTAATTGATTTGCAGGGAGAACCCATAATAGGGGCTACAGTAATGGAAAAAGGGACTGCTAATGGTATTGTGACTGACTTGGATGGTAATTTTAACTTGAATGTATCTCCTTCTAATAAGTTGCAGATATCTTATGTGGGTTTCCAAACTCAGGAACTGAGTATTGGTTCCAATCGTTCTTTCAAAATTGTTTTGAAAGAAGATACTGAATTATTGGATGAAGTAGTAGTAGTAGGTTATGGATCTGTGAAGAAATCTGATTTGACTGGTGCAGTAGCTTCTGTTTCTACTCAAGATTTAATAAGGAGTGGTAGAACAGATGCAGTAGGAGCTATGCAGGGAGCTTTGCCGGGTGTACAGATACAGCGTTCGAACAGTAAACCGGGTGGTGAATATAATATTCTGATTCGTGGTTTGAATACAATTAGTGGAAGTACATCACCATTAATTGTGGTAGATGGTGTGCCAGGTGCTTCTTTATCTAATCTGAATCCGGATGATATAGAAAAGATTGATATCCTGAAAGATGCCTCATCTACAGCGATTTACGGTTCTCGTGCTACCAATGGTGTGGTAATGGTTACTACGAAAAGAGGAAAGATAGGCAAAGTAAAAATAGATTATAGCGGGTATGCCGGATATAGAAAATATACGAATATGCCTGATATGATGTCAGGTGAAGAATATGTGCAGTTGGCGCGGGAAGCGAAAAGAGCTGGAAATAATAATGAATATGTAGATGATAGTAAGATTTTCACGGCCTCGGAGTTGAAGGCCATTCAAGATGGCAATTATTTTGATTGGGTAGATGCGGTTTCCACGCCGGCTTTTATGACGAATCATACCATATCGGCTACCGGAGGTAATGAGATGGCTACTTATGCTTTGTCTGCTGGATATTATTTTGAAGATGGTATGTTAGAGCCTCAGGAGTATTCTCGTTATAATCTTCGTGCAGTGGTGGATGTGGAGCCTAGTAAATATATGAAATTTGGAATTAATATGTATGGAACTCATTCTGTACGCGATACAGGTAATTCGGATCTCTTGCAGGATGCTTTCCGTCTGCGTCCTACTTATCATCCTACTGACTTGGTTACAGGGGAAGAAATGTGGGCTTATTCCAATGGGCAGTATAATGCATTGACCACTATGAAGAATGAACTGAATAAAACAAAAAAATACAATCTTTTGAGTAATATTTATTTGGCGATTACTCCGGTGAAGGGTTTGACATTGAAAACGACTTTCTCTCCAGATATAAATCTAGAAGAAATAGGTCAATATAGAGGTAAATATACGAAGGCTAATAAAGGACAAAATAAGGCAACCAGTAATTACGCAAAAAACAGTTATGTAGATTGGGTATGGGATAATCTTGTGAATTATAATTTTCAGTTGAAAGATCATCGTGTCGATTTGACCGGAGTATTTTCAATGCAGCAGTCACAAGATGAAAAATTGAGAGGAGTTGGTAATGGATTGTCATATAATTCTTTGTGGTACAATTTGGCAGGAGGGTCGGCAAGTAATACTTCTTCTTCAGGTTTTACCAAAACAAATTTGATGTCTTATTTAGCACGTGCCAATTACGTATATAAGGATAAGTATTTTGTAACAGTAAGTGTTCGTTTTGATGGTTCGTCAAAATTAGCTGAAGGCAATAAGTGGGGAAGTTTTCC
>ERZ780166.1824-NODE-1824-length-10421-cov-1.851437_pt1 | contig 10421 bp, 10 predicted proteins | sample MGYA00511366_ERZ780166 | MGnify/ENA primary metagenome ERZ780166 (study PRJEB29588, sample SAMEA2162231) | human gut metagenome | biome: human gut; feature: human-associated habitat; material: faeces | place: Denmark | collected 2008/2010 ...
GGAATATTTGTATTAATAGAATCTCTTATATCTGGTATGAAAGCATTAAATTATTCTGCAAGTTTTTTTGATGATGAAGAGGAAGAAAACTCAGAACCTTCTAAATTTGATATTTGGGTAAATAGCAAATTTGAAAAGTTAGAGAAAAAGTTTGGAGAAGAAAAAATAATGAATGCTATATCTGGTGTTTCCATTGCAATAGGAGTATTAATGGCAGTAGTATTATTTATGATTATTCCTACTTTTATAGCATCATTTTTTAAAGGATTTGTTCAAAATGCAATAATACTTAATTTTATAGAGGGAGTTGTAAAGGTAGCAATTTTAATTACATATATGTGGTTAATAGGAAAAATGGATGATATGAATAGAATGTATAAATATCATGGTGCAGAACATAAAACTATATTTTGTTATGAAAATGAAAAACCATTAACAGTTGAAAATGTTAAAGAGTTTACAAGATTTCATCCAAGATGTGGAACTAACTTTTTATTTTTAACAATGTTTGTAAGTATAATAGTATATGCTTTTACTGGTTGGGGAAGTATAGTTCAAAGAGTAATATTTAGAATAATTTTACTTCCAATTGTTGCAGGAATAACTTATGAAGTAATAAGATGGCTTGGAAAAAATAATAGTAAATTTGCAAAAATAGTTGCATATCCAGGGTTAAAGCTTCAAGAATTAACTACAAGAGAGCCAGATGCAGACCAAATAGAAGTGGCAATAGCATCATTAAAAGCAGCAGAAGGAATTGATGAAAAAGAAGTTTCAGAAAAAGAGTGTATTTAGGAGGAAAAATGAATATAGGTTCTTTATTAAATTTATCTACTAAAATGCTTAATTCAAAAAATATAGATACAGCAAGATTAGATTCTCAACTTATATTAGGAAAGGTATTAAATAAAGATAAAATTTATTTAATAGTAAATAGTAATGAAGAAGTAGAAGAAAAGGATAAAGAGGAATTTTTAAAACTTATAAATAAAAGAATGGAAAATATGCCTGTAAGATATATTTTAGGAGAAGTAGATTTTATGGGACTAGATTTTTATATAGAAGAAGGGGTTCTTATTCCTAGAAGTGATACTGAGGTTTTAGTAGAGGAAGTCTTAAAAATTATAGATAAAGACAAAGAATTAAAAGTTTGTGATTTATGTTCAGGAAGTGGGGCAATAGGAATTTCTCTTGCACATTATAGAAAAAATATAATGGTAGATTTAATTGACTTTTATGAAAAGCCAGAAAAGATTTCTAAAAAAAATATTGTTAGAAATAATTTAGAAAATAAAGTAAAATTCATAAAAAGTGATTTGCTTAAAGAGCCTATAAAAGAGCTAAAAAAATATGATATTATTGTTTCTAACCCTCCATATATAAAAGAAGATGTAATAGATACTCTTATGAATGATGTAAAAAACTATGAGCCAAGAACTGCTTTAAGTGGAGGCCATAGTGGATTAATTTTTTATGAAAGAATAGTAGAAGAAAGCAAAAAAGCTTTAAAAGAAAATGGAATACTAGCTTTTGAAATAGGATATGATCAAGGTGTTTCTGTAAGTAATATTATGAAAAACAGTGGATACATAGATATAAACGTAGTGAAAGACTTGGCAGGATTAGACAGAGTAGTAATTGGAAGGTTTTCACCTTGATTAAATAGAAAACTATATGATATAATAATTAAATGTGAAAAAATAAATTACGGAGTGATAACATGTTATTAGATAAATTAGCATTTATAGAAAATAAATATGATGAATTATCTGTAAAAATAAGCGATCCTTCTATAATGGCAAACCAAAATGAATGGAGAAAGCTATGTAAGGAACATGCTGAATTAGAAGTTATAGTTAATGCATATAGAGAGTATAAGAAAGTTGTAGAAGATTTAGAAGCAGATAAAGAAATGCTTCATGAAGAAACAGATAAAGAAATGAAGGAAATGCTTCATGAAGAAATATCTGATTTAACTGAAAAAGAAAAAGAATTAGATAAGCAAATACAAATATTATTATTACCAAAAGACCCTAATGATGATAAGAATGTTTTTGTAGAAATAAGAGGTGGTGCAGGTGGTGAAGAAGCTGCTTTATTTGCATCAAATTTATTTAGAATGTATACAAGATATGCAGAAAACAACAGATGGTCAGTTGAAGTTATGAGCTTAAACGAAACTGATATTGGTGGAATAAAAGAAGTTGTATTTATGATAAAGGGTTCAGGAGCTTATTCAAAGCTTAAATATGAAAGTGGAGTTCATAGAGTACAAAGAGTTCCAGATACAGAATCAAGTGGAAGAATACATACATCCACAGCTACAGTAGCAGTTCTTCCAGAAGTAGATGATGTAGATATAGAAATAAATGAAAAGGACTTAAAAATAGATGTATTTAGAGCTTCTGGTAATGGAGGACAATGTGTTAATACTACAGATTCAGCTGTTAGAATGACTCATATACCTACAGGATTAGTAGTTTCATGTCAAGATGAAAAATCACAGTTAAAAAATAAAGAAAAAGCTTTAAAAGTATTAAGAGCAAGACTTTATGAACAAGCAGAAGCTGAAAGAGCTGCTGGAATAGCTGAAGATAGAAAGAGCCAAGTTGGAACTGGGGATAGAAGTGAAAGAATAAGAACATATAACTATCCACAAGGAAGAGTTACTGATCATAGAATAGGATTAACTTTATATAAACTTGAATCTTTCTTAGATGGAGATTTAGACGAAGTTATAAATGCATTAATTACTGCAGATCAAGCAGAAAAGATGAAGAACATGGGAAATATAGATATGTAACATAAAAATAGGCCTTGCATTAAAGAATGTAAGGCTTTTCTTTTAACTGGAGGGCTTATTAATGGATATATATAAGGCTATAAAAATGGAAAAAAAGTCTTTAAAGAGATTTTATAGGCTAATGATAATATTATTTATAGGATTGCCCCTTTCAGTATATTTAACAGGAGTAAAATCAATATTTTACTTAGTTTATTTGTTAATAATAGAACTTTTGATTATTGCTGCAGTTATAAATAAGTTAAATTATTATTCATTAAAATATAACTATAATGCAAATAAACTTAATATAACAAATGGATTGTTTGCTAATAATAGTTTAATTTTATGTGATAAAGTAGTTTTAGTTCATACAGAAAAAATGGAAAGTGATATGGAAATAATTATAATAAGTACTATGAGTTTTAGAAATAAAAGTTTAAGACCCATAGTAAAGGGCTTTTTAAAAAAATATCCTAAAGTACAGGAAGAACTTAAAAAAGTATCAAACTATGATAATCAGAAAAAATATTATTTTCAAATTATAAGAAAGGGAGGATTAAGTAAATATTTATTATTAGATACTATATATAAAAATTGCGTTAAAGCTATTTATACAAATGATTGTATTGAAAATATAAAAATAGCAAGAGGACAGATTTTAGTATAAAAAGGAAGGATTATTTTGGAAACTGAAATAGAATTAATCAAAGATATTAATAAAGATAATTATCTTATAGAAAAAGCAGCAAAAGTGATAAAAGATGGAGGAATTGTGGCATTTCCTACAGAAACTGTTTATGGACTAGGAGCTAATGCATTAAATGAAGAGGCAGTAAAGAAAATATTTGAAGCTAAAGGAAGACCACAGGATAATCCATTAATAATTCATGTTTCAAATAAAAATCTAGATAAATATGTTAAAGATATACCAGAATGTGCAAAAATAATGATGGAAAAGTTTTGGCCAGGACCACTTACAATAATTTTAAATAAAAAGGATATAATTCCAAATGTAACAAGTGCAAATTTAGAAAGTGTAGGTGTAAGAATGCCAAGGGAGCCTATTGCATTAAAGTTAATAGAAATGTGTGGAGTACCAATAGCAGCACCTTCAGCTAATATAAGTGGAAGACCTAGTCCAACTGATGTGGAAAGATGTATAGAAGATTTAAATGGAAGAGTAGATTTTATACTTGGAGGAAACAAGAGTAAAGTTGGAGTTGAATCAACTATTGTAGATTGTACTGTAAATCCTCCAGTTATTTTAAGACCAGGAGGAATTACTCTTGAAATGCTTAAAGAAATAGACCCTAAAATAGAGATAGATAAAGCTATATTATCAAAACCAACAGAAGATTTTAAACCAAAGGCTCCTGGAATGAAGTATAGACATTATGCTCCAAAGGCAAAGGTTAGAATAGTTTTAGGAGAAAATAAAAAAGTAGTTGAAAAAATCAATGAAATGATACACAATTATATAGAAGAAGGTAAGCGTGTAGGGGTGCTTGCTTCAGAAGAAAATAATAAAAAATATATAAGTAAAGATGTAATAACATTAGGAAGTAGTAAAGATTTATCCATAGTAGCTCAAAATTTATTTGAAGCTTTAAGAAGTTTTGATGATAAGGGTGTGGATATAATTTTATCTGAGGCCTTTGAAGAAAAAGGCATTGGAATTGCTGTTATGAACAGATTAAAAAAAGCAGCAGGATATGATATAACTAACATTTAAATTTTTGGAGGTTAAGTAATTATGAAGATAGCATTAGGATGCGATCATGGTGGAATTAATTTAAAAAAGGAAATAGCTAAATACTTAGAAAGTGAAGGATATGAATTTAAAGATTTTGGAACATACACTACAGATTCTTGTGATTATCCAGATTATGCTCTTCCAGTAGCAGAAGCTGTTGCAAATAAAGAATTCGATTTTGGAATACTAATTTGTGGAACAGGAATTGGAATTGGAATTGCTGCAAATAAAGTTCCAGGAATAAGAGCTGCATTATGTTCTGATACATTTAGTGCTCATGCAACAAGACAACATAATGATGCTAATATTTTAACAATGGGAGAAAGAGTAGTTGGTCCAGGTCTTGCTATAGATATAGTAAAAACATTTTTAAATTCTTCATTTGAAGGAGATAGACACATAAAAAGAATAAATAAAATTACTGAAATTGAGAAAAAATATAATAAATAATAATCTTACGGAGGACATAAAAATGGGAAAAATAGTAGAAATGAATCACCCATTAATTCTACATAAATTATCTATAATAAGAAAAAAGGAAACTAGCACTAAGGATTTTAAACAATTAGTAAATGAAGTTGCTATGCTTATGGCTTATGAAGTAACAAAAGATTTTGAACTTGAAGATGTTGAAATAGAAACTCCAGTATGTAAAACAACTTGCAAAATGTTAAAAGGTAAAAAGACAGCAATAGTTCCTATATTAAGAGCAGGACTTGGAATGGTAGATGGAATGCTTGAAATTATGCCATCAGCTAAAATTGGTCATATAGGGTTATATAGAGATGAAGAAACATTAAAACCAGTAGAATATTTTTGTAAGCTTCCTAAAGATATTGGAGAAAGAGAGATAATTGTAGTTGATCCAATGCTTGCAACAGGTGGCTCAGCTATTGATGCATTAAATATGCTTAAAGAAAAAGGAGCTAAAAAGCTTAAGTTTGCATGTCTTATTGCAGCACCAGAAGGAGTAGAAGCACTTAAAGCCGCTCATCCAGATGTAGATGTATATATAGGAAATATAGATGAAAAATTAAATGAAAATGGATATATAGTGCCAGGTCTTGGTGATGCTGGAGATAGATTATTTGGAACATTTGAAGAATAGTTATAAAGAAAAAAGTCAGAAATTTAATTTCTGGCTTTTTTCTTTTAAAAATATTGGAGATAGTACAAGATAAGTATATAATATATTTAATCTTGTAATTTTTTTTGGAGGAAGTTATGAATAGAAGAGATAAAGATAATTACTATTTAGATATTGCAGAAACAGTATCAGAAAGAGGGACCTGTATAAGAAGAAATTATGGTTCAATAATAGTAAAAAATGATGAAATTATATCTACTGGATATACAGGAGCACCAAGAGGAAGACAAAATTGTATTGATAGAAAAGTTTGTATAAGAGAAGAATTAAAGGTGGCAAGGGGAACTCATTATGAGTTATGCAGAAGTGTACATAGTGAAGCAAATGCAATAATAAGTGCATCAAGAAGAGATATGATAGGTGCAACTTTATACTTAGTTGGAAAAGATGCAAAGACAAAAGAATATATTCAAAATGCTAATTCTTGTTCAATGTGCAAAAGAATGATAATAAATTCAGGAATAGAAAAGGTTGTTATAAGAGATAGTAAAAATGAGTATAGAACAATATATGTAAAAAGCTGGATTGAAGAGGATGATTCTATAATGATGGTAAAAGAATTAGGATATTAAGCAAGGAGGAAAAACTTTGAAGAAAATTATAACTATATTTGGAACAAGACCAGAGGCTATAAAAATGGCTCCATTAGTGAAGGAATTAGAAAAAAGAGAAGGAATTGAATCAAAAATATGTGTAACTGCACAACATAGAGAAATGTTAGACCAGGTTTTAGAGTTATTTGATATAAAGCCTGATTTTGATTTAAATATTATGAAAACAAAGCAAAGCTTAACTGGAATTACAAATAGAATTTTAGAAGGACTTGAAACTATTTTTAAAGAAGAAAAACCAGATATGATATTAGTCCATGGAGATACAACTACTACATTTTCAAGTGCTTTAGCAGCATACTATCAACAAATTAAAGTAGGCCATGTAGAAGCTGGATTAAGAACTTTTAATAAATATTTTCCTTTTCCAGAAGAAATGAATAGAAAGCTTACAGGAGCAATTTCAGACCTTCATTTTTCACCTACAAAGGGAGCAAAAAATAATTTGCTTAGAGAGGGAATAGATGAAAAGAGCATTTATATAACTGGAAATACTGTAATAGATGCAATGCTTCATACAGTTGAAGATAATTATGTTTTTGAAAATGAAGAACTAAATAAAATAGATTTTAAAAATAAAAAAGTAATAATGATAACAGCCCATAGAAGAGAAAATTGGGGAGAAGGAATATCTAATATATGTGAAGCTTTAAATGAAATAGTAGATAAAAACAAAGATGTAGAACTTGTATATTTAGTTCACTTAAATCCAATTGTTAAAGACATGGTTTATGAAAAATTAGGTGGAAAAGAGAGAATACATTTATTAAATCCATTAGATACAAAGGAAACTCATAATTTAATGAATAAATGTTTTATGGTAATGACAGATTCAGGTGGATTACAAGAAGAAGCACCTCATTTAGGAAAACCAGTATTAGTATTAAGAGATGTTACTGAAAGACCAGAAGCAGTTGAATATGGAACTGTAAAATTAGTTGGAACAGATAAGGAAAAAATAATAAGAGAAGGAAATGAATTAATAAATAATAAAGAAGCATATGAAAAAATGAGCAAAGCAGTAAATCCATATGGAGATGGAAAGGCATCTGAAAGAATATGTGATGCTATAATGAAATATTTTAACCTAAGTAAAAAGGATGTTGAAGAATTTAACAGATAACTTTAGGTTCTTTTTGACAAAATCTATTGAAAAAAACTATATAAATGATATAATAAAAATATGTTAATAATTTAACGAACAAAAATCATAAATATATGTGAATATTTAGGAGGTATTTTATAATGAGAGAAGTAGTTATTGCAAGTGCAGCTAGAACAGCACTAGGTTCTTTTGGTGGATCACTTAAGGATGTTCCAGCAACAGAATTAGGAGCAATAGTAATTAAGGAAGCTATAAAGAGAGCTGGAATTAAAGGTGAACAAGTTGAAGAAGTAGTAATGGGAAATGTTATTCAAGCAGGACTTGGACAAAACCCAGCTAGACAAGCAACTTTAAAGGCTGGTCTACCAAATGAAGTTCCAGCAATGACAATAAATAAAGTTTGTGGTTCTGGTTTAAGATGTGTAGCTTTAGCAGCTCAAATGATAAAAGCAGGAGATGCTGATATAGTAGTAGCTGGTGGTATGGAAAACATGTCAGCTGCACCATATGTATTAGATAAAGCTAGATGGGGACAAAGAATGGGAGATGGAAAGCTAGTAGACGCTATGATAAAAGATGGTCTATGGGATGCTTTCAACAACTACCACATGGGTGTTACAGCTGAAAACATAGCTAAAGAATGGAATTTATCAAGAGAAGAACAAGATGCTTTTGCAGCAGCTTCTCAACAAAAAGCAGAAGCAGCTATAAAGGCTGGAAAGTTCAAAGATGAAATAGTTCCTGTAGTTATACCTCAAAGAAAGGGAGAACCAAAGGTATTTGATACTGATGAATTCCCAAGATTTGGAACAACTACTGAAACATTAGCAAAATTAAGACCAGCATTTATAAAAGATGGTACAGTTACAGCTGGTAATGCTTCAGGAATCAATGATGGAGCAGCAGCATTTGTTGTTATGAGTGCTGAAAAAGCAGAAGAATTAGGAATTAAGCCAATGGCTAAGATAGTTTCTTATGGTTCTAAGGGATTAGATCCAGCAATAATGGGATATGGACCATTTCATGCAACTAAGAAAGCTTTAGAAATAGCTGGATTAACAGTTGATGATTTAGACCTTATTGAAGCAAACGAAGCATTTGCAGCTCAAAGCTTAGCAGTTGCTAAAGACCTTAAGTTTGATATGTCAAAGGTTAATGTTAACGGAGGAGCTATAGCACTTGGACATCCAGTTGGAGCTTCAGGAGCTAGAATTCTTACAACATTACTTTATGAAATGGAAAAGAGAGATGCTAAGAAAGGTCTTGCTACTCTTTGTGTTGGCGGCGGCATGGGCTGTGCAGCCATCGTAGAGCGCGAGTAAGACAAAAAACTTCGATAACCTTCCAGATGTTTTGGATAGAATTTCATAACAAAATTTCAAAAACGGTTCTGCTGAGCTCTATAGAGTTGGCAGGACCGTTTTTGCCGTGGGTTAGAAAAAAACTTCCGGACTGGATTTTGCTGTAGCAGAGGGAAACCATGCGCCTGAAAATCCCTGCATGTTCTTCTGGCACGGAATCTGAAAGTGTGCTAAAATATTTGTATACTGCGATTTTTATCGGAATGGAGAAGTTAATTTATGGCAAATACTGAAAAGGTCCGTTTAAATAAATATCTTTCCCAGGCTGGCATCTGTTCGAGAAGAGAAGCGGATGTCCTGATCGAAGGGGGAAAAGTGTCTGTGAATGGCAAGATTGCAGATCCGGGTATGCGGGTCAACGATCTGGACAAAATTACAGTTGAGGACAAACCGGTCGGACATCGGGAAAAAAAGGTGGTGCTGGCTTATTACAAGCCGGTTGGAGTGACCTGTACAGAAAAGGACAAGCACGCCCAGATCACGATCCGTGATGTCGTCGAATATCCGGTGCGTGTAACCTATGCAGGACGCCTGGACAGAGATTCGGAAGGCCTTTTACTGCTGACAAATGACGGTGACTTAATCAATGGTCTGATGCGTGCGGCAAACTTTCACGAAAAGGAGTACCTCGTCCGCGTCAATAAGCCCATTAGCCGGGATTTCCTCAAAAAAATGTCGGACGGTATGCTGTTAAAGGATTTAAATGAGCGTACCCGTCCCTGCTTTGTCAAGGAAGAAGGAAAATTTGTCTTCCGTATTATCCTGACGCAGGGCTTAAACCGCCAGATACGCCGGATGTGCAAGACCCTCGGCTATGGCGTTCTAAGCATCAAACGTGTGCGTGTGGCAAATATTCTGCTGGGTAAATTAAACCCGGGCGATATTCGTGCAGTCACCGGTGCGGAGTTAAAAGAGCTGTACTATGAAGTTGGGAAAAATGCCAGCCGTCCGGCGCGTCCTGCATGGGAAAAGGAACGGCAGCCTGCTGCGAAAAAAGAAGCTCAGTCCGGTACGGTGACGTTGGGGGCAAAGGGTCGTGCGTCGAATGCAGGAATGCAGCGCAGCGGGCAGAATCCGGCTCACCGAAATGCAGGTGGCTACGCAAAAACGGCTGACCGCAGGCAAGGTACAGACGGTGCTCGCAAAGCAGAGCAGCGCGGTACCTACCGGAGTACCGCCGACAGCCGCACAAATAGTACCTACCGGAGTGCCACCGACAGCCGCACGAATGGTACCTATCGGAATGGTTCCGGATCCGGACAGACAGGAGCACAGAAAAAACGATATGAATGATACAGACAGAATGAAAGAACTGGTCTCGAAGTTGAATGAGGCTGCAAAAGCCTACTATGCCGAAGACCGGGAAATCATGAGTAATTTAGAATATGACAGGCTCTACGACGAGCTGGTTGCCCTGGAAGAAAAGACCGGAGTTGTGCTGGCAGCGAGTCCGACCCAATCGGTTGGTTATGAAGCAGTAGACGAACTTCCCAAAGAGCGTCACGAAAGCCCGATGCTTTCCCTTGGAAAAACGAAAAGCCGGGAAGAGCTGGCAGACTGGCTGGGAGATCAGAAAGGTTTGCTTTCCTGGAAGCTGGACGGTTTGACCATCGTGTTGACGTACCGGGACGGAAAACTGTTTAAGGCGGTCACGAGGGG